>Ga0272441_10005175_pt1 | contig 22929 bp, 24 predicted proteins | sample SSMProp6N_FD_193582 | JGI IMG/M metagenome (GOLD analysis project Ga0272441, IMG submission 193582) | Marine sediment archaeal communities from Little Sippewissett salt marsh, Falmouth, MA, United States - SSM-Prop-6N | ecosystem: Environmental > Aquatic > Marine > Wetlands > Sediment ...
CGTTATAGCGATTTTTGAAGTTCCCATACATATCGCCTCCGGTATGATACTATATCATACCTTTCGGGGTTGTATCAAGGTTGTAGTTCACCTGGTGCTCTGAACCCCAACCGGCGGATATCCCGGATTTGGCCCGATTTGCACCTGGTTGCATCTTTCTACAGCGGCCTGTCGAACCGTTTGTGGTAAGCGCCGTTGCGTCTGAGTTCGCGGCCGAAGCCGAAATAGTTGACGAAGGGTAGAACCAGCCAGCCGACGAACCCTGGCAGGCGTTTCGGGCCGGCCAGCTTTTCAAGGATAGCGCCGTCCAGTTCTCCTGTTGCCGCGTAACCACGGCCCAGTTCACGGAACTGCTGAAGCAGCTTTCCCCCCCGCTTTGAATCCGGATGCCGGATGCCTTCCGATGCTCCGACTCGTATGGTCCCGTCGAACGGCGCGCCCAGTCGTGAGGCAAGTTTTGTCAAATACCTTTCCATGGGCCGTGTATGGGTCTCTTCGGGAAAACCGGTATGTATAAGAAACAACGATCTTGTACTGTAAAGACAACCACGAAACGGCTCAAGGGACTCTATGAACTTTTTGGCGAGCCCCGGCATTGCGTCCACGTAGACCGGAAAAACCACAAGATTTATTCCCTCTGCTCCGAACGAAGACAGGCCCTCTTCGAACCCCTTGTTGTTTGCAACCATGTATTCTTCCCAGGTGTTGCCGCCGGATTCGCAAAAACCCTCCGCAAATGCGTCAGACATCAGTCTGGAGTTGCTGCCCGTCCCTCTGGGGGAGCAGTTATATATTTTCAATCGCATGGCGCACCTCCATCGGGTCTGCCGAAAGCGGCATGGAAAAAAGGAACCTTGTATGCGCGTTTCTGGCAAACCTGTTGAAAACCGTCGAAACTATGTCTATGTCCTCTTCGTCGGTATCGGGTTCGGGGTCGTAAAGCAGCGCCATAAGGGGGCTGCTTTCGTAGCGCATTGGGTGCCGGCATTCTCCTTTGGCCATTTCAATAAAAGGCAGCGCCATTGGTATGAACCTGTCGATTGCGTTTTTGAGCAGGGCCGAGGGGAACCCCATGATCAGGGGTGAAACGAAAAGAACCAGGTCGGAGTGTATCAAACGTTTCAGAAACTCCACTCCGTCGTCTTTGAACACGCACACCCCGGGCGTCTTGAGCCAGCAGGAAAAACAGCCCGTGCACCCGTGTATGTTCTTTTCGGCCAGCGTTATTGTTGTGACATCATTTTCCGAATCCTCAAGCGCCTCTGTTACATCTTTCAGTTTACGTCCATATTCCTTGCCGGATGTGGCCGGATTTCCGTCGACTATTGTTATATGCAAGACCTGTCTCCTCCTTTGGGATCCTTCCCCCGGGGAAGTGTGCAGGGGTGCGCTCGATGGAACCTGTACTGTCGATACAGAAACTGCGCCTGATCCAGCGCAAGGTAGATCTTTATATTCTCCATTATAATGGTCCCGACAGAAAAATCCGGAGGTAGTTGAAAAATGAAAGAAAACGGAAGTAGCGCACCTGCAAGCGCCGTATATTTTTTCTGCGTGGGCGAAGGATACGACATAGTGTCAGCCAGGGCGTTCCGGGCGGTAGAGGAGATATTCCACCCCCGGGAGACGGATATAACCGTAGACGGCTACCCGGTTCTGGAGCATGTGGACGAGCGCGGAAACAGGTTCTGCTTCATGCGGCAGGACATGCTCGTGAGTTACGATTTCAGGCGTTATCTTCCTGCTCTTAAAGAACATTTCGCAGGGTTCGACATGGCGGCCGAGGTGAACTGGCACGAGGGCGCCAACGCTCCCGACAGGGTGCTTACGGTGCACACCATAGGAGACGTTGAAGCGGGTGTCTTTACTCCGGGCGAACCGCATTTTGTAAGAGGCCTTATGCTTGCCCTGGAGCGTAACAGGGTAGAGGCGGGGCTTGATGATTTTTCGGTAGTTACGGAGGCTACCCACTGGACGGGAACATTCAAGGGACAAGACCCTCAGGACCTGAAAGAATTTCCAGTTCCTACGCTGGATATAGAGATAGGCAGCACCCCGGAAAGCTGGAACAACGACAGCGCCATAGATGTACTGGCCCGCAGTTTGACCAGCCCGTTTTCAGAAGAAGCGCCGCTGAAGAATCTGCTTTGCGTGGGCGGAGTTCACTTTGAGCGCTCGTTTTCCGACGCGGCCATCGCAGCGGAGCACAGTTTCGGCGTAAGTCATATCCTGCCCAACCAGTGGATAGTATCCGGTGAATACCAGACGGACGAAGGTTACGAAAAACTTCGAGAGGCCGCTGGCGGCATACGCGGTGGGGTAGAGGCGATAGTTTTTCACGAAGGCATGAAAGCGCCTTTCCGTAACCAGTGCCGCCGCCTGGGCGAAGAACTTGGAGTTCCCGTTTACAAGCATAAAAAACTGAGAAAGCCGGGTGAATGGTGAAGGGCGATTGTGAGGCGGAAAAACCAGTTGGCAGCGCACAGCGACCAGCTGGCAGAAAAGGCCTGTCATTCCGAAGCCTTCCGGCAGGAAGGGGAGGTCGAAGATCCGCCCACCGGCGGAGATCACGGTGTTCATGGCCTGGGGAGACGTGAGGGGTAAGGCGTGAGGTGGAAAAGCAAACCCGAAGGCGTTCGATTCCGGTGTTGACTTCCCCCTGACTCCTGACTCCTATACCGCCTGCCTGACTTTAACCCGAGACCTCTCGTCGCGACTATGCCGCTCGCTCGAGGTGACAGACTTTTCCCGATGGCGGATGTCGGATGGCCGTAAAGCCTGTCATTCCGAGGAGTTTGCGACGAGGGATCTCGGTTTTGATTTTCTGATTCCTGTTTCCAGTTTCCTGACGCTTTGAAATACGAGATTCCTCACTTCGCTAACGCTTCGTATCGGAATGACAAGCTCTTTCTGTTTCCCCGGTCTTTCCGTTTACTGTTGACCGTTTACCGGTTTTTCGGGCTTTTTTGTCCTTTCTGAAAGCTGTAAGCTGATCGCTGCAGGCTGTCTTTCCCCCTTTACCCTTCTTTACATTTCCCAACTTCAGCTTAAACCCCTTGAAGATAAACTGTTCTGTAAGACGCAAACGAAAACAGGTGATTTCATGAAACGAAATATACTTGCCCTGATGGTAACGTTGCTTCTGTATGCTCCGGCCTTTGCCGATGATGCCGCGCCTCCATCAAGGCAAACTCTCGATCTCGACGACTGCGTAGAAATAGCGCTTTCACGCAATCCCGAGATCACGGCGGCCAGGGGCTCGGTTTCGGCGGCCGAAGCCGTACTGGGACAGGCTCGCACGGCCGACAACCCATCGCTGTCGTTCTCCTCTTCGTGGACTACGCAGCGGACAGCGTCAACATCCGTAACGGATGACAGTTTCTCCAGCAGTGTGGGATTGTCCCAGCTGGTCACCGACTGGGGCAAGACACACGCGGCGGTAAAACAGAAGGCCAGCGCAAGGGACAGGGTAGCGTTTCAGGCCAGGGGAACTGTCATCGACGTTATATACGATGTAAGGGAAAGTTATTACCAACTGCTCAAGGCGCAGGGGGCCGTTGAAGTAGCGGAGGAGACCCTGGAGTTGAATGATATCCAGCTGGCCCAGGCTATGGCGTTTTTCGATGTGGGGGCTGTTTCGAAATACGACGTGACCACGGCCAGAGTAGCGCAGGGAAGAGCCCGGTTGACGTTGATCCAGGCAAAGACCGACATGGCCGATGCGCTGGTGGCCCTTAAAACAGCAATGGGCGTCCCCGAATCGGCGGATTTTGAAATAGAGGACGTCAGGCAGGTTTACGTTATCGATATCGAACCTGAAGAAGCTCTTGAACGCGCTCTCGCGAACCGGCCGGATCTGCTGGCCGTAAAAGCGCAGGAAGATGTTTCCAGAGCCGCGCTTACCGTCTCCAGGCTGGGCAACACCCCGGAACTGTCGCTCACGGGAAGCTACTCATGGGGCGACACGCAGTTCACGGGCAACGACAGCTGGAGAACAGGCGTAACACTTTCTTTCTCCCTGTACGACGGGGGATTGCAAAGTCAAAAAACCACTGAAGCCAGGGCGAACCTGCAAGTCGCAGAGGCCAACACGGATGCCGCCCGCAATGATGTAATGAAGGAAGTTCAGCAGGCCTGGCTGGGGTACCGTGATTCACTGGAGTCTGTACAGGTGGCCCAGGCCGCTTTCGGCCTGGCGGAAGAGAATCTGGATATAGCCACCGGGCGTTACCGGGTGGGCGTCGGCTCCCCCGTAGAGGTTCAGGACGCCACACAGCAGTTTTCCGAAGCAAAGAACGAATACCTTGGAGAATTGTACGATCATCTGATAGCGGTTGCCGCTCTTCATCACGTCGTGGGAGGCGATATTCAATGACGAGAACGAAAAAGAACGCACTCTTCATGGTTGCTGTTGTAGCGGTTACAGCCCTTGGCCTGTGGTGGTACACGGCCCGGGGATCGGACGCGCCCATAGTTCAGACGACTCCCGTCATCAGGGGAGACATAATCAAAACCGTTTCCGCCACTGGCTCGCTCGAGGCGGTGAACACCGTCAATGTCGGGACCCAGGTATCGGGAACGGTCGACGCCATACATGTCGACTATAACTCGGTTGTAGAAAAAGGCCAGCTGCTTCTCGAGATAGACCCCGACCTGATGCAGGCGAATCTCAAACAGTCGGAGGCGGGTGTGCTTTCGGCCGAAGCCTCGCTGGCGGAAGCCGGGGCGGATATGGCCGAGGCTGAAAGGAACCGTGAACGCACCGAAAAACTCTTTGCCAGAGGTTACATTGCCGAAACGGAACGCGACGAGGCGGGGACCGCATATAAAACGGCCGTGGCAAGGGTAAAGAGCGCACAGGCGGCGCTGGCAAAGGCCCGGGCGGATCTTGAATATAAAAGAATCAATCTGGAATATACAAAGATATTTTCACCCATAGACGGAGTGGTGATCGACAGGGAAGTCGATGAGGGGCAGACGGTGAACGCAAGCCAGTCAGCGCCCACGCTTTTTACCATCGCCGAGGACCTTTCCCATATGCAGGTCGAAACCGATATAGACGAGGCCGATATCGGTCTTATAGAAAAAGGGCAAAAAGTGGAATTCACCGTCGACGCCTACCCGAAGGATCTGTTCGTGGGATCGGTCAAGGAAGTGCGCCTGGCGCCGCAGACGACCGACAACGTGGTCACCTACACCGTGATCATAGAGGTAGACAACAGTGAAATGAGCCTGATGCCCGGCATGACGGCCAACGTGTCGGTGATAGTTGCCGAAAAGCGCGATATCCTCAAGGTCGCCAGTTCGGCGTTGCGCTTCAGGCCGCAAAATGCGGAAGCCCAAACCAGGGGGTCAGCGATCTGGACGTATGACGGCGAAACCATGCAGCCTTTCCCTGTTGAAACAGGTATTTACGATGGCATGTACACGGAAGTGAAAGGGTCCGGCGTAAGTGAAGGAATGAAAGCGGTAACCGGCGTCGTGATTTCCGACAGCGGAGGGGGACAGGCCTTTGGACTTGGTCAGCGTCGATAACCTCTCGAAGGTCTACGAAATGGGAGACGTGAAGGTCGAGGCTCTGCGGGGGGTGACATTTACCGTACAGAGTGGAGAGTTTCTTTCCATTATGGGGTCTTCAGGTTCCGGGAAATCCACGCTGATGAACATCCTCGGTTGTCTGGACAATCCCTCGGGAGGATTCTACAGGTTGCAGGGCCGGGACGTAAGCGGTCTTTCGACCAACGAACTTGCCGATATTCGCAAGCACACACTGGGTTTCGTTTTTCAGGGTTTCAACCTTCTGCCGCGCATGTCGGCTCTGGAGAACGTAAAGCTGCCCATGCTCTATAACGGAGTTGCCCCCGAAAACAGGGAAGGCAAGGCTATGCACGCTCTGGAAATGGTAGGGCTTGCAGACAGGGCGCATCATCAGCCGCAGCAGCTTTCGGGTGGGCAGCAGCAGCGTGTGGCCATAGCAAGGGCCCTTGTGAACGACGCCGAGATAATTCTGGCCGACGAGCCCACCGGCAACCTGGACAGCCGCACAAGCGGGGAGATCATGGATCTTTTTACCGAACTCAACGAAACGCTCGACCGGACGGTGATACAGGTCACTCACGAAAGAGACATGGCCGCCTACGGCAAACGTATCCTTACCTTTGTGGACGGGCTCATCAGCAGTGACGAAAGGACCGGTGGGTCATGATATCCATCGCCGAAACAACGAAAATCTCCTTCAGGGCCCTTATGGCCAATAAAACGCGTTCGGCCCTTACGATGCTGGGCATAATAATAGGTGTTACTGCTGTGATAATGATGTTCGCCGTAGGCTCGGGCGCCAACAGGCAGATATCCGAACGGTTTTCCAGCATGGGAAGCAACATGATAATGGTTCGCCCGGGCGCCGATCGAGGTCCCGGGGGAGTTCGAAGCGGTAACGTGAACACCCTGACCACCGACGACGCAGCAGCTATAGCCAGGGAATGCAATGCCGTTTCCTATGCCGCGCCGGTGTACGGAGGAAGCGCGCAGGCCGTCTACGGCAACCAGAACTGGGGAACAAGCGTTACCGGTACAACGCCCGATTACCTTTTCGTTCGCGACTGGTCCATTGCCTCTGGCGGTATATTTTCGGAACAGGATGTCCGCAGCGCAACAAAGGTGTGCGTAATTGGCCAGACTATCGCCGAGAACCTTTTCGGGGGCGAGGACCCTCTGGGCAAGACGATACGCATAAAGAAAGTGCCCATGGTGGTTGTCGGGGTCCTGGATGAAGTAGGCGCAAATCCCATGGGAAGGGATGAAGACGATGTGATCCTTGTCCCTGTGACCACCGCACAGAGAAGACTGTTCCGGTCCCAGTCGCCCGACTCGGTTTCCACTATCATGATCAAGGCCGCCAGTCCCCTGTATCTTGACGCCGCGCAGAAACAGGTGGAGTCGCTTCTTCGGATGCGCCACCGGATCCGCGCCGGGGAGGATGATGATTTCTCCGTCCGCAACCTGGCGCAGATGGTGGAAAACGCAAAGAGCGCGACCCGAATAATGACCATGCTGCTTACCGCCGTTGCGGGAGTTTCTCTGCTTGTGGGCGGCATAGGCATAATGAACATCATGCTGGTCTCTGTCACCGAAAGGACCAGGGAAATAGGTATACGCATGGCGCTTGGCGCAAAGACCATAGACATCAGGCTGCAGTTCCTTGTCGAGGCGCTGATGCTGTCGATAGCGGGAGGTATTACCGGTATCATCCTTGGCGTCGGAGGCGCCATGGTTATTTCGCGTGGGTTCGGGTGGGCTGTCGATGTTTCGGTTTTTTCCATTGTTCTGGCGTTCGGATTCTCGGCCATGGTAGGTATCTTTTTCGGCTACTATCCAGCGTGGAAAGCCTCGCTGCTGAACCCCATAGAAGCGCTTCGGTATGAATAAAAACGAGGCCGGCGGTTTTTCCGCCGGCCTCGCTCGATAATTTTTGGGGGGAAATCCCCGGAACCCGGCTTACCAGGTTTCCAGGGGGCTTTTCAGCCTGATCCGCGGTTCCAGAACATTACCGTTCTGAACTTCCGCAGGAACAAACCCGCCTTCAGGAAGACGCCAGTAAGGCGCGTCGTCCATAAAGACAATGCGAATCGGTTCGTCAGTCATGGTTCAATCTCTCCTTTTCTTTTCTCAAGCATCATTATAGGGCCTTAAGGGGCATGTTGTCAAATAAATAGTTAACCAAAGGAAAATGGCTCTTTTCGTAACTGTATATCTACCGAAGCTGCAGGTCCCACCGTTCCTCTACTATATTCCTGCCCCAGAGGTAATGCGATTTTTCCTCAGTGAGCCTGAAGCCGTATGTTTCGTACAGGTGACGAGCCGCCAGCAGCTCTTTTACGGTCCACAGAAATACTGTTCGGAAATCCCCCTGCCTGCAGAAGTCGATAGCCGTGTCCATCAGTTGTTTGCCCAGCCCCATTCCCCTCAGCCCGGGCTCCAGAAGGAACCACCGAAGCTGCGCCGTATCGGGGGAAGACCGCGCAATGGCAATGGAGCCGGCGGGAAACCCACCCGATTCCACGACCCATACGCGGCCGCCTTCCGGGTTTTCCATGAAGCGCGCCATCCCTTCGAGGAGATAGTATTCAAAGGTGGCGTCAAAATCGTATTCCTTTTCGTATAGAACGCAGTGCAGATACGAAATATAGCTCAGTTCTCCCGGGCGTGCGGTTCGTATCGATGGACCGGATGCAGTCATAGCCGCTCACTCCTTTTCTCGTGTCGGGTTCATAGAGGGCTGACGAATATGATACTATCTGCATGCAACAATAACAGTACATGATAATTATCACAAAAGGGGGCCGCACTCATTCATCAGGGATGGATATCTCTTGTTCCCGTCATAGTGCTTCTGACGGCCGTTATCATTACAAGACGCTCGCTTGAATCGCTGATAATAGCCATAGCCGTTGGATTTATCATCAAATGCGGTCCACTGTTGTTTTTTCCCCAAATGCTCGACGCTATCCTGAAAGTGTTGCAGGACCCCAACCTGGGCTTCGTAATACTCATCTGTTCCGTTATGGGGGCCTTCGTGGCGGTGCTCGATAGATCGGGAGGGACCAGGGGATTCGGCGACTGGGTCGCCTCAAGGGTTTCCACCCGCAGAGGAGTTCTTCTTGGTACGTGGCTTATGAGCCTGCTGGTATTCATCGACGATTTCCTTATCAGCCTGACCCTCGGAGTCTGCATGACGCCTTCGACCGACAGGTTCAAGGTGCCCAGAGAAATGATAGCCTACGTGGTTAATTCATCGGCGGCTCCTGTCGCTTCGCTTGTACCCATCTCCACGTGGGGTGTTTTTATAGGAGCGTTGCTCGACAAGTATATGGACCTGGTCCCGGGCCAGGGTCTTTTCTTTTTCGCATCCACCATCCCGTTCAATTTTTATTCCTGGCCCGCGTTTTTTCTGGTTCCCCTGGTAGTCTCGGGCGTAATACCGGTTTTCGGGCCCATGAGGGGCGCGGAGCGAAGGGTTATGGAGACAGGGCAACTGGCGCCTCCTGGTTCGGAGCGCATAGCCATGCGCAAATCGGAAACCAGAACCGAAACCGGGGGGGCAGGCGTCGAAACCAGGGTGCGAAATCTCCTTGTCCCGGTGCTGGTGCTCGTGGGCGCTACGCTGTTTTTCGGGGTGGATCTTTTCAAGGGAGGCGTAGCGGCCCTGTGCTTCTGCTGCGTTTTTTACTCGATCCAGGGGGTCATGCCGGTAGGGAGGTTTACGGACGCCTGTATCGAAGGCATAGGCAACATGCTGTTTCCCATGGTTTTCACCACGCTGGCTTTCACCTTCAACCAGGTGAACCAGGATCTGGGGCTGATACCTTTTCTCATAGACAAGGCGGCCCCGCTGCTTTCACCGGCCGTTTTTCCGCTGGTGATATTCGTTTTGCTAGGGCTGGTGGCTTTTCTCGTGGGTATCAGCTGGAGTCTCTACCTTATAGCCTTTCCGCTTGTCATACCTCTGGCGATGGCAGTGGGGGCCGACCTCAGACTGGCCGTGGCGGCGACAGTTGCAGCCGGGACCCTGGGCCAGCACTGCTGCTTTTATTCCGACGGCACCATACTGGTGTCGGCTGCTACGGGATGCGACAACATTCGACACGCCCTGACCCAGTTGCCTTACGCCATGATCGCCGCCTCAATAGCCTCGGTCGCTTTTCTGATCGCTGGAATAGTCTCCGTCCCAGGTTAGGGAGTTTTCAACGCCTTCCTTTCTCCTCATACATTTTTTTGTCAGCCGTATCCAGTGCGTCACGAATGGTTTGTCCCTTTTCCCGGGTGGCTGAACCAATGGAAAGGTCTATTGATTTTTTGCTTTGACGAATAGAGTTCCTGAGCTCGTTCTCCAGAGACAGAATGGCGTCGCCGTCGATCGCCGTTCCCACAAATGCGAACTCGTCTCCGCCGATACGGGCAAGAAACCCCCTGTTCTCGAAAACCTTCCGAAGCAGTTGCGCCGTTTCTCTTAGATATGTGTCTCCCGCCCGGTGTCCGTAGGTATCGTTAAGGGTTTTTAATCCATTCAGGTCCATCATCATGACGGCTATCGGGGTTTCCGTATCCTGCTCTACGGAATCGATCATTTCCTCGAAATGATCGCGGTTGCAGAGACCGGTAAGAGCGTCGTGAGTTGCGGACTGCTTCAGTTTTTTCTCCATGTGCTTTCGCCTGGTGATATCATGAAAAACAAGCATTTCACCCATGGGTACGCGGCGCTTGTCAAAAAGCGGCGTACGTGACACGTCCCACCATGTTCTGTCGTTCTCTCTTGCGAGTGCAAGTTCTCCGTGAGGTTCCCCCGTCTGAAGAAAATCGGAAAGTTCGCTCCATTTACCGGCGACGCTGTCGATATCGCCGCCCACGACCTTCATGTCGCATTCCAGAAGCCTGAGCCCCGATGGATTGATGTCAAGAACTCTTTGCTGGAGGTCCAGCACCAGGACGGGAGAAACAAGATTATCGACGATAGTGCTTCTTGCCACAGGCGCAAGATCCAAAAGCCGGTAGCGGACCATTCCCCAGGCCAGGATCAGTCCGGACGCAACGAATGCGAAAGGTGTGAGATCGATGATCCCAAAAGGCCGGAATCCTGCGATATAAAGGATATTCAGCAGTATGGGAGGTACGGCCGCTGAAAGGATCGTATACTGCTGCTTGCGATAGGGCGTCTTGGAGTTCCAGAGCGTAAGCGCCAGGACCGATAGCCCCGAAAAAAGGCAGACATGAGAGTAGAACCAGAATATGTGGAACCAGGCGCCCGGGACCAGCGTTCTGAGGGGAAATGGGCCGGCGGGATTCAGCGAGATGAACGCGTAATACAGATGATGTGTTTCGTTTGTCGCCAGCAGTATCCATGTCGCCGCCGGGATAAGGAAAAGAAACGCGGAAAACCTTTTTCTCAAGTGTTTGAGAACTCCGCTGTAGTCCATGGCGAAAAGAAACCAGAAAACGGGTGCGGTCGTTATACCGGCGTACTGCAGCAAGCCCCATGCATTCATGGCGGGGATATTGTCACTGGCCAGTTCCATGGCGTAGGCGAAAGACCATAAGGCTATTGATATCTGCAGCAGTATCAATGGCGACGTTCCGCGTGTTTTGATCTTTCTCGAAAGGTTTATGAGAAACACGTACAATATGGAGCAGAGCACCAGGGACAGAACTATGGCAATTCGAAGCATGAGAGCCCACTTTCACACTCTGAAGGATGTGATACACAATATTAACAGGTATACTACACCAAATCCCAAAAATGAGGAAACAGGTCAGAGTAAACAGAAACAGGGAAAAACTATACGCCCATGCTGCGTGTCGTGTTTTGAATTTCCGGCAGGCTCTGTTAGATTAGAGAGCAAATATACACATTCTGCTTCAGGCGGAGGAATCGTATGTCCACCCTGCAAAAAGCCACACAGATAATGAGAATTCTCGCTGAGCCACCTTTCGAGTACTCTCTGACGGAGCTGTCGCTTCAGATGGATTCGAGCAAGAGCGGGCTCTATAAACTGCTCCAGGGTCTTAAGCAGGAACACTTCATAGTACAGAACGCGTCGACGAAGAAATATCACCTGGGTCCAATAAACCTGAGGTTCGGTAAAGTCGTAAACAGGTATATTGGCATTTCCGAGATCGCGGAACCCATACTGCAGCATCTGCTTCAGGCCATCAACGAAACCGTATATGTATGTGTCTGGGAGGGGGACAGGGTGGTGGTGGTGTGCAAAAGGACGCGGCCGGGCGCCCTGTACGAGTACCACGATTTCATAGGCAAGAGCCTGCCGCCCAACGGAGGGTCGTCGGGCAGACTTCTGACGGCCTATCAGGATGAGACCTGCGTGCGAAAACTGCTTGCCCGTAACGGCCTTGAGAAACGAACGCCGCATACCCTTGTCGATATAGAGGACCTTATGGAGGACTACCGTCAGATACGCGAAGCCGGATACTGCATCGAGGATGAAACCTTCAGCCTGGGCGTCATGGGCATATCGGTTCCCATATTCGACCGCGACCAGACGGTACAGTACTGCCTTGCGATGAATGCGGTAAGAGACGATGAGACAATGAAGAACAGGGTCCCGATCTGGCTGCAGCAGTTGTCGGACGCGGCCGAGGAGTTTTCCTACAAACTGCAGTTCAGGCACTGACGGCAGGCTGCAGGCCGGAGATGATGGATATGCTTCCGCGAATGCTAAAAACCGACGAGGCGCTCTACGAATCCAGGCGCGACCCCAGGGATCCGCGTATGGGTGAGCTGATAAACATAGCCGAACCCGCCCGCGCCCAAGAGGCGCTGGCAGACGCCGATATAGTGATAGTTGGATGTCCCGAAGACAGGGGTATCATTGCGGGAGGCGGGAGACCCGGGGCCTCGCAGGGACCTGCGGCCATACGAAGAAATCTGGCCAGACTGACCCCCGGATTCAACCCCGACATCATGCGGCTCGCCATTCTGGATATAGGGGACATAGTGACGGAAAATGATTCTCTGGAAGCAACCCATGCCGCACTTGAGACAGCCGTTTCGGCAATAGCGTCCTCGGGTTCTTTCCCCCTTGTGCTGGGAGGGGGACACGATCTCACCTTTCCGGGTTTCCGCGGTTTTTCCAGGGGGCGGAATCTGATGGAAGGGGAGCTTGGAGCTGTGAACATAGACAGCCACCTCGATGTCCGTGATCTTGAACGAGGAGTCAACAGCGGCACCCCTTTTTTCAGGGCCCTAACCGAAATGACCCCGGCCGCCCTGTCGGGAAAGAACTTTGTGGAATACGGCGTTCAGGAGGCCTACAATTCCCCCTGGTACTACAACTGGATACGTGGTGTCGGAGCCACCGTAATGACTTTCAAGGACGTTGCGGGCAGACCCATGGAGATGTTTCTACAGGCATTGCGCATAGCGGGAGAGTCGTCGCGTTCGGTGGCCGTTTCCATCGATATAGACGCCGTGCGCAACAACGACGCTCCGGGTGCGTCCTCAAGCAATCCAAGCGGTCTTTCGGCATTTGATCTGGAAAAGATCGCCTACCTGGCCGGCAGGACGGAAAGGGTGGGGTATCTGGACATCATGGAAATGTCTCCCCCTCTTGATCAGGACAGAAGAACGGCCTCGCTCTGCGCGTCGGTCATCTTCTGGTTCCTCAAGGGATTCTGCGAGCGCAGGTGACAATTAATGAGTTTAAAGAAACTGATCTGTACTGACCATAGCACCCTGTCCGGTCGTATCCCTTGAGACGAGACGATAGGAAGAAAAAGTGATATTATATAAAAGCGGTCAATCGGGTATTTTGAGAATTCCCGAAATTTACACGTAATTCGAAAAGAGGGGAAAAATTAGTGTCTGAAAAATGGAAGGACGAGCTTACGGAGCAGCTTGCGAAGGCTGTACTCAAACTCGAAACCCAGGAAGAAGTATACGATTTCCTGGAAGATGTAGCCACAATAGGTGAGATCAGGGCTCTGGCGCAGCGGCTTGAAGTGGCCAGACGTTTAAACGAAGGCGAAACATACCCCGTTATAGCACAGCAGACAGGCGCCAGCACTGCTACGATCAGCCGCGTAAAGAAATGCCTTGATTACGGAGCCGATGGCTACAGGAACGTTCTCGAGAAACTTTAGCCGGAAAGCCGTATTGATCATTGCGTCACAAAGCGCCGTCGGGTGTCGCCCGGCGGCGCTTTTTTTCGCCCCACGGCCGGGTTTGAGGCGGTCTTTTTTGGCCCGTGTTTCGCCGGATGTGGTAAAGTTCTGACCGTACGGCCTGACCGGGGCCGTTATCCTGAAGTGTCCTGAAAGGGAGTTGCCTTTATGAGGGGACTGTTCCATTTTTTTGCTTTCGCCGCAATTGCTATTGCAGGTCTTGTCCTGTGGGCCTTTCTGGAGCACGGCAGAAACCGTCGCAAGGCCGAACGCTATATAAGGGAAAAGCTGGGGATGGCCGGAACACCCTTCAAGATGACCAGGTTTGTTCGCATGGCGCGGATAGTCCAGCCTGAAACGGGGCGCCTTACGGCTGTGTTCTATCTGCACGGCAAACATATTACCATCGATGATTTCGAGCCGACCGAATCACTTGACCTTGCGCCTGACACCGTGATGCTGGTCGATAAAAAACGGAATTTATCCTGGTATTTCGCTGACCGCAGCGGAAAGATATACGCCTCGAAACTGGAGAATTTTACTCCCGATACGCTTATGTACATCAGGGTGGGCACCGGAAGGGTAGTCTTCGATTCGGAGAAGATCGAAATCCCCGGAGGCAACAAAGACTGGTTTCTCGTTGACGCTGAAAACGCCGTATCGCTGCGGCTGGTGCAAGATGATGACGCTTTGGACAGGGACGGAGTTTTTTCCCTTTTCGAAGGGTTTGGTCCCACCGAAGGTTGTCTCGAGAGCGAACAGGGGCAGACCATACTGGCTGACTGGAAGACGGGCGTCATAGCCCTGCGACCCGAGAGGAACACGCCCTTCAGGTTGTATGACGCGGGAGACATCGAATCGGTGGCGCCGTCCGGGGAGCGCGAGGATATCCTCATCATAAGCGCACGGGAACACAGAGGGATATCCCGCTACGAATTCTGGTTCGATTCCATCGAGCAGGCTGATTACTGGAAAAAGGGTATCGAAGGTCTTTCTCCGCAAAAAACCGGGCGCAGGAAGATAAGCCTGCGCCGTTTCAATGTCGTTTCAACACGCGGTGCGACTCGTAGCAGTTGAACCTAGGGTTTGACGGTTTTCCTGCGCCTTGTCGTTTTTCGTACCTTGTGCCTGATGTAGATGGTCTTGTTTCCGGATTCGCTGTCCACGGAGCGGACTTCGATCTCGAAAAGATCTATCGCCTTTACAAGTGAACTCAGTTTTCTGTAGCCGTAGTTCCTGGAATCAAAAGATGGCGACTGGTTTGATATATGCTGGCCGACGCTGCCAAGGTCTCCCCAGCCGTCTTCATCGGCTACGGCGTCGACGCCGTTCCGCAACAGATTCAGCAGTCTTGTGTCGCCACGCAAAGTCTTTCCGTCCACGGGTTTGCTGGGTGTGTTTACATGATCGGCGGGTGATTCCGCGCCTTCTTCGCCTTTCATCAGTATTTCCGAGTATATGAATTTGTCGCACGCGCTTACAAATGCGTTGGGGGTTCCCTGTTTTCCGAATCCGTAGACGGTGATGCCGCCTTCGCGCAGGCGAGTGGCCAGCCGTGTAAAGTCGCTGTCGCTTGAAACAAGACAGAATCCGTTGAAACGGTTCGAATACAGCAGATCCATGGCGTCGATTATCATGGCGCTGTCCGTGGCGTTCTTGCCGACGGTGTAATGGAACTGCTGTATCGGGTGAATGGCGTAGCTGAGAAGGACTTCTTTCCAGCCCTTGAGGTAGGGGGATGTCCAGTCCCCGTATATGCGTTTCACTGTCGCTACGCCGTACTTGGCTATTTCGGCGAAAAGCGTTTCGACGATAAGCGGCGAGGTGTTATCGGCGTCTATCAGAACAGCCAGGTTCTGCTGCTTGTCTGGTTCCTTGTTCATGAAATCCCTTCCTTTCATATAGCCATTATAACCGTAAAGCGAAACGCGTTATCTCGCGTTTCGCTTAAGCAGGCTTTCTTTTGGCCTGGGTCGCCGATAGGCTTCGCTCGAAAGCGCCCAGCAGACTGTCGGCCACTATCGCCAGCAGCGCGGCGGCGACGGCGCCTTCCATTACAAGCGCCGGGTTATCTGAAATAAGGCCGGATATTATTGGCGCTCCGAGCCCTCCCGCTCCTATCGCCGCTCCTATGGTGGCAGTTCCAACGCCAATTACCACCGACACCCTGACGCCGGAAACGATCACCTTGAGCGCCAGCGGCAGTTCTACGTGCACCAGTATCTGGAGCGGGCTCATTCCCATGCCTCTTGCGGCCTCGAGGACTTCCCCGGGAACGGAGCGGATCCCTGCCGTCGTATTCCTTAGCACGGGCATCAGACCGTAAAGGAAAAGCGCGAAAACGGCGGGCCAGAACCCGAAACCCATGATCGGAGCGGCCAGCGACAGCACCGCTACGGGAGGAAATGTCTGCCCTATGGACGTGACGTCGTCTACTATTGGAAGGAAGTCGCGCCCGCCGCTTCGGGTAACGCAGATCCCGGCGACAAGGCCCAGCAGGGTGGCTGCTCCGGAGGACAGCCCCACAAGAAGCAGATGCCTCATTACCAGATGAAGAAGCGTGGCCCTTGCGTAAATCACCGTGGATTCGGAGGGGAACAGCATTCGCAGAAAGCTTTCCCACCACGGTTCGGCGCTTACGATAAAAAAGTACACAACAACGCCGGACAGGGGAGGGAGCCAGCGCATCATACGTCCGCGGTCACCGTTCATGGAGACAACGCCTCCATTCCCCCTGGTCGCAGCCATTCCGAAACCCTTCTCATGATCGCGTCCACCGAAACAGCCAGCAATACGGTGGGCAGGGCCCCCAGAAGCACCAGGTCCGGCGCCGCCTCGCCAAGTCCCTGAAAAATGAACTGCCCCAGCCCTCCGGCCCCGATAAGGGCGGCGACCGCCGTGTTGCCTACGGCCTGTACTCCGGATATCCTGACGCCTGCGGCAATGACCGGGAGCGCCAGAGGCATTTCGGCCCTGGTGAACAGTTGCCATGAGTTCATGCCCATGCCCTTGCCCGCCTCGCGTACGGACGGGTCCAGGATATGGAACCCGACAATGGTGTTGTGTACTATGGGCAGAAGCGAGTAGATACTCAGCGCGACAAGAGCGGGCGTCCAGCCTATCCCGCCCACGCCTGCCGCCGACAGGGCGGGAAACGATCTGCCGAGCCATGCCAGCGGCGCTATCAGCAGCCCGAAAAGGGCCAGACTGGGTACTGTCTGCAGAGTGTTGACGACCGCAAGTATGCCCGTACCCGCCGCCTTTTTCCTGAACGCAAGCAGTCCCAGCGGGAAGCCCAGGACAAGTCCCAGCGATACCGCCGAAAACGAAAGCAGCAGATGTCTTGCCAGCTCGCCCGCAAAGCGGTCTTGCCGGTTGGCCAGTTCCTTCATGATGGATAGATCGTTGAGTTGTCCGGAAAAAACCAGAAGAGCCAGGCCGGCCCAGAATCCCCAGCAGAACATTTTGTACGTCCTGCGGGAACGGGCCGCCTCACGGCACGAGGACATGATCATGTAACCTCCCATCACGACCAGCCAGGCCCCGGGACCCGGGGAGACCCGGGCGAAGGGGTTATCGGGCCCCGCGATGCCGTGCGCGGCGACGCCGACTTCGAACAGACAGAAAAGCACTATGAAGCGGGAGAGAACAGCCAGCGCCAGGTCGCGGCGGCGTCTCCGCCTTACCAGAGAAAAGGCCAGAGAAGCCGCCATCGGGAGGGAAAGCAACAGCAGGGAGCCAAACCCCAGGGCCGCAAATGCCGAAATACCTTCAGGAGCCGATATACGCGTGGCCCTTACCGTCAGGTAACTGCAACCGAACAGACCGTACAGGCCCAGAAGCGCTCCCGCGATCGCGACCCGGTCGAAACCATGGGCGCGTCGTTCTCTTGCCGGCTCGCCTGCTGAATACATAATGCCGGGTCAGTCCATGAATCCCCCGGCCTCAAGGTGCTGCGCGGCCGCGGCGGATGGCTCCATTCCCTCTACGGCGATACGAGCGTTCAGTTGCTGCAGCGTCTCTTTATCGAGGCTCATGAAAACAGGGTCCAGTATCTCCGCTATTTCGGGCCATTGTTCCAGTACGGAATTTCTTGCCACAGGGGCGGGTTCGTACACGGGCTGCACTTCGCGGGTGTCCTCGAGAATTACCAGTCCAAGGGCCGCCACTCCGCCGTCGGTCCCGTAGGCCATGGCGAAATTCACTCCGTCCCTTCCGATGGAAGCGGCCTGTTCCGTCTGCGCCGTGTTCCCTCCCGAAAGTACCAGCAACTGGTTACTTTTCAGGTGGAATCCGTAGGCTTTTTCGAAAGCGGGCAGCACATCGGGTCGGCTGGCGAATTCTTCGGAACAGGCCAGTCGTACATTGCCGCCTCCGTTCACGTAATCCGCGAAATCGTCGAGGGTGCGTATGTTCTCGCTTTCCGATATATCCTTTCGTGCGGCGATCGCCCATGTGTTGTTGGCCGGGGCCGGTTTCAGCCATACCACCCCGTTTTTTTCGAGGTCCAGCCGCGACACCAGTTCGTAGGCCTTTTCAGGGCTGGTCCACGCATCCGGCTCCACTCCGTCGAAAAAATAGAATCCGTTGCCCGTGTATTCCGGGTATATGTCTATTTCTCCTTCCAGCAGGGCTTTTCTTACGACATTGGTGGCCCCCAGGGCGGTTCTGTCTTTCACATCGAACCCGTTGTGTTCGAGAAGGATCACGATCATCTGTCCCAGAAGCGCGCCCTCTGTGTCTATCTTTGAGCCCACCGACAGAGGGCCCTTTCCCGCCGCGTCTCCCGCATGAGGGAACGTCGCCCAAAGAGCAAACATGGCAACGAGCAGAACGGCTATCCTGCGCAGCATTTTGTTCTCCTCCCTTCGATCGTGGATATACTGCAGCGCCTGATGCGCTATTGAAACTGTTAACACGTAAAAATAATAGAAGATAGCTTCCGGCTGGTCAAACAGCCCGCGCCTTGCAGCGAAAACGCTTTACAGCGCATCGGTTTACATCCATATGCATACAACCTATACTGTCCTTTTGCAGAGTCTGGAAAAGGAGAGTCAGATGACTTTTTCTACATGGTTTGCGCTTTTTGTATTTATCGCGACCGTCTTCGCCATAGCGGCTGGACGCATGCACCGAAGTGTGGCTACATTGCTGGGCGCCGTTACGCTTATGGTTTTCCATATACTGCCGGCGGAAAAGGCGGTTACGTTCATAGACTTCAACACCATCGGCCTTCTGATGGGCATGATGATAATCGTAGGGGTGCTTTCCCGTACCGGGGTGTTCCAGTACATAGCGGTTCGGACGGTAAAGCTGACCAGGGGCTATATTCCGGCGGCGTTCGTGGCGATAATGCTGGTGACCGCCGTGCTCTCGGCTGTTCTCGACAACGTGACCACGGTGCTTCTGATAAGCCCCATAGTCATTTCGCTGGTGGAGCTGGTAGATGTCAACCCGATTCCTTTCCTTATAGGAGAGGCCTTCGCATCCAACATCGGCGGCACGGCCACGCTGGTCGGAGACCCGCCCAACATCATCATCGGTTCCTTCGCCCACTTTTCCTTTATGGATTTTCTGCTTAACCTTGCCCCGGCGGTCGTTGTGATAATGGCCGTCGTCTCGGTATGGCTGGTCTGGACGTTCAGGGACACCCTTTTCAGCTGCTGCGTTCCCAAGGAACGTATCGCAGGGGTCGACGAGAGCAGGCTGATAAAAGATCCCAAACTGCTGACGAGGGCGTTCGCGGCAATGGGCCTTGTTCTTGCCGGTTTCGCCGTACATCATCTTGTTCACCTCCCGGCGGCGGTAGTAGCCCTGTTCGGCGCGGCGCTGCTTCTGGCGGTCATTCCGGTGGACGGCGGCGAAGTTATCCAGAAAGACGTTGAGTGGTCGACGCTTGTCTTTTTCGCCACCCTTTTCATGGTGGTCGGCGGACTTAAGGAAACAGGCCTTATCGCTCTCGGGGCGGGCAGACTGACCGACGTTCTCCAGGGTCATCCGGTGCTTGCGCTGCTGTCGGTGCTGTGGATATCGGGCCTGGCCTGCGCCTTTATAAACAACGTTGCTTTCACAGCCACTTTTGTCTACGTTGTCGATGAAATGGCCGTAGCCCTTGGGGTCAACGCCGAACCTCTCTTCTGGACACTGGCTCTGGGCGCCTGTCTCGGAGGCAACGGAACATATCTGGGAGCGGCGGCCAATGTAATAGTGGCCGACATGGCCGAACGAAGCGGCCAGAAAATCTCCTTTTCCACCTTCATGAAACTGGGATTCCAGGTAGTTTTGATATCGCTGGCTATCAGCAGTGTCTATGTGGTTCTGCGTTACGGGGGAGCGTTATAATACAGCAGGAACCCCTGTGATCCGTGGGAATGTAATGCGAGCCGGCCGATGCGGAAGGCCCAGCACGTTCCGGCCGCTGCCCTTGAGGGAGGTTGGAGTGTAATGCGTATCGGAGAGATGATGGACAGAGATCTCACGGCCGTGGGAAAGTATACTACAGTCGCCGATGTCGTCGATATTCTGTCGAGGCATCGGGTTTCCGGCCTGCCGGTCGTGGACGAAGACGGAAGGATCATTGGCTTCATAAGTGAAAAGGATATAGTAAGAGCGGCGCTCCCGGGCTATTTTGACCTGCTGCAGGACCCATCCTTTCTCCCCGATTACGGACAATTCCAGTCGAGACTATTCAAGATCAGCAGGGACAGTGTTGAAAAACATATGGTAAGAGATGTCGTCTACTTCGACGAAGAAGACAGCGATTTCCAGGTGGCCATGGTTCTTATGCAGAAAAACCTGAAAAGAGCGCCGGTCATACGGAACGGTATTTTCGTGGGAGTGGTGAGCAGGGCCGACCTTCTGGACCATATCCTGCATTCGAGAGAAACAGAACCCGAGTAGGGGGGCGAAAGGAATGAAGGGATACAACGGGAAGATCCTTCTGGCGGACCTTGGGGAAAAGGCCTCAAGAGTTCTGGATTTCGACGACGATTTCGCCAGAAAATGGATAGGCGGCTCAGGCATGGGCGTCCATTTCCTTCTTCGTTACTGCACTCCCCGAACTGAAGCCCTTTCGCCCGCGAACCCGCTTGTCATTTTCACCGGACCATTTCAGGGAACGGGCGTTCCCACCTCGGGCAGACACCAGATAACCACAAAATCTCCGCTGACCGGCGTCATCTGCGAGTCCGATGCGGGGGGGACCTTCGGATTTCACCTCAAGAGGTCGGGATTCGACGGCCTCATCCTGCTGGGCAGATCCGCCGAGCCCGTATATCTGCAACTGGAAAACGGAGAAGTCTTTTTCCGTTCGGCGCAGGACCTGTGGGGGCTTGACACGGTAGAGACCGACGCCGAACTGTCCAGGCGTCACACCGGTCCTCACGGCGCCGTCTGCATAGGACCGGCCGGAGAAAAAATGGTTCCACTGGCGGGGATATTCTCGGACGGCCCCGACGCGAGGGCCGCCGGAAGAGGCGGCGCGGGCGCCGTGATGGGGAGCAAGAACCTCAAGGCCATAGTGGCCTCCGGCAGAAACTTCACGGATTGTTTCGACCGGAAGGCCCTTACCGGGTCTGTATCGCGCAAAAACGGGGAGCTTCGGGAGAAGGGCGCCAAACTCTCCATGTATGGCACGGCGGGAGGCATGGCCCTTGCGGAGGAAATGGGAGATCTGCCCATCCGCAACTGGAGCCTGGGTTCCTGGACCGAAGAGGTAAAGCCGATAACCGGACAGACAATGGCCGAAACGATCCTTTCCGGGAACTACGGATGCATGGCCTGCCCGATACGTTGCGGAAGGGTAGTATCTCTTGACGGCGTCAACGTCGGCGGTCCGGAGTACGAAACGATGGCGATGCTCGGCAGCAACTGCATGGTGAGCGATCTCGACGCGATCGCAAGGGCGAACGACATGTGCAACCGCCTGGGCCTGGACACCATATCCACCGGCTCCGTCATAGGTTTTGCAATGGAGCTTTTCGAGCGGGGGATAGTGACCACGGGAGACACCGGAATGCCCATCCGCTGGGGCGACGGCGAAGCCGTTGTGGAACTGGCGAGGCAGATCGGTATGAAGGAGTCTTTCGGCAAAACGCTGGGCCTCGGAACAAGGGCCGCCGCCAGACGCATAGGAGGCGGAGCAGAGGCTTTTGCCGTTCATGTCAACGGGCTGGAACTTCCCGCGCATGACCCCAGGTGCTTTAAAAGCCTGGCGGTAGCCTACGTTACTTCGTCCAGGGGCGCCTGCCACCTTAACGCCTACACTTATCCCTGGGAGCGTTCGGCTTCGTTCCCGGAACTGGGCTATCCTGAAAAACTTGACAGGACCGTCGACGAGGGCAAGGGAGAAATGGCTGTAAGGTTCCAGAATCTGATGAGCGTTATCGATTCGCTCAAGATATGCAAGTTCGCCGTAGCCGTCGACGTTAACATCGCCGATATACTGGAATGGATCAGGCTGGTTACGGGGTGGAAAATGAGCATGGGTGAACTTATGGAAGCGGGAGAAAGGATATTTACGGCCCGGCGGCTCTTCAACGCCGGAAACGGGCTCGATCGCTCAGCCGACATGCTGCCCGGCCGCGTGGAATATGAAACAAGGGGTTCCGGAGGCTCGGCCGAAACGCTCCCGGATCTCCAGCTGCAGCTTGAGGAGTATTACAGGACACGTGGATGGGACCAGAGAGGGTTCCCTACGCAGGGTGATCTGGACCGGCTGGGAATTCAGGAGTTCGCTAACTGGTTGCCCCGAAAATGAAATTCCGCAAAGAGACTTGTTGACACGGGGAAATAAAGGTATACTTATCGTTACAGAACCGTGTCTCGGTGAAGAGCAGTCCCTTGAAAGAGCCATTTCTGTTCGCGTTACAGCAAAGGGAGGGCGATGTGTCCATGGAAGTGCTCAAGGTCTCTGCAAACTCTCAACCCAAATCCGTAGCGGGCGCCATAGCAGCTGTTCTCAGGGAAAACGGAGCCGTTGAAGTTCAGGCGGTCGGGGCTGGAGCCGTCAATCAGACGGTGAAATCCATAGCGATTGCACGGGGCTATGTTGCTCCTAACGGTATCGACCTTGTGAGCGTTCCCGCCTTTGCGAAGATCGATATCGACGGCGAAGAGCGAACCGCCATCAAGTTCCAACTGGAAAACCGCTGAACAGGGCGGGGCTCTCTTAACCGAAACAGCAAAAGCATCGATCGTATTTCATCAGGGCGGGCCGCGTAGCGGCCCGCCTTCCTGTTGTACATTCCCGACGCC
>Ga0272441_10005176_pt1 | contig 22926 bp, 21 predicted proteins | sample SSMProp6N_FD_193582 | JGI IMG/M metagenome (GOLD analysis project Ga0272441, IMG submission 193582) | Marine sediment archaeal communities from Little Sippewissett salt marsh, Falmouth, MA, United States - SSM-Prop-6N | ecosystem: Environmental > Aquatic > Marine > Wetlands > Sediment ...
GACGGTCGAATACATCCTTTGCCGAGTCGTATATGCCTTCCTCTGCAATGGCCTCGTCGGTGCCCATCCTGATGGTGATACCGAACACGTCCATGCCCCTCTGAAAAGAATACCGGCATGACTGCCCGGCTGGTGACATGGCATCCCGCAGTACCCCTTCTGAGACATCTTCACCGAAAAGGGCTTCTGCATCGGTCCGGGTCAAAAGATCACAGGGTAAGGGGGAGTCTTCGGCCCAGGAAATAGGTGTTAAAATCAGGGCTGCAGCGAGAATTACAAGAGTGATACAGGTACATGGGAGAGTTTTTATTTTCACCATCTTTTCCTCCGATCAAAATGACTGATAGACAGTATTCTGTTCTTTTTAATGTTATCCGGGTAAAGTGATGCTGTCAAACGGTTGTAGGGGGAGGCACAGGTTCTGGCACGCCAGAAGGCTGGTGTTGCTATAATTAGAAAAACAACTCTGACCGGTGAAAGGAGAAACTCATGGATGCAGTAATGGTACGTTCTGCCCTGCTTGTCCTGGGGCTGGTGATCTTGGGGGCCGTTGAATCCTTCCGTCCTTACCGAACACCGCCTCAGCCACGTCTGTCCAGGTGGGTGGAAAACCTGTTCCTTACATCCGTGAACGTGACCCTGGTGGCTACCCTTGTAGGAAACCCTCTTATGAGAGAGTCTCTTTCGATGGCATCAGGCCCTATGAGGTCACTTCCGCCTTTTCTTCACGGCCTGCTGGCCATACTGATCCTGGACCTGGGGCACTATTTCTGGCATATGGCCACTCACAGGGTTCCCGTGCTCTGGAAGCTTCACCGGGTCCATCACTGTGACCTTGATATGGATGTATCCACCTATCTTCGTTTTCACCCCTTCGAGCTTGCCCTGGGACTGCTGGTAAAGGCAGGACTGGTGATAATTTCAGGGATCACTTTCATGCAGCTTCTGGTCTTCGAAGTGATCTTCAACCTCTCGTCCCAGTTCCACCACAGTTCCCTGGCCCTGCCCGAAGCTGTTGAAAAAGCCCTTCTCACCGTGATAATCCCACCCTGTATGCACAGGGTGCATCATTCTGTGATCATCAGGGAGAGAAATTCCAACTACGGAACCATCCTCTCGGTATGGGACAGGCTTTTCGGGACCTTCCGAATCCGTCCTGATGTACCCTCCATCCGCATGGGAGTCGGAGCACTCATGAAAGTGCATGGCCCCCTGGAGCTGCTGAAGCTGCCCTTCCGCCCTCCAGTTCTCTGAGTTTGAAAGCTTATATGGTTCCGGGGAAGGGATCGAATAAAGGGTCAATAAATTCCCTGGTCCAATATAAGGGTTATCAGGTTCTGATCTGCTTATTGATGAAAGGCAGTGTTTGCAAGCCAGGCTATATAACCAATGTAACAAGCCAGGAAAAAAGAACCCTCCAGGCGAGATAAGGCTCTTTTGCCTTTGGCTGTTTCAGGGGCTATTGGAAGCTGGGCTGGGATTGTTACTGCTTTCGCTGGGGTTTCATAAAGTTCTTGGGGTGTTCGACAGGATAGCATCTTTCAGGATACTCAATCCGTGTTTCATTTCTTCGTCACTCACGTAGGAAAAAGACAGCCTGATGGCGTCGCGGTTCTTCGGGTCGTACATATAGCCCGGATTGATCAGGACGCCATGGCATCGACAATACTCGAAAACGCTTTTGATGTCTGCCAGGTTTTTCAGCCTCAGCCAGATATAGAAGCCGCCCGATGGTTTCGTCCATTCGGCGAAGCCTGTAAACTCCCCTTCCAGGATCTCATGCATGAGGTCCCTTTTCGCCCTCAAGGTCTGCCTCAGATTCGAGAGGTTCTCTTCGAACCTACCACTCCGAAGGAGGCTATCGAGGACAAGCTGGGAAAGAGAGCTGGTGCCGTAGTCGATCTGCATCTTGAGATCGGCCAGTTTTCTGATGACTTCTTCCTGGCCTATGATCCAGCCGACTCTCAGGCCGGCGCAGAGGGTTTTGGATATGCTTCCGACGTGGATCACGAACTGGCTCTCATCGCTTGCTTTCAAAGGCAGGGGCCTTTCTTCGTCATAGTAAAGTTCCCGATAGGTGTCGTCTTCGATTACCGGGATCCTGAGTTTCCTGTAAGTCTCCATGAGTTCAATACGTTTTCTGTCGCTCAGGCGATGTCCCGTGGGGTTGTTGAAATAGGGGATGGTGTAGTGGCTCGCCGTACTGCCCCTTTTATGTATATTGACAAGCCTGGCGATGTCAATGCCTTCGCCATTGCAGGGAACTCCGCAGAGGTTGATCCCGGAAGATTTGAACAGATTAAGTGAATAGAGATAGGAAGGGGTCTCGCAGGAAACGGATGCGCCTTTCGGGAACAGTCCTACAGAGATCAGGTGGATGGCCTGAAGGGCGCCGGATACAATAAGGATCTGTGAGAGTTTGGCTTCCACGCCCAGACGACGGTAATACTGGACGAGAGACTCCCTGAGTTCGATGGTTCCGTTGGGATGATCGTAGCCCAGGCTGTACCCACCGGCGATCAGGTTTTCCAGAACCCGGTCCGTCGAATTCCTGGGCAGGTAGTCGGGCGAAAGCTCGCCGGTGCTTAAGCGGATAAGGTTTGAACTGAATTCATGATCATGGATACTGCGCGTGATTTCGCGATTGGGGCTAAGACTGCCCGACCGGATGTATTTGAGCCAATCCGGCGAAAGGGGTTTGCGGAAAAGAGACCAGGTATTGTTCCTTACATAGGTGCCGCTCTTACCCCGGGTACCCAGGATGCCGTCCGCCGTCAGATCTTCCAGAGCTGTTTTCAGTGTGCTTCGGTTGACTCCGAAATACAGGGCTAACTCTCTCTGCGGAGGAAGCTGAAAACCCAGAAACCACTCGCCGCAGGAGATCTTCCGGATGACGAACTGTTTTATCTGCTCATAAAGAGGCTCATCGAGGTTTTTGTCAGGTTTCCAGTCCAGATCGTGCATTAGTTCACCTGTTTCTTCCCCGCATGTCTCGCTGCCGGGAAGAATGTCGTCCCGACAGTGAGGCTATGACTCATGGTTATTGAATATTTCTCTGCAGTTTACCGGTCAATAAAGTCATGGATGTTGGCGGAAATGCCCTGCAGCCCGCTCCTCAATTTGTCCATGTCGTTCCAGGCAAAGCCGATGCGCATGTAGTTCTTCCCGAAACCGAACCAGTGCCCCGGCCCGACGTAGGTGCCGTACTTGCTCAGTAATCGTTCATAGAAGACATCATAGTCGATCTCGAGGCCGGCATCAATTCGGACGAAGCAGGTGCTCCCACCGTCCGGTTCAACCCAGTCGAGATGGGGGTCTTCCGAGATCCACTTTCGAACGATCTCCTTGCCTTCGAGAATTTCCGGCAGCACCTCGGCGAGCCATTCCTCTTTCTGCAGGAGCGTCTCGTAAGCTACGGTTTCGTCCAGGATGCTGCCGTGGATGCTCATCTGCTCCTTGGCACAGAGGAACGATTCCATCAGTTCCCTGTCCTGGCAGTGGATCCAGCCAATGCGGATCCCCGGGACGCCGTAAGTCTTCGACATGGACGAAATGCTGACCACATGGCTGCCCAGGGTGGCCGCCACAGGCAGGAGATTTTCATGAGCCATCTCCCGGTAGGTTTCGTCCACGAGCAGGCGGCAGCGTTTCTCTTCTGTGATCCGGACCACGGCTTTGAGCTCCTCCAGTGTGAGCATACTCCCGTCGGGATTGTTAGGACAGGTGAGGCTCACGTACTTTGTTCGGGGTGTGACCACTGCTTTCAGGTAATCCGGGTCAAAGCGGAATCGCCTGTCGTACTCCAATTCGACGAAGGAAACGTCACAGCCGATGGCCTCGGGTGTTTCGATATTCGTGCAGTAGTTGGGCCTGGTAATGACGACATGGTCATCCTTTTCCAGAAGTGTGATGGCCATGATGAACAGCGCGGCCGATGCACCAGCCGTTATCATTATGTGGTCCCTTTCGACGTTCGGACCGCTCTGAGAGGCGATGAGCTCTCTCAGTTCCGGCAATCCAAAGTGATCCTGAGCGTAGGGAAGGTCCAGGCCTTTGAGTTCGATGCCCAGATCCTTCAGGGAGCGGTCCCGAACGGAGCTCTCGGCAAGGTTGTACCGTATCCTGTCATAGCCGATGACTTCAGCGCCCTCGGCTTCAATTGCGCTTCTGTAGAATTTCATGGTGTCCTCCTAAACCATTTCTCTGACTGCACTCAAGAGGCGATCGACCTCTTCCAGGGTGTTGTACATGGAGATACCCATCCTGACAACACCGCCGCAGTCCACCGTATCCAGGACCTCGATCGCTCTTTCGGCAGCGAAATCTCCGTCCCAGACCAAGATCCCTTTTTCACCCAACCGTTGCGCCACCAGGTCCGAGCTCATCCCTTTAACGACGAAGGAGACGGTTGGCGCACGGTTAGGGCAGTCGAAGGATTGCCCGAAGAGGGTCACATGATCCATTGAGCTGAGCTGACTGTAGGCGTGTCGGGCCAGTTTCCGTTCGTAAATTTCTATTTTTCCCATGGCATTGACCAGCTGTTCTCTTAAGCCTGTTCCCGAACCGAAAGAAGCGATGTAATCGATGGCTGCTATAGTACCGTTGAGCCCTTCATGGTTAAGGGTCCCCGATTCGATCCGGTATGGAGAAGAGTCGTCCTGCGAATGTATCTTCTCAACCGGTAACCGGGTAAGCAGGCCTGGTCTCGTGTAGAGAACCCCCACATGTGGGCCGTAAAACTTATAGGCTGAGCAGAGCAGGAAGTCGCAGTCGATCTCCTGGACGTCAATCGAGAAATGAGGTGCGTAGTGTACGGCGTCCACCAGCAAATAGGCGCCCACTTCCCTGCTTGCCCTGCGGGTCTCGGCGATGTCGTTCACTGTTCCGATGGCGTTGGAAGAGTAACCCAGGGCCACCAGTCTTGTTCGATCTGTTACGCGCCTTCGGAAGCCCTCCATGTCCAGCGTGCCGTCCTGCTTCAGCGGAATGGACCTGACGATAACTCCCTCTTTCTGGAGGTTCAGCCAGGGACCGCGGTTCGCTTCATGATCAAGCTCGGTGATGACGATCTCGTCGCCTGGCGAGAGCAGGTTTCGAAATGCCCGGCTTAGAGCCAGGTTGAGCGATGTCATGTTGGGACCCAGGGAAATGCAATCCCACGATGGGGCTCCCAGGAAGGTGGCCAGATATTCCCTGCATCGCTGGATGATGGCGTCCGATTCCCTGGATACGAGGAAATTGCCGTGGATGTTGCTGTTGTAGTTTCTCAGGTAATCGACGACGCTGTCTATCACGGCTTGTGGAGGCTGTGTTCCTCCTGGGCCGTCGAGAAAGGCAAGGGGCATGCCTCTGTGTTCCCGACGCAGCGCGGGAAAGTCTTCCCGGCAGAACTCGATCTTTCTCATAAACCCACCTCTTTTCATCTTGAAGCACTCAACCGACTTGTGTCTGACAGGATCGATCTACTTACCACCCATAAATATCCCTGGCGTATCCTTGTCCAAGCTGCCCGGGGAGACTGAATAGAGCGGTTGATCAGGGTTTTCATCCTTATTTATGCCCAAGCCGGAAGTTCTATTTTTCCAATTTTATCTCAAGAAGTGTGGCTTGTATCCACCCAGAACTTTCGTTAGTAACCCACCCAGAAAAAGTGTTTTTCAGAGATCCTTCCATGTTGTTTCAGTCTTGCCAGATCTACCCGAACCCGTTCATTCTTTCCTGGTCTGATCCTTATCCTGCCTCTACAAACCTTAATGAACGAGGTTTGACATAAACACATTTGTAGTTCAAAAAGATGAATGTTCATCTTTCTGTTTTACGAGAATTAACTATTCTTTTCTCTGCATTCATCCACAAAAAAGCCACCCTCAATCTCAGGGTGGGTTTTTGTGGCAAAGCTATTTCAGGTTTTCAGAACACTATGGATGAAGTACAGAGTTGGCAAGGAAAAAGATATATCCCATGTAACAGGCCAGGAAAAGGGCACCTTCAAAACGGTTGATCCGACCGGGTCCCCTGAAACCGTAGCCGATGATGAAAAGCGATATGGTAAGGGCTGCCATGAAGAACATATCCCTGTAGAATACTTCCGGCCCGAAGCCTATATGGTTAATAGTACCGGCAATTCCCACCACTGCAAGTGTATTGAACAGGTTGGATCCCAGCACGTTGCCCAGGGCGATTTCGTGTTCTCCTTTTCGAACAGCCGTAATGGAAGAGGCAAGTTCCGGCAGTGATGTGCCTAAAGCCACAATGGTCAGGCCTATTACCAGGTCACTGATACCGAAACCCCGGGCTATCTGGACTGCTCCCCATACCAGTATCCTTGAACTGACAACAAGTAAAACCAGGCCTGCCACAAGAGAGAACAGTGCCCTTCGGACAGGCATGGGATGTGCCAGGAGTTCCTTTTCAGTTTCAGTACCTAAAGCATCAGGTGATCTCTGCATTCCCTCCCAGATACTCCAGGCCATGATAACTCCGAAGACCGTTAGGAGTTCTACCGCTTCTAAACGGGTGATCTTTCCATCCCACGCCTGAAGGGCTGCCATTACTGTGACTGCAGTAAGGATGGGCAGTTCCTTGCGAAGAACCCGGGAATGGACTGCCACGGGGCTGATGATCGCAGTCAGGCCAAGAATGAGGGCTATGTTGGCAATGTTCGAGCCATAGGCATTACCCAGGGCAATGCCCGTGTTTCCCTGCAGGGCAGCCACAGTGGACACCACCATTTCAGGTGCTGATGTACCGAAACCGACAATGACCATTCCGATCAGGAGGGAGGGTATCCCGAAATGCCTTGCCAGGGAGGCGGAACCCTCTACAAAATGATCGGCGCTCCAGAAAAGCAGGGTCAACCCGATGACTACAGCAAGAAAGGCGAGGATCATGTCCTGGAAAACCTCATCATGTATCCCTTAAGATAGCTCAATTCTTCCTGGCCAGCCTTTGGCCAAGCCTGAAACTCTTTTCCAGGTCCTGTGGGAAGACCTCTCTGTGTCGTGCCAGCTTTTCTTCCGTATCGAACATATCCGACACATAGAGGGAATAGTCATCAAACTGCAGGGTATTGAAAGAGAAAAGGGATTCGCAGTTTCCGAAAAACCATGACATCAGGCTTTCATTCTTACCGGTCCATTTGTCATAAGCCCGTTCTTTAAAAGACTCTTCCTTTGCGTTCATGGTGTAGATGAAGGCTGTCTTTAATTTGCCGGGGAAAATGCTCCTGTAGTCCTTTGAATATGCCAGGTAGGGAAAGAAGAGCCTTTCCAGGAAGGATCTCATCTCCCCGGTGACGTCACCGAAATAGACAGGAGAGCCGAGTACCAGGGCATGGATTGTATCGACTTTTTCAAGAATGGGCGTCAGGTCATCCTTCAGGGCACATTTCCCGTAACTTGGGCCGTTTTTCAGTTTGCAGGCAAAACAGCTGGTACATCCCTTGAAATCGAGGTCGTAAAGATTGACCATTTCAGTATCTGCTCCCAGGGATGCGGCACCTTCCAGGGTTTTCCCAAGCAAGGCGGCAGTGTTGCCGTTCTTTCTGGGACTTCCGTTAATTGCCATGATCTTCATGAGGGTCACCTGCCTTTCATTACAGGATATTTTCTCATATCCAAAACTGGAGGTCGAACTTTGAGATTGTGTTAAGGAAAGGTCGTCTGGGGAGTAAGATAAGGTAGACTATAGTGGAGTTAAGTTTTATTACAACCTTTAAACGCGGGCATTCTCTAAATAACCGTTTTCTGAAACTTATACAGGAGGGAAACCATGGCTGAATTCAACTTCGATATTATCAAACACTTTGGAACCTTATCCGAATCTTCCAGGGGCTGGACCAAGGAGTTCAACCTGGTCAGCTGGAACGGCAGAGATCCGAAGTACGACATAAGGGAGTGGTCTCCAGACCACGATAGAATGGGCAAGGGTGTCACTTTCAACGAAACAGAAATAGAGAAGTTAAGAGAGTTCCTTGAAGAGATCTGATGGAAATACTGACACTGGCTATATTGTTCTTTGATTGGAGGTTTAACCATGGAAGATAATGTACAGGGAAAGAAGATGAAACCCCTTTTCCGACTGGAAAGATATTTCTTTACCCGCACTTCCTGCGTTGCTACCCCGAATTTTCAAAAGGGGAAAGTAAAGGATGGAAATGTGGAAGCCAGGGCAGGGCTTATGAATAACCAGCAGGATCCATCCAGGTGGAGGATAAACCTTGAGATAGGCTGGTCGAAGGACATGGACAGGTCGGGTGTGCCCTATGATTTTGCACTCAAAGTGGTGGGCTTCTTCATCTGCCCTGACACAAAGGAGGGGTCTGAAGAACATAACAGGAAGATCGCTCCCCATATCTATGTGCAGGGTTCGTCATTGCTTTACTCACTGGCCATGGAGTACCTGAGGAATATAACAGCCGCCGGGCCTTATGGGCCTTTTATCCTGCCCACTTACAGCTTTGTTCCGTCAGACCTGAAGGCAGGCCGGAACAACCCCAAGATGTTCTACGTGGGCAAAAGCCCCTTCGACAAGGGCCTGATCAATTAAATCGATTTCAGATTTTGGATTTTAGATTGCCGATTGAACCCATAAACCATTAGGGAAACCATTGGGGTCAGGTCTTGAATTATAGCATTTTGAACCTTACCGGTACGGAAAAGAAAACCCTGTCGTTCTTTTTGGATTGCCGATTTTGGATTGAAATCTATTGAGAATACCTTGGGTTTGCTTTTTAGGTTTTCAACATGGAAATTGTTTTCCTCTGCGGTAAAAGTCCGCCTTAACCCAGCTCTATGGTTTATTACGATGATTTGTGGCGGAGTTCTCTGCGTGGACTCGCAGAGTCCCTGCGGTTACAGCTTTTGAGCTTTGTTCTTGAACTTGACTTTATAGAAAATAGTTCTTTGCGGTAAGCTTTGTTACTGACCTTTCAGGAAAAGGATCCCACCCCTTAGTGCATACATTATCTGTAATTGTGGTATCATTATTTGGCATTATATGAAACAGGGTTTTACATAGTCATTCAAATTGCATAATATTCCACAGAGGAAAAGGGTTGAGGGAATGAAAGAAAATATCTCCCTGCACAAGGGTTTTGCCATCATCGAATGTCTTTCCAGGCATGGAGAAATGAGTATTCAGAGGCTCAGTAAAGAATTAGGAATGAACAAGAGTACCGTGTGCAGGTTTCTTTCGACTCTGACTACACTGGGTTATGTTCAGCAGGACCCGGAAAGCAAGCACTATTCCCTGAGCTACAAGTTTTTCCAGATAGGCCGCGAAAAGGACAGGAACCACACCCTGGCCTCGCAGGTCAGGCCCTTTATGGAGCAGATATTGCAGGAGACCGGGGAATCTGTGCATCTTGCTGTGCTCCAGGGAACCAAGGTACTGTATATTGACCAGGTGGAATCCATGAACACCATAAGAGTGAACGTGGAGGTCGGAAAAACCTTCCCTGCTTACAGTGTAGGTGTGGGTAAGGCCATGCTGGCATTTATGCCGGAGGAAGATGTGGCAGGTTTGTTCAGTAAAGAGAGATTTGTCAGCTTTACTGACAAGACCATCTCCTCGGTGGATGCCCTTCTTGATGAGCTCAAAGAGGTAAGGCGGCGCGGATATGCCTTTGATAACGAAGAATGCATGATAGGGCTTGCATGTATAGCAGTTCCTCTTTTTTCTTCGGATATTCCCGTTGCGGCCATGAGTGTGACTTTCCCTCGTTTCCGTTACGTTCAGGGTGGAGAGGATGAGCGAAAGCTCATCGAGCAGATAGTGTCATGCGGAAGGAAGCTTAAGGACCTTCTGAGTTGAATCGAGGCAACCTCTTCTAATCAACTTCCCGGGACAGGAATTTCAGTATTGAAGGCAAAGGTTAACCCATCGGCATAAGGGGGATCATGTGTTCTTATGCCGACTGCTTTTGATAAGTCTTGCCTGGGGTATTTTCATAAGCCAGAACATGCAAAGGGGGGCAAAGAGCGCACCTGCCCCAAGTATAAGAAATGACATTCCCCATTTAGTGGCATAGCTCATATCCTTTATCCCCGGATTTGATATCACCAGCAATTTCCCGAAGACCACAGGAGCAATGACAGTAGGCAGATATCCTATGGCAGATTGTATTCCCAAAGCAGTGCTTCTTATGCTCGGAATGGTCATCTCGGTGAGGGCTGCCTTGTAAATTCCTGAATCTGCTATAGACCAGAAGCCTATCCAGATGGCCAGCAGCCCCACGGTTATCATGCTGCTGCCAAAGGTAAATCCGTAAACTGCATTGCCCAGGATGCTGCATATGGAAACTGCTATTATCACGCGGATCCTTCCTACCTGATCCGAAATGGAACCGGCTATCCATACTCCTATTGCCCCAACCGCTATGGCAATGGCGGCCCCCAGTCCTCCCAGTGAAACGGCTCTTTTCAGCGGGAGCCCCGAGTGAACTAGGTTGGCCACCAGGAAGGGGCCTATCCATCCCCAGAAGGCATAGAGCTCCCACATGTGCCCCATATATCCCAGGGTCAGCACTGAAGGTCCTGCAAATCCACCTTCTGGAGCAGGGAGGATATCTCCCGGGTCTTGATCTCCGTTATTCCCTGGAGGGGTTGTGGTGTTCTGAACAACAGGTCCGTCAGAAACAAAAAAATATAAAAATAGAACTGAAAGGAAAGCCGGGAGGGCACAACTCATCATGCCCATACGCCATCCAATGAAACTGGAAAGGGGGGCGGCGATGAAATATCCTCCGGCATATGAAAGGGTCAGACCAGCTGTATATGCCCCTATGGCTTTTCCCCGCTGGTCCGGTGAGAACCATGAAGACAGGAGGGCCATCCCCGGGGCGTATATCGCACCTGAGAACAGGCCCACCATCAGCCTGAGGATGAGCACTGAAAAGAAGCTCTTTGCGAAAAAAGGGAAAAGTGTTGCTGTTACTGCTGTTCCAAGAGATGCACAGAGCACCACTGTCCAGGGGCTGAGAATATCTGCTATAAAGCCTGTCAGAAGTACCGTTATGATATAACCCACCTGAAAGGACGACAGGATGTATCCCAGTTGGGATGTATCCAGGCCCAGCTCAACAGTGACAAGGTTGGAAACGCCTGAAAAGCTGTACCAGGGAAGGTAGCTCAAAAACATGGAGATTACCATGAAGAAAAGTATCCTGTTGTTTTTTTTCAAGGGTGTGCCTCCGTATACTTTGGGGAGCCGGATAACCGGCTCCCCAAAGGTGGTAAAGATCATGTGGTTCTCTCAGCGTATTATTGCTTCGGTTCCATGGGAAGGAGGGGAATCGTTCCCATGGACAGGGGAGAGGTAGGGAAATGCTGATCTCAGATTTTGGGTATGAAGAGATCCGATGCACCCTGGGGAGATACTTTCATTCCCGGGGCGTTTTCATTGACGTTGTTTATAACCCATTCTGCCCACTTGATCTTTTTCCTCATAAGCTCCATGTGGTTCTCGTCCGCCACAAAGGGAGAGTAGTAATTAGCAGTTGGTGCCGGTTCAAACTTGAAATAGCAGGGCGCATAGATCTTTGCCACTTCAGGGGCATCGAAGATCCTGTTGGCTCCACCATAGGAGTCGAAGGTCCAGATATAAAAGTCGATGGGGATATCCACCACTTTACGGATAGAGGCCATCTGTGGAAGGGAGAGATCAGAGACGGGATTGAAGGAACTGACCCCTATCTCCTGGGCTAACCTTGCACCGCATGCCGAACTTACCCCGGCCCAGACAGAAAGCTTGATGGCGATGTCTTTTGGGAATTCTCCCATTTCCTGCAGCTGTTTGACCATGGACATTACTCCCCAGTCAACGAGCATGAATCCGCGGAATCCTAATTCATACATTTCCAGCATGTCAGCAAGAACCTGGCGAACCTGATCGGAGCCACGATGGTTAAGGCCGCCGCATCTCTGACCATCAGCAGTAATGAACTGTCTTCCGGTATCCCAGGCATTTCTCGGACCTGGAACAGCGATAACTTCCATCTTGTCCTCTGCCGCCATCTGTGCGAAATCCTTGAGTTCGGCCTTGTCAAAAAGAGAACCACCCTGGCAGAAGGAGATAAGGCGGTGGACAGGCACGTTCCTTTTATGCCGTTCATCGATCAGTGCTTCAAGTACCTTTGGCCCCTCAACGCCTGACATTTCGATCCTGTAATGGCATCCGTCAGGGAAAGATTTTCCGCTTTCCGGGCGATCGTAAAGGTCTCTTCCGGGAATACCGGCCTTTTCCATCATTTCTGACACTCTGTCCAGTTTCATTGGTACATCCCTCCTGGTTAAAGGTTGATAGGATATGCCCCATGGCGGGACTTTTTAAAAGGGGTTCTTATGTGAATTTCACTATGTAAAACTATATTTCACTATATATGAAAGTATGGTAACATACGGTTCGGAGTTGTCAATAGAAAAGCGAATTTTTCCTTCCGGACCAGCTCTTTCTGAAGGAACCCTGTAATGATTCATTAAAGAATTTACAGAGGAGAACCCGGGTTCCTGGAAGGTAAAGAAAATCGAGAGGCCTGCGCCAGTTCGATAAAGGTGATAAAGAAAATCTAACATGTTTGAAAGGGAAGGGGTTTGTATCATGGATATTTCAAGAAGAGTATCTGATTTCCCCCGTTCGGGGATCCGTAAGATGTCAGGCCTGGCTTTGTCTATGGATGACGTGATAAGCCTCTGTATAGGAGAACCGGATCTTGACACCCCGCCTCACATAATCGAGGCCGGAGCTGAGGCTTTAAGGGGAGGTTTTACCCATTATGCCCCCAGTGGAGGATTAACTGAGCTTAAGAAAGCAGTTGCTCGCAGATACAGAGAGATCATGGGGTTCGAATATGGTCCGGAAAATGTGATCATCACCCTTGGATCTACACAGGGTCTCCTTCACTCCTTCCTTGGAAGCCTCAATCCTGGAGACGAGATCCTCCTTCCAGATCCCTACTATCCGAACTATCTCGGCCAGTTGCACATGGCAGGGATCAAAGTCACCACTGTTCCTACAACAGAGAGCAATGGTTTCCGTGTCCAGGCTCAAGACCTTCGTAATGCGGTTACCCCCTCAACCAGGGCGATCCTGTTGAATTCTCCAAATAACCCCACTGGAGCCGTCCTGGAAAGAGAAGATCTTGAAAGCATTGCAGAGGTTGTGCGGGAACATGACCTTATCGTTATTTCAGATGAGGTATATGACAGTATCATCTACGACGAAAGGCCATACTGCAGTATAGCCCGGATAGAGGGCATGCAGGAAAGGGTGATCATCCACAACGGTTTTTCCAAAACCTATGCCATGACGGGATGGAGACTCGGTTATGTTGTAGCCCCGGCTCCATACGTAGGACAATCTGTCTATCTTCAGGAAGCACTTATATCATGTGCCCCCACCTTTACCCAGGTAGCTGCCACAGTTGCCATGCAGGAGAGCCAGGAATGCGTTTCGGAAATGCTATCCATATATTCGAGGAGAAGAAAGATCATCCTTGAAGGATTGAACAGTATTCCCGGGGTCAGCTGCTATCCTACAGGTGGAGCCTTTTATGCCTTTCCAAATATAAGTTCCTTCGGAAAGGGATCAGAAGAATTTGCCATTGATCTGCTGAAAAAGGCAAAGGTCGCCACTGTTCCAGGATCCTACTTCGGTAAAAGTGGTGAAGGTTACCTGCGCTTGAGTTTTGCCGCCTCGGATGATGATCTTAAAGAAGCCATCCGACGATTTCGGAAATATGTCCTGGAAAATTACTGATACTGTAGAATCTAAGCATTGAAATGGTAATTGATAGGAGGTGTTTTTCATGAAAGCTGATGCCAAGCGTATAGATAGGATCCTTGACGAGTTTGCAGGGTATAATTCCACTCCAGGCGAGGGAATTACAAGGCCTTCCTATTCCAGTGAATATCGGGGAGTATGCCATGCCCTTGTCAGGATGATGAGAGATCTTGGAATGGATCCTTACATGAATGAGATAGGGGACCTTCTCGGGAGGAAAGAAGGCAGGGAATCGGGTAAACCTGCCATTTCCATGGGATCTCATCTCGATACGGTAAGGAATGGCGGGAGATTCGATGGAACTGCGGGAATTGCCTGCGCTCTTGAATTGCTGACGTTGCTCAGGGAGAATCATATCCAGCTTGATCATCCACTTCAGTTGTTCTGTTTCCAGGAAGAGGAGGGTACAGCCCTTCAGGGAGGCCTTCTGGGCAGCCGCTGGTTTACAGGGGAAGCCAGCGAAAAAGATGTCTCTATCCTTAAATATGAAAATACGGTAGACGCTCTCCAGGTGATAAGGGATTTCCGCAGGGATTTTCCCGAGATCCCATCCTTTGACTCCATGGTGTCTGATCCCCGGGATATACGTTGCTTTTTAGAGGTCCACATAGAACAGGGGCCCGTCCTTGAAAAGAGGGGCTTGCATGTAGGGGTGGTCTCAGCTATCGCTGGGTCATCTACCATAGAGGTCACTGTATCCGGGAGACCTGACCATGCCGGGAGCACTCCCATGGACCTCAGGGCAGATTCCTTTGAAGTATTAGCTCGTACAGCAGTGGAGATGTATGAATACGCCAGAAGTTTCCCTTCCACTGTGGCCACTGTTGGAAGGGTTGAAATACCTGGAGGTTCATCTAACAGAGTTCCGGGTAGTACATGGTTTACACTGGACCTTCGTTCCTCTGAAAGAGAGATCATGGATACCCTGATACCCCATGCGGTTCAGACCCTTGAAAGAGTAGCAGCAGAGAATGGTACTCACGTGGAATTCTCAACCAGTCATTTTGTCCCTCCTGTAGAGCTTGACCGGGAACTCAGGAGGATACTGCTGGATAAGACAGCAGAGGTTACAGGCAGTGCCATGGAGTTGAACAGCGGTGCCGCTCATGATTCTCTTGTTCTGGCGAAATATTTTCCTACTGCCATGCTTTTCGTTCCCAGCAGGGGTGGAAGAAGCCATTGCCCCGAAGAATATTCAGATGTGGCCGATCTGGCTCTTGCGGTGGATGTGATGACCCAGGCTGTACTGGAACTGGACCAGCAATAAGGCCAGGGAGAAGAAATTTTGGATTTTGGATTAAACACCTAAACCATTAGGGTCAGGTCTTGAATTATAGCATTTTGAACCTTACCGGTGTGCTGAAGCCCGCCGCAAAGTATCGGGACAAACCGTAGGGCGGAGTTAAGGCGGATTTAGAACGCACCCTGCGTTGAGATATATGGTTTATAGACCTGATTTATGGGATTTTACAAACAACTCAAGGGTTCCTCCGTGAATTCCGTGATGAATAGTTTTTATGCTTTTCCTGATTGACATTTCTTCTCCTGAAAGATTATAAAGAATCCGACCGGGAACCATCTTATTTTCATACATCTTTGGGGGTGCCTTAATGAAGATAGAGGAATTCAAGCTTGAACGAACCCTTTCGCGTTTCCAGAACGAAGTGAAATATGACCTGAGTGCGTCAGGTATATACCCTATGTTCATCAACGAGATCCTGGATGAAAAGGAAATGATGGAGGTCTACCAGAACCTCCAGCTTAAATATGTCCACACGGCGGGTACAAGGCATTTCCGCGAAGCCATCACGACCTTTTACAATGACATGGATCCTTCCAATGTCTTTATCACCAACGGTGCATCCGAATCCCTTTACATGGTAGCCTGGCAAATGGTGGAGCCCGGTGACGAAGTGGCTTTCATGGTGCCCAATTTTATGGCCATAGCCCAGATAGTAGAGGCCAACGGGATCAGGGTGCGTTATTTCAACCTGGATCCGAAGCAGGGATGGTCCCTGGATACGGAAAGCCTGAGGCAGGCGGTAAATCCGAAGACGAAGCTTATATGCGTGTGTAATCCCAACAATCCTACAGGTACCATCCTTGACGAGGTCCAGATGAAGGAGATCGTGGACATTGCAGATTCCGTGGGAGCTTATATCGTGTCAGATGAGGTTTATAGAGGTACTGAAAGGAGCGGGGAAGTCTGCCCCAGTTTCTGGGGGCTCTATGACAAGGTCATAATCATAGGCGGTCTTTCCAAGGCCTTTGGGCTTCCGGGACTACGGGTGGGCTGGATCAATGGACCGAAGGATATTATAGACCAGGCCTGGCCCTATCATGATTACCTCACCGTTACCATAGGTACCTTCAGTGATTTCCTGGGTACCAGGGCCCTCCAGCCAGAGATGAGAGAGCGGATATTCAGGCGCAACCGGGAGATAGCAAGCCGGAATCTGGAGATATTCTCGGACTGGGTGCACAGTCATGAGGGAGTTATATCTTTCACTTCTCCCCAGGCAGGGTGTTTTGCCTTCCCCACTTTCGACCTTCCCGTCAATTCCTGGGACCTTGTTATGGACATGGTTCATAACAACAGTGTTTTCGTTGTTCCGGGGAGCTGTTTCGGGATAGAGAATCACCTGAGGATGAACTTTGGCGTGGAGAGGAATTACCTCATCCAGGGGCTTGAAAGGATAGATCTGACCATCAACAGGTTCAAACAGCCCATATCCAGCGTGACTTCATGAGCTGATCTGCGGACTCAGGAAATTCTGAAAATTGAACTTAAAGAGCCGGACCGTCCAGTTTTAAGGGAAGGTCCGGCTCTATGTTTAAAGATGATACTGGCATTTTCTTTTTATCGTGCAGCTCTTATTTTCCTCAGGTCTCCGTATATGGTGTACCTGCTTTTCCCGAATTCCCTTGCCAGCTCAGGAATAGCACCCTTGAGAGCGAAGAATCCTTTTCCTTCAAGCCATTCCATAGCCTGGTAGCGCTCTTTCCTGTCGGCGAACCGCAGGGGTTTCCCCAGGATCTTCCTGGTTTCCAGGATAAGATCCTCCAGCCTGTCGCCGGCTGGAGGAGAGAACTTTTCTCCTTCCATTCCGGCAAGGGAGAGGGGATCTATGGTGGTGAGGAACTCGGACATGTCCTTCAAAACCTGGGCCTGGAGCATATCGTAGTTTATGCAGAGAAAGCCGATAAGGGAACCCTTTTCATCCCGGATGAAGGCGACACTGGACCTAAGTTTCCGCCCATCAGGAGCTTCAGAGGGGTAATTTGCCAGGTATTCCTTATCGCGTATTTCCGATGCTTCCATCAGGGATTTCCCGAAAGAGGTAAGGGGTGTTCCCATATCTCTTCCCGTGAGATCGCCGTTCTCCATGGCCACTATTACGGGAGGTTCCTGCGAAAGGTCATGCAGCACTATCTCGTAATTCCTTCCCAGGGTCGCCCCGAGGACTTTTACTACAGGGATGAGTAGTTTAAGCATGGGGTGGCATCTGGAACTTGTCATTACCGGGTCTCCCTTCAAAGCAATATTTCTCAGACCTGCCAACTTAAAAAATGAATGGACTTCTGGATCAAAGAGTGATTTCTGTGCCCACTCCCGCCTCTTTTGCCTTCAGATATATCTCCCAGGCAGTAACCACGTCGAGAGTTGCAAACCCCACTGTCTTCATCAGGGTGATCTCATCATCAGAAGTCCTTCCACCTATCCTGCCGAGGAGAATTTCACCAAGTTCTCCACAGATGTCTTCCTTTGTGATGAGATTCTCGCTCATGGGAATCAACAGATCGCCGGCCTCTTCGAGAACCGCTTCCATGTTATCCACGAAGATCTTTCCAGCCCTTGCTACAAGTTCAGAGGGAAGTTCCCTCTTATCCGGAGTGTAAGAACCTACGGCATTGACATGGGCTCCCTGTTTTATCCATGCCCCCTCGAAAACAGGTACCGGTGAGGTGGTCACGGTGGTTATCACATCAGCATTTTCCACGGCCTGTCTTGAGGTTTCCGCCTTAAGGAGTTTTGTACCGAACTTATCTGCCAGAGGCTGATGGGTTTCCACAAAATGGGCTGCCTTTTCCTGGTTCATGTCAAAAATCCTCAGTTCTTCCAGCTTACGCACTGTCATAAGAGCTTCCAGCTGTGCTGCTGCCTGCCCACCCGTGCCAAAAAGAGCCCCTATGGAACTGTCCTGTCTTGACAGAAGTTCTGTGGCAACTCCCGGGACCGCGGCTGTTCGAAGCTGGGTGAGCGTGGTCCCCTCCATGATACAGAAGACCTCGCCCGTTTCTCCTTCAATGAGCAGCATGGTGGCTGGTATGACGGGTTTTCCCAGGGATGCGTTTCCCGGAAAGACAGAGACGATCTTGATACCTGCCTGTTTGATGTCCCCGCCGGCATAGGCAGGCATGAAAAGGCACTGTCCCTTTCCTTCAGGAGAATCCACATGGGATCTCAGGGGCACATCACATTTGCCTTCAGAGTGAAGACGAAAAGCCTTCTTGTCTGCTTCTATCGCGTCCCGCATGGTGAATACCTTGAAAATATCCTCCCTCGATAACATAAGCATACTGATCATCCTCCCTGGTTCATTAGTATAGAAATAATTGCCTTATATCTTTCATGCTTTTATATGATATTGACAAAAATAAACAAAATTGTCAATATAACACGAGTGTTTAACAAATGTACTTAAAGATTCTTATTATTTTATCTGCAAAAGGTTATGATAGAGAGGCGCAGAGAAAATACTCTCACTTTGAAAAGGGTGATGTAAATGCGGAACCTGGGTATCTACCTGTTCGAAAATGTGGAACTCCTGGACCTTGCGGGTCCGTACGAGGTATTCTCGGTAACTTCCGAGTTGAACAATTACGAACTTTTCAGGGTCTTTACAGTTGCAGAAAAGATGCTACCTGTAAGGACAGTTAACGGTCTCAGCCTTGTCCCGGATCATTCCCTGGTCGATCATCCATCTATAGATGTGCTTGTCATACCGGGTGGAGTTGGTATCAGGAAGGAGATCCGAAATGGACGGATCCTGGATTGGATCAGGCCGATCATAGGGAGTTCGGAGATAACCATGTCCATCTGTTCCGGAGCCATGATGCTTGCCATGGCTGGAATTCTCACCGGTCTTCCTTTCACTACCCATCATGAAGTGGTCCAGGACGTTCTTGAAATTGAGGGAAAGGCGACATTTCTCAGGGATACACGATTTGTAGATAACGGTAAAATCCTGACTGCAGGTGGTATTTCTGCAGGTATCGACCTCTCCCTACACGTGGTTGCCAGGTTATATGGGCAGGAAGTTGCTGACAGGACTGCCGTTTACATGGAATATGGCAACTGGTTGGAGAAAAGGATCTGACCTCAAGTTTGGCCAGGTGGAATTATTGCCGCGAAGTTCCCGCTTCCTTGAAGAAAAAGATCCAAAGGATTATAAATTTAGAGTTTTTGTCCCTGTTTTAATGACATTTTTTTCGGAGGTTTTTCATGCAGAACAAATGGTTAGATCCATTCGGTAGATCAATCCGTTTCTCCGTGGCGAAAAAGGAGGCCTTTTTATCCCTGACCCTTGCCCTGGCTTATTTTTTCTGGTGGTACCTGACCGCTTACAGTTTCGGTTCCGGTCCCGTGAGGAGATATTCCTACATCATGGGATTCCCCACCTGGTTCTTTCTCAGCTGCATAGTGGGCTTTGTTCTTTTCTCCTTACTGGCTTTTCTTATGGTGAAGGTGTTTTTCAGGGAGATAACCCTGGAAGAGGGGGATGAGAAGGGAGGGGCTAAGAATGGTTGATCTTCAACTGGTTATACCACTCTTCGTCTACCTTCTCGCCGTCTACGGACTTGCCTTTTACAGCAACAGGATCCTTTCTAAAGCGGGTAACTTCCTGGAGGAATATTTTATCGGCAGCCGGGGGTTGGGAGGATTTGTCCTTGCAATGACCCTTGTGGCGACCTATACAAGTGCGAGCAGTTTTGTGGGAGGGCCGGGAGTGGCCTACAAGATGGGTCTCGGATGGGTATTTCTTGCCATGATCCAGCTTCCCACGGCATGGCTTACCCTGGGAGTGCTGGGTAAAAAGTTTGCCATCGTGGCCAGGAGAATAAATGCGGTTACAGTAAACGATATTCTCAGGGAAAGATATCAGAACAGGGCTGTTGTTATTCTTGGATCCCTGAGCCTGATAGTTTTCTTCATTGCTGCCATGGTAGCCCAGTTCATAGGAGGTGCAAGGCTCTTCGAGGGAGTAACGGGCCTTTCCTATAATACCGGACTGATGATCTTTGCCTTTACGGTCATCCTGTACACCACCATTGGCGGTTTCCGTGCAGTGGCCCTGACGGATGCTGTCCAGGGTGTGGTTATGCTGGCAGGCACCCTCGCCCTTCTTGCGGGGATCATAAAAGTGGGAGGCGGGGTAGGCCATATTGTGGCTGATCTGAGGAGCATAGACCCTGCTTTGATAACGCCTTTCGGACCAGAGGGGTTCATATCCAAGCCCTTTATCCTGTCCTTCTGGGTACTGGTTTGCTTCGGGGTCATCGGTCTCCCTCATACGGCAGTGAGATGTTTTGCTTACCGGGATTCCAGGTCCATGCACTCTGCCATAATACTTGGGACAGTAGTTATAGGTGTCCTTATGCTGGGCATGCATCTCTGCGGAGCTTTCGGAAGAGCCATCATTCCTGATCTTGCTGTGGGCGACAGGATAATGCCGGCCCTTATGATCAGGGTACTTCATCCTTTTGCGGCAGGTGTCTTTCTTGCAGGTCCCCTGGCGGCCATTATGTCCACCATAGATTCCCAGCTGATACTCGCTTCTGCTTCGATTGTGAAAGATCTCTATCTCAATTACATCGATCCCGCGGCTGGATCGACCGAAAAAGGTGAAGGTCTTCTCCACAGGCTGAGTTTCTGGTCCACGGCCATACTGGGGATCATAGTATTTGCAGCCTCCTTCAACCCTCCTGACCTGATAGTCTGGATAAATCTTTTTGCCTTCGGTGGACTCCAGGCTGCCTTCCTTTGGCCCCTTGTCCTGGGCCTGTACTGGAAAAAGGCTAATGCCGCAGGAGCTCTTGCCTCAATGGTGGCAGGGGTGGCATCCTATTTCTACCTGGTGACCTATGTCAAGAGATTTTGGGGAATGCATGTCATTGTGCCTACCCTTCTCATTGGCCTTATAGTCTTCGTGATCTTCAGCCACTTCGGAGGCAAACCAGGCAAAAGAACCATGGAACTATTCTGGGGGGAATAGAATATGCCGCTTAGTGGGATTCTGGAAGATCGGCAGATGGTCCTGGAAGTTCTTAAACAGATCTATGACGGGGTTTATATAGTGGATCGCTCCCGTAGGATACTTTTCTGGAATAACGGTGCGGAGCGGATAACCGGATATGGGGAAGAAGAAGTACTCGGCCACAGGTGTTCCGACAATATCCTGATGCATATTACCGAAAAAGGGGTAAATCTATGCCTTAATGGATGTCCCCTCCACATGGCCATGGAGGACGGACTTAACAGGGAAATGGAGGTTTTCCTTCACCACAGAGACGGTTACAGGCTTCCTGTGATCATAAGGGTCTCTCCCCTGAAGAATGGAGATGGGGAAATAGTTGGAGCAGTGGAGGTCTTTAGTGATAACAGAAAACTCTACAGTACCCGAAGAACACTTCAGGCCGTGCAAAAGGAAGCGAATCTGGACCCCCTCACTGGGATCTATAACAGGAGATATGGCGAAAAGGTCCTTTCATTACGGCTTGAGGAAATGGACCAACTGGATATTCCTCCCCTTGGGATCCTGTTCATGGATGTAGATCATTTCAAGAAAGTGAACGACAACTATGGCCACGATACAGGAGACAGGGTATTGAAAATGGTGACCCACACCATCAGGAATATACTGAGAAGAGAAGATATACTCTGCAGATGGGGCGGGGAGGAATTCCTGCTCGGTATCCCCTCATGTTCCATGGCGGAACTGAAGCAGGTGGCCGAAAGGATCAGGGTGGTTGTATCCTCATGCAGCCTTGACGGACCCAAAGGATCGATCAGCGTGACCTTATCCCTCGGGGGTGTTCTTGCCAGGAAAGGGGAAAGCCTTGCAGGGTTGGTGGATCGGGCAGATCAGATCATGTACCGCAGTAAACGGGACGGAAGGAACAGGGTGACCCTGGAAGAATAAAAGAGGGGGAAGGTAGCCCCTTCCCCCTCTTTTTATTGAAATTGCCTTTACTGTGTGTATCGTCTCAATCGAGAAAGATTCTTTGAAACTCTGTCCCAGTAAACGGAAGCGGAACCTCCATAATACCGCCCGAGGGCCTTCTGAGTACTCCCGTAGGCCTTCAGGTATCTTGAGATGAGAAGACACCCTGCAGCTATTCCTTTTTCGGGGTCATGCAGATCCTCTTCATACTGGATACCGTTGGCCTGGAGTAATCCAGCGTGTATCTTCCAGGTGACCTGCATTATCCCTGCTGCACCTGCTTTGCTCCTTGCATCAGGATCGAAATGGCTTTCGGTGTTTGCAACTGCTATAGCAAGATCGAGAGGTACGTTATATTTCGAGCTGTAATGTATGAATGCCATGGCTTCCTTCAATGCGGTCAGATCGTCGATCTTTGAGTTCTGTTTCTGTATGAACCGCTGTATCAATTCCACCTGATCATGGGTTACCTCAGCAAGGTCATAGATATCACCCAGGGTCCCGAGGTGAATTTCGGCAAGACTGGAAGTTTCTTTCAACCTGTCTCTGAGAGGGGAGAAAGCGGCTATGAAATTCAGGGTAGAATCTTCAGGGATTACCAGGGCTGTTCTCTCCACCCGGGGTTCCTGAAAAGATAGATAACGATCTGCCATACCGGTGTTGACAAAAAGAAAGCCTGCTATCGCAAGGGCAAGGACGGTGATAACAACAAATTTTATCCGCCTTTGCACATGAACCATCCTTTCTGTAATTCCCTGATAGTTCCAGGGGAAAATGAAAAATCCATGAATATTAAGCTTCTGTTGCGAGTCTAAGTATTATATATGAAGAAATGAAAAACGCAAGGCAAATTGGTTTAATTGTATGCAAAAATAAGCACAATTCAGTAATTTTACGGGTATCTGAAATGCGGTTGAATGGA
>Ga0272441_10005177_pt1 | contig 22924 bp, 17 predicted proteins | sample SSMProp6N_FD_193582 | JGI IMG/M metagenome (GOLD analysis project Ga0272441, IMG submission 193582) | Marine sediment archaeal communities from Little Sippewissett salt marsh, Falmouth, MA, United States - SSM-Prop-6N | ecosystem: Environmental > Aquatic > Marine > Wetlands > Sediment ...
GGGCGGTTTTAAATTTCCTTGACTTTTTTAATAAATAGGTGTATAATTAGGACATTGTAGAAAACTGAAAGCACCTCAAAAACCACATAATTTAGGAGGTTCTGTTATGGAGCGGACGCTATGGGTTTGTTTGGTCGCGGTGTTTCTGTGTGTTCCTGTTTGGGCCGATCCGGACGGGAAAGACCTGGCCGAAGTCATTGAGGAATGGTCTCCTCACGGCTCGTTGTCATTCACCTGGCAGCAGCAGTATATTGGGCTTCGCGTTTCCAGTATTTTTTACGATGACAGTATGCTTTGGACGGATTTATACCTTAATCTGCCCAAAAACTTCTTTGTGGATCTGTGGTGGTCTGCAGATTTGCAAGATTCAGACCTTTCCTCTACTGGAGGAGACGAGTTTGATACTGTTATCGGATGGAGAACCAAACTGTTTGGGCTGGATGCAGTGATTTCAGTCAGCAATTTCACTGTACTTCCTGAAGGAGGTTTCTGTGGGGACGGTCATGCTTGGTCGCCCGATTTGATACTTTCCAAGACCATCAAGGTCAACGAGAAACACACAGTCACGCCAGCTTTCTGGATGGGGTATCTTTCCTTTTATGACGATTTCGAGAAAGGAGCGCTTTATACGCTTCCGAACATAAGGCATGATTGGGAGGAACCCCTTGGCATTCAGAAGCTGACTTTTTCGCACACAGTAATGTTTGCCTGGGACGACGGCTTTGTTAACAATAGTTCAGACGGTTTGTTTCTTCGCTGGACGCCCGCATTTAATTGGCAGCTATCAGACTGTTTGACCTTGACTGCTCCGGGAGCAATCATTGTGGAGCCGTTGACAGATCCGCACGACGGACGGGGAGACGAGTTCTCCCTTAACTTCAGCCTTGCCTATCATTTTTAAGATGGCAGGGAAGAAGAAAGGGCTCTTGAGGATGAGATATCCGAGAGAGCTTTTTTATTTTAAGGAGAAAAATAGTGTCAGATCTGATTTTTAGCCATCATTTTCATTAAAAAATCAGAGTTGATATTATTTATTCTGTTTATCGCTATTTATGTTTTTTTCAGGACACATATAAAGAATCGCTTTTTGGGCGATTTTCTGCTATTATAAAAATAAAGAGTTGTTTTATAAAATTAACAAAGAATTTAAATTATGAAAAAAACAAATGTATTCATTATAAGCTTAATTTTAATAACTTTAGTTTTAGTCGGGGCCAGCTGCGGAGAAGATAAATTTAAAGAAAAGGAAGAATCCATAGAAAAGGGAATTTTCACTTTAGCTGAGAAAAATGTGGCATCTGGCAAAAACAGCTTAAAAGTCAGCAACGACGGCCACATAGTTTATTTTTTTGATTCTGATGAAAACAAATCAATAGATACCATAATTAAAACCGATGCCAACGGAAAGACCAAAAAAGAAGTAAAGATTAAAGGGGGACTGCTTGAAGAAGATGTTCAATTAGACAACATAATGGCTGTTGATCAGAGCGCATCAAAAGTTGTTTTTGCAGCTACTTTGCCTTCGCAAAGAGATGAATATGGGGGAAAGAAATGTTTGTATGTTTTGAGCTTTGATTCAGAAAGCTTAATTGGAATTCCCAACCAGGGATTGTCTGATCATTTTGAAGGAGCGGGCTGGGCAGATGCTGCGTCTGTTGCAATCAGTCCGGATGGCGAAAAAATAGTTTTTGGGCTTAGATTCTGGGGAATAAGTTTTGGAGCAGCTTATGATATTGGAGTTGCAATTGTAGTTGCAAATTCAGACGGATCGGGAATGAAAATATTGGCGGAAGAAGATATTAGCTTGTATGTTGTGGGAATTGATAATTCACACAGAGTGTTTTTTGCTAAAAAAGAAGATAAATACGATTACTTTTTGTCTGTAATCAATGCAGATGGGTCTGGAGAGAAAAACTTGGGATTGAAAATTAACACCGGTAAAATCTCAGTTAGCAAAAATGGAATAGTTGCCGGAACTTTAGATGAAAAAGGAGAGCCTGTTTTTGTCTGCGATGCCAATGGAAATATTTTAGCAAAAGGAGGAGATCCCTGGGGAACGGTAGAGATTAGCGGAAACGGAGAAAAAGTTTCTTCAGCAGAATGGGATAAGGGGTTATTTCTTTATGGCGTGAATAATAATTTTGAAAAAGAGAATATTTTAGATAAATCATACGGCAATTGCGCTGTTCATGATGTTGATGAATCTGGAAGAATTATTGTTTGCTTGGTTAATGAAACCGGAGAATTGTTGTCTATTGTAAAATAAGAAAACAATGGGTTAGATAACGATTTTGCATAAACCCGGTTTATGCAAAAGAGAGACGAAAGACAACTTCTTGGCTTTATGTTAAAATAAATTAAGGGTTAACATGAAAGCAAAAAATGTTTTAAAATTAATTGTTGCAATTGGGATTTGCGAGCTGGCTGGAATTTTGGGTTCAATATTTACTGTTTCTTCAATTCCTGATTGGTATAATAACCTTGCAAAGCCGGCTTTAAATCCTCCTGGTTGGGTGTTCGGCCCTGTTTGGACAATACTCTATCTTCTTATGGGCATTGCTGTATTTTTGGTTTGGAAAAAGCGGCTTGAGCAAAAGGAAGCGAGAAAAGCGCTTTTTGTATTCGGCATCCAGCTTTTTTTAAACGCCATTTGGTCAATTATCTTTTTTGGATTAAGAAGTCCTATCTGGGCTTTTGTTGACATAGTCTTTCTTTGGATTGCAATTGTTTGGACAATAGCTCTTTTTTACAGGATTTATCGTCCAGCAGCGCTTTTGCTCTTGCCATATATTCTTTGGGTCAGCTTTGCAGCTTATCTTAATTATTCTATTTGGTTCTTACAAACTTGATTGATAAAGACAGGTTTTTGTGGTATATTCTATTTGAGCTCCCATCGTCTAGTGGCCTAGGACGCATGATTCTCAATCATGTAACCGGGGTTCGACTCCCCGTGGGAGCGCATGCTTTGTGATAGGCCAGGCCTATCACAAGTAGACGGGCAGTGTTTGGGCCTGCTTTTTTATTGTTCTGTTTTCTGTTAAAATAGATATAATATGTGGCACAGCATATCATGGCAGGAAGCGGTTCAAAAACTTGGCTCTGATGAAAAAGAAGGATTGACCTTAAGAGAGATTGGCATAAGGCAGAAAGAACACGGTAAAAACCAGCTTCCCAGAGAAAAACAACTATCCAAATTAAAAATATTATTGGAGCAGTTTAAAAGCCCTTTAATGTATATACTGGTTGCAGCCGGGGTAGTTGTTTTGGTTTTTAAAGAGTATACAGACGCCATTGTTATTTTTGGCGCTGTTTTATTAAACTCTCTGGTCGGTTATTTCCAGGAAAACAAAGCAAACAATTCCTTAAAAAATCTAAGAAGCGTAGTGAGAATCAACAGTGAAGTTTTAAGAGAAGGCAATGAAAAGATTATTGATTCTTCTGAAATAGTTCCCGGAGACATTTTAGTTTTAAATCCAGGAGACAAGGTGGGGGCAGACGCCAGGATTATCAAGGCAGATAATTTAAAAATAAATGAGATGGCTCTTACTGGAGAATGGCTGCCAGCTGAAAAGAAAGCAGAGATACTGGATAAAAAGACTCCTTTGGCAGACAGGGATAATATGGTTTATATGGGAACAGTAATAGAAGACGGCAGGGGAGAAGCTGTTGTTGTTGGAACCGGGCTTAAAACAGAAATAGGAAGAGTGGCAAAACTGGTTCGTGAAACAGAAGAAGAAAAAACCCCCTTGCAAAGAAAAATATCTTTTTTAGCTAAAATAATGGGCATTATAATTATTTTTATCTGCGGGCTTATCTTTCTTGAAGGCGTGTTAACCGGAAACAGCTTTTTAGATATGTTTACAGTTGCTGTTGCTGTTTCTGTGGCTGCCATTCCAGAAGGTTTGCCAGTGGCAATGACAGTTATTTTGGCCTTGGGAATGCAGAGAATTTTAAAGCAAAAAGGCTTGGTAAGAAGATTGTCTTCGGCAGAAACCCTGGGAAGCACTTCAATTATTGCCACAGACAAGACAGGAACATTAACCCAGGGCAAGATGCAGGTTTCAGATATTATAACCAGCAGCAAGAAAGAAGATTTGCTGGCCCTAAAAATAGCTGTTTTGTGCAACGAAGCTTTTATTGAAAACCCGGACGATGCAATGGATAAATGGATTATTAGGGGAAGGCCGACTGACAAGGCCTTGCTTTTGGCTGGCAGCCAGGCAGGCATTAATAAAAAGAAGCTGGAGATGAAAATGGAAAAGATAGTTGATATTCCTTTCAGTTCTGACAGAAAGTTCCTGGCCAAAGGGTTTCTGTTTAATAAGCAGAAGATTCTGTATGTTGCCGGAGCTCCGGAAAAGATCTTAAAAATGTCCAGCCATATTGAAAACAATGAAGAAAAAAAGAAGTTAAGCTCTAAAAAAGAAGAAGAAATAAGGATAGATCTGGAAAATCTTTCAGCCAGAGGCTTGAGAGTGGTGGCTGTGGCTTACAAAAACATTAAAAGCGATAAAGACTTGATTGAAAAATTGGTTTTTGTCGGCTTGATTGCTTTAAAAGACCCTGTTAGAAAAGAGGCTAAGGGGGCAATAAAGATTGTCAGGGCAGCCGGAATGAAGCTGATTATTGTTACCGGAGACCATAAATTAACAGCCAAAGCCATAGCAGCTGAAGTGGGCTTGAGAGTAAAAGATAAAAACATTTTGGAGGGTAAAGACATGGATAGTCTTTCAGAAGAGGAATTTAAAAACGTTTTTGAGAACATATCAATTTATGCCAGAGTTGAGCCAGAGCACAAAATGAGAATAGTTCAGGCCTGGCAGGAAAAAGGAGAAGTAATAGCCATGACAGGAGACGGGATCAATGATGCCCCGGCTCTTAAAAAAGCAGACATTGGAGTGGCTTTGGGTTCTGGCACAGAAGTGGCTAAAGAGGTTTCAGACTTGGTTCTGCTTTCCAATAACTTCAATGTTATAGTGGCTGCTGTGCAAGAGGGCAGGGGCATAATAGATAATATCAGGAAAGTAATAACCTACTTGCTTTCAGATTCTTTTACAGAAACTATTTTAGTGGGGGCAAGTCTTTTCTTGGGCCTGCCTTTGCCAGTTACAGCAGCCCAAATACTTTGGGTCAACCTTATAGAAGACGGTTTGCCAGACATTGCTTTGGCTTTTGAGCCCAAGGAAAAAGATATTATGAAGCAAAAGCCCCACGGCCACAATATGCCTCTTTTGAATTCTGAAATGAAAGTGCTGATTTTTATTATTGGAATAGTAACAGACTTAATGCTTTTGGGTTTGTTCTTTTACTTTTTTAAATTTACAGATTACAGCTTAATTCATATCAGGACATTGGTATTTGCCGGTTTGGCAGTGGATTCTATTTTTTATGTTTTTTCCTGCAGGAGCCTGAGGCATAATATCTGGCATGTTAATCCTTTTTCAAACAAATTTTTAGTTCTGGCCCTGCTTATCGGGATAACAGCTTTGCTTTCTGCTTTATACTTTGTTCCTTTGCAGAATGTTTTAAAAACCGTTCCCTTGGGGCCGTTTGATTGGGGAGTGCTGATTTGTTTGGGCGTGTTAAACATATTATTAATAGAAATAACCAAATGGTTTTTCATAGTCAGGCATAAAGTAGATTAATATGATTTGGCTCATCATCTTTATATTTTCTTGTTTGGTTCTTTTTTGGTCAGGCTCTGCCCTGGTGGGATCTTTAATGAATGTTTCCAAATATTTGGGCTGGCGGGAATTTGTAGTTGCTTTTTTCGTTGTTGCTTTTGCCGGAGCCGTGCCTAATATTTTAGTCGGGCTTAATTCCGCCCTTCAGGGAGTGCCAGAGCTTTCTTTTGGCGAAATAGTGGGGGGCAATGTGGTTGATATGACTTTGGCTGTTGCTTTGGCCATTTTGATTTCAGGCAATGCAATATCTGTTAAGAGCAAAATGGTTCAAGACAGCGCTGTTTTCACAGTAGTAATTGCTGTTTTGCCCTTGGTGTTGATATTAGACAATGATTTGAGCCGGTCAGACGGTTTGGTCTTGCTCTTGGCCTTTTTTATCTATATAGTTTGGCTTTTTTCAAAAGAGGAAAGATTCAGGAAAAAATACAGAACATTAAAAAACAATGCCAACCATAAAATGGGGCTTATTGATTTTATAAAGCCCAAAAAAGCCAGCAAAGAAGTGCGCCAGTTTAAAAGGTTTCTTAAAAACCTAATAGCTTCTTTTTATTATTTAATATTGTTGTTAATAGCTTCTTTCGGCGTGGTTAACAGCAGCCAGGTTTTTGCCCAGTCTTTGGGAGTGGGCATTCCGATAATCGGCATTTTTCTGGTTGGTTTAGGCAATGCTTTGCCAGAAACTTATTTTGCCATTGTTTCAGCCAGAAAAGGAAGAACTTGGCTGATTTTAGGAGATTTAATGGGTTCGGTTATTGTTTGCGCCACCTTGGTTCTGGGCTTGGTGGTTTTGGTTTCTCCTATAAAAGATATTGACTTTTCTCCTTTTGTCATTGCCAGAGCTTTCTTGGTTATTTCCGCTTTGCTTTTCTTGATATTTGTTAAAACAGACCGGAAAATAACAAAAACAGAAGCTGCTTTCCTTCTGTTTCTTTACTTGATGTTTTTGTTTGTGGAAGCGGTTTTCTGGTAGTCTTACTTTAATTCTTTTTGCAGAGCAGAGACTATTTTGTCTAACTTTCCTGACATTATTTCTTCTATTCCGTGCCAGGATTTTTTTATTCTGTGGTCTGTGATTCTGTCCTGGGGGAAATTGTAAGTTCTTATCTTTTCCGCTCTCATTGCCTGGCCTATTTGTTCTTTTCTCTTTCCCCCGAGCCTTTGAATGCTTTCTTTTTCTTTTTTCTCCATTATTCTGGCTGAAAGTATGGACAAGGCGTTTTCCTTGTTTTGGAGCTGGTTTCTTTCTGTTTGGGAGGTAACCACAATGCCAGTAGGCAAGTGGGTTATCCTGACAGCTGTTTCTCTTTTATTAACATATTGGCCTCCTGGTCCTGATGCCCGGTAATAGTCAATTTTTAATTCATCTGACCTAATCTTTATTTCTGTTTTTTTGGGTTTTGGCAGAACAGCCACAGAAACAGTTGAGGTATGCACCCGGCCCTGCTTTTCTGTTTCCGGGATTCTTTGCACCCGGTGCACGCCGGCTTCCTGCTTTATTTTGTTAAAGGCAGCTCCTTTTATCTCTAATATTATTTCTTTGAATCCTCCTATTTCTGTTGGATGGGACTCCAGTATTTTTTGCTGCCAGCCCTGGTTTTCTGCATATTTTGAATACATTTTGTAAAGGTTAGCTGCAAACAAGCCGGCTTCATCTCCTCCGGCTCCGGCTCTGATTTCTATTATGGCAGAATAGTTTTTTCCAGACTGTTCTTTTTCCTTAAGCAGGTCGTTTAATTCTTTGCTTAATTCTTTTTCTTTTTCTTCCAGCTGGACCAATTCTGTTTCTGCCAGCTGGGCCAATTCTGGTTCTTCTGCAGCAATAATTGTTTTGCTCTCTTCTATTTTTTTCTGAATATCTTCCAATTCCTTGATTTTTCCCATTGATTTGTCCAGCTCCTTTTTCTTTTTAGAAAGCTCTTCAAATTTTTCCCAATCTGAAACAATCTCAGGATTTGATAACTGAGTTATGATTTCTTGATAGTTTTTCTTAACCTCCTCAACTTTAGGCATTTGTTTCTTTTTCAGCTTTTTCTTTGGCTTTTTCTGCTCTTTTTTCCCTCTTGCTTTTGGTGTTTTGCTTTTTATTTAAACGTTTCTTAAACTTTTCTACTCTTCCCATAGTATCAACTATCTTTTCTTTGCCAGTGTAAAAAGGGTGGCACTCGGAACAAATTTCCACTTCTAAGTATTCTTTAGTAGATCCTACTTCAAAAGTGTTGCCGCAGGCGCAGGTAACCTTTGTCTTGTTGTAATACTTTGGATGAATATCTTTTTTCATAATGATTAATAATAACAGAAGACTTCAAATAAATCAAGTTTTTTGCTTGACAAGGCAGCTTTTTTGTTTAATATATCACTATCAACAAAAATATCCCTCATTAGCTCTTTTTTGCCAGCTCTTTTTCTTCTAAGCTCTTTGTTTAAGTTGAGAGGGAGATCGTTTAAATAACCCACCCGCTGCAATGCGGGCAGGCATTAAGCTAAAATCTCTTTAGTTGTGTTTTGGGTTATTTTTATTTAGTCGATTTATTAATCATTAATTATTGCTAATTATGAAAAAGATATTAACTTTTGCAGCTGTATCAACTTTTGTGGTTTTGGGAGCAGGATTTTTTGTTCAGGGCGCTTCTGCTTGTTTTTGCGAGATTCCAGAGTGTAATTGTTGCTCTAATTGCGGTTGCCAAATACCCGGTTGCACAGATCCAGATGCTTTAAACTATGATCCTTGCGCAACTGTTGATGACGGTTCTTGCGAATATGAAGCTCCGGAAAGATATTCAATATTTGGGAAAAAATTCAATGATGAGAACGGAAATGGAGTATATGAACAAGGAGAACCAGGCTTAGCTGGTTGGACAATAACCATTGATAATGGAGCTTGTTTTGAAGAGTCAACAATTACAGACTCTGAAGGAAACTATTCTTTTTCAAGCTTAAACCCGGGAACTTACACTGTTTGCGAGCTTGAAGAAGAGGGCTGGATACAAACTTATCCTAACAGCGCTTACGGCTGTTATGCTGTGGAATTAGCCGACGCTGATATTTATGGAATAGACTTTGGGAATTACCAGGAGCCGGCCCAGCCTTTTATTATTAAGGCGTATAAGGTGGTTTGCGATAAAGAGGAGGACCTTCCCAACTGGACTGATTCTGGAGCTCCGTCAATTATTGAACAGGGCACTGCTCAAGATTATGTTGATCAAAGCCAGGGAGCTTGTCATTTAGAAGCCGACTGGGCTTTTCAATGGGGTTATTCTGATGCGCCTAAATTATCAGGAGATTATGTTGGCCAGGCTCCAATAGGAACAGGGTATTCAGAATGGAAAAACTTTGATTCTTCAACAGCAGGAAGCGGAGAGCCAGCAATTGTTCAGATTGATGATTTGCAGTCAAGCCCTAAGATTTGGGTCAGGGAAGTGTTAAAGCAAGGATATGTTCCCTTTACCAATCCTCCCAAAGGAGTTAAAGAAGACAATGTTTCAGCTGAAATGTACTGCCACAACGATATATTGAATTACGACAACTACGACTATATTATTAATCCTGAACTGGGCCAGACATATTATTGCGTTGCCTTTAATGCTTTAATTGAACAAGAAGTTTTAGGATGCACAGATCCGGATGCTCTTAATTACAACCCAGATGCCACTTTGGATGACGGTTCTTGCCAGTATGATGAGCCAGATAAATACTCTATCTTTGGCTTGAAGTTTTCAGACCAGAACAACAATGGAGCAAATGATTCAGAACCAGGTTTAGCTGGCTGGACAATTGTTCTTACTGACACTGACAGCTTAAACTCAACAACAGTGACTGACACCGAAGGAAATTATTCTTTCTTGAATTTGTATCCTGGAACATACACTGTTTGCGAAGAACAGCAACAGGGCTGGATTCAAACCTATCCTTCAGGCACTCAAGCCTGCCACATTGTTGAGTTGACTGATTCTGACGCTTCTGGAATAGACTTTGGCAATTACCAGGAAACTGTTGAAATCTTAGGATGCACAGATCCGGATGCTCTTAATTACAACCCAGATGCCACTTTGGATGACGGTTCTTGCCAGTATGATGAGCCAGATAAATACTCTATCTTTGGCTTGAAGTTTTCAGACCAGAACAACAATGGAGCAAATGATTCAGAACCAGGTTTAGCTGGCTGGACAATTGTTCTTACTGACACTGACAGCTTAAACTCAACAACAGTGACTGACACCGAAGGAAATTATTCTTTCTTGAATTTGTATCCTGGAACATACACTGTTTGCGAAGAACAGCAACAGGGCTGGATTCAAACCTATCCTTCAGGCACTCAAGCCTGCCACATTGTTGAGTTGACTGATTCTGACGCTTCTGGAATAGACTTTGGCAATTACCAGGAAACTGTTGAAATCTTAGGATGCACAGATCCGGATGCTCTTAATTACAACCCAGATGCCACTTTGGATGACGGTTCTTGCCAGTATGAAATCCCAGGCTGCATGGATCCTTCAGCTAACAATTATAATCCTCAAGCAACTGTGAGCAATGGTTCTTGCACTTATGGGGGAGGAGGAAGCGTGCGTCCGCGCTTTAACATAAGCAAGACAGTTGAGCAGGATTTTGTTAATCCTGGAGGCGAGGCTGCTTACACAATAGTGGTAGAGTGTCTGGGATCCGGAGTGGCCAGAAACACTGTTTTAACAGATGATCTCCCAGAAGGTTTTGTTTATCAGGGAGAAGCAGACGGAACCTGGGAGCTTGGGGACATGCAAAGAGGGGACAAAGAAACAATAACTTATGAAGTATTGGTTTCAGAAGACGCAGAACCCGGCTTTTACGAAAATACAGCCAAGGTTCAGGCTCAGAACTCTGACCAGTTCAAAGCCAAAGCTGAAATTGAGGTTAGGAATCCTGAAGTCAAAGGCAAGGAAACTTTTGCAGAGCTTCAGATTGAAAAGACCGTAGACAAATCTTCAGCCAAAGCCGGCTCTTATGTTATTTTTACTGTTAAGATTAAGAATAACGGGTCAGCTGACGCAATTAACGTTGTTGTTGAAGACAAACTTCCTTCTGGCTTTATAACTGATGAAGGCAAAAAAGAAATATCCTGGGAAATAGACATTATAGAAAAGGGAGAGACCTGGCAGGATTCTTTCAGGGCCTACATTGATTCAGACACCCCAGACGGCAGTTATGAGAATGAGGCAACAGCTTTTGCTGAAAATTATCCAGATGAAGTAGAAGACACAGCCGTTGTTGTGCTGGGCGTTTTGCCCCACACAGGAGAAGGATTGTTTGATTCCGCTTTGTTTTATCTGGTTTTTATTGTTTTGGTTGTTGCCTGTTTTGAGCTGTTAAGGACAGTTGTAAAGACAAGACTGGCAAAAGTGATTGTTTTTTCTTTGGTTGCTTTTGCCTGCTTAATGGTTTTAACTTACCCTTTTTGGCCAATGGCAGAATATGCTGTTTGCGACTGGGTAAAAACAGAGATTCAATCCGAAGAAAAGCCTGCTGAAGACACGCCCTTGAGCGCGTCTTCAGCTCTTCGGGCTGATCTTCAGGGCAATTATTTGGTCATTTCCAAGATTGGAGTGGAAATTCCAATAGTCCAGGGTCAAGACGAGTCTGCCCTTGAAAAGGGAGCCTGGCTTATTCCCCAGACATCTACGCCTGATTTAATGAAGAATACGGCCTTGGCTGCCCACAGGTTTAAGTATAAGCCTCCTCATAAAGAAACTTTTTATCTTTTGGACAAAGTTTCAAAAGGAGACAAAATTTTAGTTCTGTGGGAGGGAAAAGAATATTATTACACAGTTAATTCTGTTTCTGTTGTGGATCCGGCCTATGTTGAGGTTTTAAAGGAAACAGAAAATCCAACTTTGACCCTGATAACCTGCCATCCCTTGTTTTCAGACAAATCAAGGTTAGTGGTTCAGGCAGAGCTGGAATTGTAGTATAATAGAAAAATGATAAGTTTTTTAAAGTCACTTTTTATACCGATTAAAGACAATAGGTTCTTGCCAAGAATAGTCGGATGCCAGGCCTTGGTTTTGTACGCCTTTTTGGCAGTGCTTGTTTTTGCCTTTATTTCCCCTGTTTTTTTCAAGATAAACAAGCTTTTGGCTGATTTAACCCAAGACTTGATAATCCAAGAAATAAATCCTGTAAGGGAAGAGCAGGGGTATTTGGAGCTTCAGACAAACGATAAACTTGCAAAAGCTGCCCAGCTTAAGGCAGAAGATATGATTGAAAGAGATTATTTTGACCATACAGGGCCTGAAGGAGAGACTCCTTGGGTTTGGCTTGACAGAGTTGATTATCAATACGCTGCAGCTGGAGAGAATTTAGCTGTTGATGTTGCTGATCCGCGAGTTTTAATTCAAGCCTGGATGGATTCTCCTTCCCATGCCAAGAATATTTTAAACGGTTATTTTACTGATGTTGGGATAGGAATAGCCAGAGGAGAGCTGGCAGGAAGAAAAACCATTGTAGTGGTTATGTTCTTGGGCAGGGAAATTCCAGAAGATATTGTTTTGGGCTCTCTTGCGGCAGAAGAGCTTAAAAAGGATTTTACCAGGCCAGAGAGTTTAGATGTGCCCGAACAAGCAGAAAAAGTTTCTGTTTCAGAAACCGCCTTGGTTCAGACTGTTGAAGATGAGATTTTGTTTAAGGAAAACATTGTTATGGCCGGGGAGCAGGTTGCTCAAGAGCCTGTTCAAAGGCCAGAAACAAAATTATTCCTGCTTTCCAGGCTTCCTGTTCAGAGCCGTTTTGCCTTAACTCTTTTTTTCAATGTTGTAATTCTATGGACCCTGATTACTTTTTTGATCACAGAAGAAAGATCTCTTGCCAGGGTAATCAACTCTATGATAATTTTAGCCCTTTTGTTCTTTGTCTGGCTTCCTGAAATAGTTTAAATTCAGGTTTAAATTTGCAATAACCTCGGCCAGAAGTTGACAAATTAGAATAATTATCTATAATTCAAAGATCGTTGAAAATAGAATAAGGGGATTTCTTAAGGAGATAAATGATGAATTTCCAACAGCTAGTGGAAGAAGTAGGTTTTGGTTTGGCGGTTGTTCTTTTTTGGATAAAAGATAGGATAGATGAAGAAACTCAAAAAGGCTTTAATTTTGACCAGTGGCTGAAAGTTTATAACTCAGCTTCAGCAGGAAGCGATCTAAAACAAACCGCTCTGAACAAGGCAATAGAAAAAGCAGAAACCTTTGGCCAGTGGTCGAAGGTTTATGAGTTAGCTTCACCAAGCAGCAATTTAAGAAAAACCGCTTTAGCCAAGATGGCAGAAAAAGCAGAAACCCTTGGCCAGTGGCTGGGAGTTTATAGCTTAGCTCCATTAGGAAGCGATTTAGAACGAACTGCCTTAATCAAGATGGTAGAAAAAGAAAGAACCTTTGACCAGTGGCTGAAAGTTTATGAATTAGCTTCACCAAGCAGCAATCTAAGACAAACCGCTTTAGCCAAGATGGCAGAAAAAGCAGAAACCCTTGGCCAACGGCTGGAAGTTTATGGCTTAGCTCCACTAGGAAGCGATCTAAAACAAACCGCTCTGGACAAGGTAATAGAAAAAACAGAAACCCTTGACCAGTGGCTGAAAGTTTATAACTCAGCTTCAGCAGGAAGCGATCTAAAACAAACCGCTCTGGACAAGGTAATAGAAAAAGCAGAAACCTTTGGCCAATGGCTGGAAGTTCATAGCTTAGCTCCATTAGGAAGCGATTTAGAACGAACTGTCTTAACCAAGATGGCAGAAAAAGCAGAAACCTTTGGCCAGTGGTTGAAGGTTTATGAGTTAGCTTCACCAAGCAGCAATTTAAGAAAAACCGCTTTAGCCAAGATGGCAGAAAAAGCAGAAACCCTTGAACATTGGCTGAAAGTTTATGAATTAGCTCCAGCAGGAAGCGATCTATGGCAAACTGCCTTGGACGAGATGGCAAAGATGCTGTAGAGCAAATCATGTCCCGCAATAATTTGTGGGACTTTTTTTGTTATTTTAGATTAAGAGCAATCAATTCTATGATAATTTTAGCCCTTTTGTTCTTTATCTGGCTTCCTGAAATAGTTTAAAAATCTGCAACACATATGCTATAATTACACAATGGTTAAAAAAAGCATGGTGCTGTTAATCAGCAAGAACATTGTTAATGAGCTAAATAGGATATTTAAATCCCTGCATTGGGATTGTATTGTACAAGATTCAAGCTTAAGCTATAATTTTGACCTGCAAAAAGGAGATTTTTCATTTCCTTGTTTTGAGTTGGCAAAAAAGACAAGCGCAGAACCCCAAAAGACCGCTTGTTTGATAAAAGACAGATTCAAGAAAAGCAAAGAGATTTTAAAAATAGAAGCAGTTAATGGTTATTTAAATTTTTACATAGACAGAAGAAAGACAGCTCCGTTGATTTTAAAGCAAATACTTGCCCAGGGAAAGCATTACGGGCATTCTGACATAGGCAAAAACAAGAAAATAATGGTTGAGTTTTCTTCTCCAAACACGAACAAGCCATTGCATTTGGGCCACCTGAGAAATATTGTTATAGGAGACAGCGTGTCTAATTTGTTAGAATCTGTTGGATTTGAAGCAGTGAGGGCAACCTTGCTTAATGACAGGGGCATTCACATTTGCAAATCAATGCTGGCTTATGATAAATGGGGGAATAATAAAAAGCCAGATGTTAAATCAGATCATTTTGTTGGAGAATATTATGTTCTTTTTGAGAAAAAGAGAAAAAGAGAGCCGAATTTAGACAAAGAGCTTTCTTCTTTCTTAAAAAAGCTTGAAAGCAAAGACCGGGCAACTGTTTTGTTATGGAAAAAAATGAACAAGTGGGCAGAAAACGGCTTTAAGGAAACTTACAAAAAATTGGGTGTCAGGTTTGATAAAACTTACAAAGAAAGCAGAATATATGAAAAAGGAAAGAAATTAATTCAAGACCTGTTTGAAAAAGGAGTTTTCAAAAAAGACAAACAAGGAGCAATTTTTGCAGACTTGGAACAATTCGGGCTTCCGAACAAGATTCTGCTTCGTTCTGACAAAACAGCTATTTATATTACCCAGGATATTTACTTGGCAATCTTAAAATTTAAAGAATATGATTTGGCAAAATCAATTTACTGCGTTGGCTCTGAGCAAGAGCTGTATTTGAAACAGCTTTTTAAAATAGTCCAGTTATTGGGGCATCCTTGCAAAGACAAGTGTTATCATTTGAATCACGGAATAGTGTTTTTACCAGAAGGGAAAATGAAATCCAGGGAAGGCAAGGTTGTGGACGCAGACAATCTGATTAAGGAATTAGAAGACCTTGCCCGCAATGAAATTGTTAAAAGAAACCCCAAGATTAAAGAAAAAGAGTTGAGCAAAAGAAGCGAGAAGCTGTCGCTAACTGCTTTGAAATATTATCTTTTGCTGCCAAATCCGGCAAGAAATGTTTATTTTGATCCTAAGAAATCAATATCTTTCATAGGTAGGACCGGCCCTTATATCCAATACTCCCAGGCGCGTATTTGCAGTATTTTGAAAAAAGCAAAGAATGTTTCTTTTAACAAGGCAGATTGTTCTTTGTTCAATGAAAAAGAGCTTTGTTTAATTCTTGTTTTGTTCCAATTCCCCTTGATTATTAAGAAGTCCGCATTGGATTACAACCCATCTCTATTGGCTCAATACTTATACGATTTAGCAGAAAGCTTTAATAATTATTATGAAAACTTCTCAGTTCTTGGAGCAGATAAAAAAACAAGAAAGGCAAGATTGTTATTGCTGAAATGCTCTCAAACAGTTTTTTCCAACGGAATGGAAATTTTAGGCATTCCTTTAATGGACAAAATGTAAAACCCTTGCAATGGGTCGGACTTAGCACAATTCTTTTTTTACAAAAGGGTTGATTTTTATTCTATTTAGTGATATATTCTATGTATATGGAAATACAAGAAAAACCAGTGAAAGAAACAACAAAGGGTTTGGATGAGATGATTGAGGCCGGTCTTCATTTTGGCCACAGAACATCAAGGATTCATCCTAAAATGAAGCCCTATATATACGGAGTTAAAAACGGGGTTCATATTATTGACACTGAAAAGACAAGAGATAATCTTTCTCAAGCCCTGGAATTCATAGGGAATCTTATTAAAGAAGAAAAGATACTGCTTTTGATTGGAACAAAGATACAGTTTAAAGGTTTAGTTAAGGACATTGCTCAGGAGTCTGGCATTCCTTATGTTGCTAAAAGATGGCTTGGAGGCACATTTACCAATTTTATGACCATTAGAAAAAGGATAGAGCATTTTAAAGATTTAAAAGAGAAAAGAGAAAAAGGAGAATTGGCAAAGTACACTAAAAAAGAAATAGCTAAAATAGAAAAAGAGATAAATGATTTGGAGGAAAAGTTTGGGGGAATAGAGAATATGGAGAAAATCCCTGACGCCATATTTGTTTTAGATATGAAAAAGGACGAGTTGGCAATAAAAGAGGCCAAGAGAAAAGGGGTTAAGATTGTGGCAATATCTGACACCAACACTGATCCGTCTTTGGCTGATTTTGCAATCCCAGCCAACGATGATGCAATTTCTTCAGTTTCATATATTTTAAATAAAGTAAAAGATGTTATAATAAAAAACAGAAAGTAAGTATGGTATCTATTGATGAAATCAAACAATTAAGAGAACAGACCGGAGTTTCTGTTTCCGAATGCAAAAGAGCTTTGGAAGAATCTAACAGCGATTTTGACAAGGCAAAGGAAATTTTAAGAGAAAAAGGAATGGAGCTGGCTGACAAAAAGTCAAGCAGAGAAGCGGGTTCTGGCATTGTTGACAGCTATATTCATCCTGACAACAAAGTCGGGGTTTTAATAGAGCTTTGCTGCGAGACTGATTTTGTTGCCAAGTCAGATGACTTTAAGAAGTTAGCTCATGAGATTTGCTTGCAAATAGCAGCAATGAAACCCTTATTCTTGTCAGGCAAGGATATTCCAGAAGAGTTTTTGGACGGAGAAAAGAAAATATACAAAGAACAATTAAAAGATTCTGGAAAACCAGAGGAAATAATTAACCAAATTATTGAAGGCAAGCTTAAAAAATACAAGGAGCAAGTTTCTTTGCTTTCCCAGTCATGGGTTAAGGATGACAGTAAGACAATAAAAGATTTAATTTCAGAATATGTTGGCAAGCTGGGAGAGAATATAGTTGTTAAGAAATTTGCCAGATATGAAATATAGCTATGCTTGAAATAACGTTTTTACTTTTATTTATAGCCGGTTTAATAGGAATGGGCGTTATTATCAAACGCAAAATTCCTGTTTTGCTCGCTCTTTCTCCTCAAGAGGCCTATTTGGCCAGAACAAAGAAAAGAACTTATTCCAAGGGTTTGTTTTTGCAGAAGATTCTTTCAAAAGTCAGGATTTTGGTTTTAAAGACAGATAATAAGACGAATGAATGGATGAAAAGGTTAAGGCAGAAATCTCAAGAAAATAAGGAAAAGTTTTCAGACAGTTATTGGGATAAATTGAGAAAATAATCTTGTTTTATGCCGAGGTAGCTCAATGGCAGAGCAATGGTTTTGTAAACCATAGGTTGGGGGTTCAAGTCCTCTCCTCGGCTCCAAATTCTTTGCTCTTGACAAAGAGTTTAATATGGTTAAAATGGGAATATGAAATAAGAGAAACAAAATATAGCCATAAGTTGTTAATGGTCAGGAATTCTCTTCCTGATTTTGTTTCCAAAAAGCTCTTTACAATTTAATAGTTTGAGTTTGCCCTCACACTTAATCTATTAAGTAATTTATTAAGTGGTGATGGGTCAGTTTTTTAAAGTTGTTCTGACTATTTTTTTGAGATTTAATTCTCAGAATTCTTTTTGAGAGTTTGATCCTGGCTCAGGATGAACGCTAGCGGCGTGGATAAGGCATGCAAGTCAAGGGGTCCGCCTTCGGGCGGAAACCGGCAAACGGGTTAGTAACACGTAGATACATACCTTAGAGTCTCGCATAACCCGGGGAAACTCGGGCTAATTCGAGATAGTTCCCGAAAGGGTAAAGATTTATCGCTCTAAGATTGGTCTGCGGCTTATCAGCTTGTTGGTGGGGTAATGGCTCACCAAGGCTATGACGGGTAGGGGACATGAGAGTGTGTTCCCCAACAAGGGCATTGAGATACGGGCCCTACTCCTACGGGAGGCAGCAGTCGAGAATCTTCCGCAATGGGGGAAACCCTGACGGAGCGACGCCGCGTGCTTGAAGAAGCCCTTCGGGGTGTAAAAAGCTTTTCTATCTGAGAAACCTTCGGGTGATGTTAGGATAGGAATAAGGGGAGGCTAATCACGTGCCAGAAGCCTCGGTAATACGTGATCCTCAAGCGTTATCCGGATTTATTGGGCGTAAAGCGTTCGTAGGCGCCTTGTTAGGTTCTCTGTTAAAGCCTGGGGCTCAACCCCAGAAATGCAGAGAAAACCAACAGGGTAGAGGGTGTTAGAGGCTGATAGAACGGTCGGTGTAGGGGTGGAATCCGTTGATATCGACCGGAATACCAAAAGCGAAGGCATTCAGCTGGGGCGACCCTGACGCTGAGGAACGAAAGCGTGGGTAGCGAACGAGATTAGATACCTCGGTAGTCCACGCCGTAAACGATGAACACTAGCTATTTGAAGTGTCGACCCTTCAGGTGGCGAAGCTAACGCGTTAAGTGTTCCGCCTGGGAAGTACGGCCGCAAGGCTAAAACTCAAAGGAATAGACGGGGCTTTACACAAGCGGTGGACCATGTGGCTTAATTCGACGATAAGCGAAGAACCTTACCAGGGCTTGAAACCTAAACGAAAGCCCGTAGAAACATGGGCCCCCCACAAGGCGTTTAGGCAGGTGCTGCATGGTTGTCGTCAGCTCGTACTATGAAGCGTACGCTTAAGTGCGGTAACGAGCGCAACCCTCGCCCTATGTTTTATGTGTCATAGGGAACTGCCCGGGATAACCGGGAGGAAGGTGAGGATGACGCCAAATCAGCATGGCCCTTTGACGCCCTGGGCTGCACACGTGGTACAATGGGATTGACAATGGGCGAAGTCGCAAGACGGAGGTAATCCCACCAAACGATCCCTCAGTTCGGATTGAGGTCTGAAACCCGACCTCATGAAGCCGGAATCGCTAGTAATCGCGCATCAGCCATGGCGCGATGAATATGTTCCTAAAGCTTGTACTCACCGCCTGTCACACCAGGAGAGCTGGTAATACCCGAAATCCCCGCCCTCTATGCTTGTTGCATAGAGACTAAGCAAAATAACGAGCTTAGAGGGCGGGGCTTAAGGTAAGATCAGTAATAAGGGTGAAGTCATAAGAAAGTTGTGACCCTGGAGAGTAATCTCCAGAGAAAAACTTGGCTGTATGCTGGAAACACTGAGTATTTAGAGCTACTTATGTTATAATAATATAGCAATATGAGTAAAAATGCTTCTAATGCAGTCAATCAGCAGGGAAGTCTTCGTGACCCCTCAGAGACTACACGCCAAGCCCCTTTCTTTGAAAGAACAACAAAAGCATACTTTTTAGGATGCCTTCATGATGGTACATTCAGTTCTAATAAAAGATTTAGAATATCTCAAAAAGGAACAGAATGGTTAAAGGAATTAAAGAATCTACTCAGACAGATAGGATATAGTTCTTGGATTTACAAAGAAGGAAGGAATAGAAACGTTTATGTTTTGGAAACATTGGCAAAATTCTTGAACTTTAATTTTGATCCAAAAGAACTAAAAACAAAGGAAGAAAAAATAGCTTATATCAGAGGATTTTTCGACGCAGAAGGAGGAATTCCTCATTCGTTAAATTCGCGATTTTATATCCAGTTAGTTCAGTCAGACAAGGAAAAAATGGATAGAATAAAGTCAATTCTCGAGGAATTGGGCATAAAAACAGGGATGCTTCATAATCCAAGCAAGAAAGTAAATCCTAATTATTGGAGATTATATGTTCTATCTGAATCAAAAGAAAGATTTATTAACGAAGTAGGATCTTGGCATCCCGAGAAAATAAAAATCTTGAAAGAAAGGGTGAAGATATAGTCCATGCCCTATGGCGACATAGGGAACAGCATGAACAAGGCATCGGTAGGGGAACCTGTCGATGGATCATCTCCTTTAAAACAATATTTATATTGTTTTAAGTGGCGACTAATGTTGAGGATTGAGATATCTATCTTTAACATTAAGGGTATTGATCGATAACCCAAAATGTCGATTATTTCAATAGTCGGAACAACTTTAAAGAACTGACAATAGCAGATTTGCAAAATTTGCCAAAAATCCTTGACAAATTCTGTGAGTTTGCTATGATTCTGATATAAGCAATTTTGAGTTTTTTATGATACGGCGTTGGGTGATGCGAGAACAGGCTGTTTTGTTCGGATAGTCGTGGCCGGCCATGTGTCGTAAGGGAAAACGCGCCTGAGGGCGCATTGATTTCCAGCCTGGTCTCTTCGTTCTTCTGTTGAAAGGGGAACACGCAAACGCCTCACGCCGTATTATCAAGCCCCGGACGATCGCCGTTCGGGGCTGTTTATTTACAAATTCTTCTATTTCTGGTAAAATCTGGATATAAGGGCGTGCCCCCACATCAATGGTGTTGGGGTAGCTCAAATATTAAGGTTAACGCCTATTATGGTGTGGGGGCGTGTAGCTCAGCTGGTTAGAGCGCGTCACTGATAATGACGAGGTCCGAGGTTCAAGTCCTCGCACGCCCACTTGTTTGTTCGGAAACGAACTCCCTCTGTTGAGGGGGGAGCGAGGAAAGCTCGCTCCTTTCAGAAAAATTAGACCTGTCTTGCGAAAGCAAGACAGGTCTTTTGTTGTTGTCAGCCAATACTAAATCTTTCAGATTTTCAGTATAAAATAGAGCTATTTTAATACTTTCCTTTGAGTAAACAATTTCCTTAATAAACCTTTTGGCTAAAAGGTTTCTTTCAACCCCCCTTCTTTGAGATAGAGAAGAAATAAACGAGTGAAGCAGAGAAGCAATGGCTTCTTGTGAAAATTTGGAGCACTCCTTCGTTAGTTCGTGTCCTTCTACGCCGGGTGTGTGGTTCAGCTTGAAAACAAGGTTTTCAAGATAGTTTTCGTCTATTGATATGCGCTCTAAATTTTCCAGCAGATAGTTTTCTAATCTGTCTGCTGAAACCGTTTTTGTTGAGCAGGCTTTCCAGCCTTTCTTGCTAAGCAAAGTGCAGCGATAATAGTAATACCTTTTCAATTTTCCTTTCCTGTGCTTATTGCTAAAGCAAGGCGTCATGCTGTAGCCGCACTCTTTGCACTTGATCAATCCTCCGAGCAGGAAATGTTTGTAAACTCTGAACTTCCTTATCCTCTTTTTATGGCTTTGCTGGGCAAGCTCAAATAATTCTTCTGAAACAATGGGCTGGTGTATGCCTTGGTGCGTTTGTCCAGCGTAAACAAACTTTCCCGTGTAGGTGATATTCCTAAGAATGCGGGCAATAAGGGCTTTTGAAAAGGTATTGCCGTGCCTGTCTTTCAATCTTTTTTCCTTCAAGCTATCGAACAACTTATTTACGGAAGCATGCTCAACATAATCGTCAAAAATCATTTTGACGATTTCAGCCTCTCTTTCGTTTACCACCAATCTTTTGTTTTTTCTTTCATAACCATACGGAGTATGGCCTCCGTGAAAAAATCCTTTTTTGGCTCTTTCAATCAGCTTGTCTCTAGTCCTTTCGGAAACGAGCTCTCTTTCAAACTGGGCGAAGGTCAACATTATATTGCGGAGCAATCTGCCAGCAGGCGTTGAAGTGTCAAACCTTTCAGTTATTGAAATAAAGCCAGTTTGAAACTGCTCAAAGATTTCAATTAACTCGTAAAAATCTTTGGGCGAGCGAGTGAGTCGGTCAATCTTATACACCAAGACAATATCAATTTTGTTCTGCTTGATATCCTCAAGCAGTTCCGTTAAAGCGGGTCGTTTGGTGTTAGCTCCGGTATAGCCCGCGTCAGAATAAACTTTGGCGACCTGCCAGTTATTCTGGCTTTTAACAAAAGCTTGGATTTTTTCCTCTTGGCTCTCACAAGACGAAAATTCCTTTTCGGCCTGCATGTCGGTTGAGACCCTTGTATAGATAGCACAATTTGTAATTTTTTGTTTAGACATATTTTTAAACCAAAAGGGCAACCCTGTTGTAGCCAACCATGTATAAGATACACGATTGAACAGAAGTTGCCCGTTTGGTGATACAATTTGATAATTATATCCGAGCGTATCTTATTGGTTGGCTACATTTTTATTATACTAATAATGAAAGAAAAAACAAAAGCAGTTTTCCACAATTTTAATTCGGCTCTATTTTACGCTAAAAATCTGAAAGATTTTGTATTGTCTGGCAATAACAATAAACCTGCCTTGCTTTCGCAAGGCAGGTCAAATTTTTCTGGCAGGAGCGAAGCAAGTTCGCTCCCCCCTCAACATTTGGAGTTCGTAAATGATTACTCTGGTGCTTGTTTAAATCAACCTGAAACTTTCAGTTTAATCTTACCAAATCTAATACATAAATCAAGACGCAAAAATCTCAATTCCTGACCCCCGACTACTCCCGATTACGAGGTAATCTATATTCTTTCGGTCGGTCGCATCTTGGCTCAATCGACCATCGGAGCTCGCCTTCGGCTCGCTCCTCATTCGCCAATCTGCGACCTCCCTCAATAATCTGCCTTAATCTCTTGGTTTTAGCGGTAAAACAGGGTTTTCCCGCTTCTTATGGTAGGGCTCGGTCGTCCGCCTGCGGGCGGACTTCCTCGCCCTTATTTATATTAAAAAATGGGGTTTTAAAAAAAGGGTAGGCAAAAAAATTAAGGCGAAACCGCAAGGTTTTGCCTTTCGCCAAAAAAAGACAACTTTGACATATTAAAAATAAAAGAGTAAGATTAAAGCAAAGGTTAAAGAATTTTTATGACAAAAGACAAATTTCTAACCATTAAAGAAGTAGCTGAAATTCTCCGAGTAAGCGGGCGGTCGGTGAACCGCTATATTGAAGCCGGTCGGCTTCGGGCTTCTCGCATAGGCCAGTGGCGAATCAAACAAAGCGATTTAGACGAGTTTTTGAAAGAAAACTCAAACATTAAAAAGGTAAAAAAATAAAATCTATGGATTCAGATTTAACTTTTATTACAAATGAAAAAGACCGAAATCTTTTAGAAAGATTTAAGGTTTTGATTAAAGATACCCAATTCTTTGATGTTTTAGTTGGGTATTTTTTTACGA
>Ga0272441_10005178_pt1 | contig 22921 bp, 23 predicted proteins | sample SSMProp6N_FD_193582 | JGI IMG/M metagenome (GOLD analysis project Ga0272441, IMG submission 193582) | Marine sediment archaeal communities from Little Sippewissett salt marsh, Falmouth, MA, United States - SSM-Prop-6N | ecosystem: Environmental > Aquatic > Marine > Wetlands > Sediment ...
ACAAAGCGATTACGTAAGATAAATTCTGATACTGTACTTACAGGAATCGAAGATCGTATAACAAAAAATAATTACTTGTCCCTCATAAAAAGCACCGATGTTCTTTTAGATGGTACTGATTCTATGGCAACGCGCTATCTCATCAATGAGATTTCCATACAACAAAAAATCCCTTGGGTATATGGAGGTGTTGATGGAACCGTAGGAATGGTGCTAGGCATTATTCCAAAAAAGACACCTTGCCTCTCCTGCATCTCTCAAACGCTTCAAGAAAAAAGAGGCACGGTTCCAGTCTTGGGAAATGTACCGTTACAGATAGCTTCTATTCAATGTACCGAGGCATTGAAAATTCTATTACATCAAACCTTAGCGGGATTCATTCTCTATGATACTTGGAAGCAACATTTTGAAGTGTTAGATATTAAACGAAATACAACATGCCAAATCTGCAGCAAAGAGCATTTTAAGTATTTATAGAGGGCTTTAACAATGAACGTCACAATAAAATTGATTGGTCGATACAAGGACCTTGTCGGTCAGGATACTCTCATTGTTCCTCTTCAAGATGAGGGAACCATTTGGCAGATCTTGAATATCTTGGGGAAACAGTACCCACAAATAGATAAAGATAAAAAATTTATTATAGTAGCTAAGAATAATATCTATACCAATAAAGAACAACCAGTTGCAGATGGGGATGAAATCACGATTACACCTCCAGTTGTTTCAGGCGGATAACGGCCATGAAAAAAACGTTAAAACTCTTCATTTTAACAGTATGTATTTTTCTTTTTTTCTTTGTTCAAACTATAGCAGCAGAGGAATTAATCGTAGTCAATTTTTATTTCTCTGAAGATTGTGGAACCTGTCATGATTACAAACCAATTATTCAACAAATCGAAGATTTTGAAAATTTCACAGGAAAAATTGAGGTAAAGAGAAAAGAGATTAGTACAAATGAGACCAATCGTCAAGAAATGATATCTTTTGGACTAGGAATTCCATCGGTAGCTGTTACTTACAAATCAGAGGTTACCAAAGTACCGACCTCTCAATTCACGTATGAAAATTTGGTTGCCATTATTACTGATTATCTAGAAGGCGATGTGCCCATTCAACAGGATAATATTATTGAAATCCCATTTCTTGGAACCATTAATCTTTCTTCTCTGTCTCTTCCCGTGCTTACAATTATTCTTGGTGGAGTAGACAGTCTTAATCCTTGTTCTATCTTCATCCTATTTATTTTACTTAGTTTACTGGTTTATGCTCAATCTAGAAGAAGAATGGTCCTTGTCGGAGGCATTTTCATCTTCTTTTCAGGTCTCTGGTATTTTGTGTTTATGTTCATTCTTTTGCAAACCTTTGGAGGCATTGAAGCAGGGATTTTATCGATTCTTATTGGAAGTATTGCTATCCTTTTTGGTATTATAAATATGAAGGATTTCTTTTTCTTTAAAAAAGGAGTCTCCTTTACCATTCCAGAATCAAAAAAACCAGGAATCTATAAACAAATGAGAGGCATCATAAAGACTCCCAGACTGCTGATAGCTATTGTTGGCACCATTGCTCTAGCAATTACTGTTAATTTATTTGAGCTGTTATGTAGTCTCCAGTGGCCCTTATACTATGTAGGACAACTAAGCCAGTACAATCTTTCTGACGTTCAAACCTATCTGTATATTTTCTTGTACAATGTGGTGTATGTGATACCTTTACTCATCATACTCTTGATTTTTGTGTTTTCCTTGGGTCGCATAAAATTAACAGAATGGCAAGGACAGAAATTGAAACTGTTTTCAGGTATCATGATCCTTTCATTTGGGATAATTTTCATCCTAGATTTCAAGCTATTAGAAAATGTACTGACACCAATCTTGCTACTCCTCTTTAGTATTCTTGCTACCCTTTTTATTGCAAGCGTATGGAAAGAATATGGTAAAGTACCTAACGATGCTGATTAGCTATAGGTAGTTACTAAATCGGCAATATCGGTAGGAAATTTCGCTAGTTTCACATCTGCTTTCTTGAATGCTTCTATCTTTGATGCTGCTGTTCCTTTTCCTCGTGCAATAATTGCTCCCGCATGTCCCATCCGTTTTCCAGGGGGGGCAGTCCTTCCAGCAATAAAGGCAAACACCGGTTTAGAAATGTGCTCCATAATGTGATCGGCAGCATCTTCTTCAGCAGTACCGCCAATCTCACCAACTAAAACAACAGCCTTAGTCTCTTTATCTTGTTCAAAGGCATCTAACGCATCGATAAAGGTAGTCCCAATAATGGGATCGCCTCCAAGACCAACGCACGTGCTCTGTCCCATGCCCTTTTCACTGAGTGCGTTGACAATCTCATACGTGAGTGTCCCGGAGCGACTGGCAACACCTACTTTTCCCGTTTTAAAAATAGAGCCAGGAAGAATGCCTATCTTGGTCTTTCCCGGACTAGCAATGCCAGGGCAGTTGGGACCAATCAAGACTGCATCATGAAAATGAGCATAGTTTACAAACTCCATAGCATCATGAAACGGAATATTTTCTGTAATAACTACGACTGTTTTTATACCCGCATCTAATGCCTCAAACACTGCATCTTTAGCAAAGGGTGCAGGAACTAATACTAAGGAGGTATTTGCTCCTGTTTCCTCAACAGCTTGATTCACGGCATTAAACACGGGAACGCCATGGACCTTTTCACCACCTTTGCCAGGTGTAACACCTGCAACTACCTTTGTTCCAAATTGCAACATTTCACCGATATGAAACACACCCTGATGACCTGTTGCCCCCTGGACAACTACCAGATTCTTTGTATCCACAAAAATCGACATTCTTACACACCTCCTGCCATAGCACTGGATTTTTTCGCTGCATCCTCTAGTGTACCAGCTGTAATTAACCCTGCATCTTTTAGAATCTCTTTAGCAGCATCTTCATTCATCCCTTTAATGCGAGTGATGACAGGACAATCAATGCCCTCCTTTGTAATGACTGCTTTTACTCCCTTTGCAACGGTATCACACTTTGTAATACCACCAAATAAATTAAGGAAAATTACCTTGGGCTTTGCTTTCTTCATCAACTCAAATGCTTGTTTTACTTTCTCAGGATCATCGGTCCCGCCAAGATCTAAAAAGACTCCTCCATTGCCTTTGAAATGGGTTAGAGCATCAAGTGTTGCCATGGTAAGTCCTGCTCCATTGGCAATGACACCAATGTTTCCCTCGAGTTGAATAAACGCTATACTTTTTTCACGTGCTTCCTTTTCAAGTGTGGTCAATTCTTCCTGTTCAGGAACAATATCTTTATGACGATACCGTGCGTCGTCATTGATAATTACCTTTGAATCTAAGGCCATAACTACACCGGCAGACGTGAGTATTAAAGGATTAATCTCTACGAGTTCACAATCGTATTCTCGAAACATCTTGTACATCTGATAAATCACGTTCAATAGTGCTTTTCCTTCTTCCTTTTCAAGCTGTAGCTGTGCAATCGCATCGCGCAGATGGAAGGGTTGAATTCCAGTAAACGGGTGAATCCACACTTTATAGATTTCATTGTCAGGTACACTTTCAATATCCATGCCACCCTTTCCACTCAGCATCAACAAAGACTGTCGTTGTGTCCGATCAAGCATCAAACTTGCATAAAGTTCTTTTTTAACGTCTACATGTTCTTCTGCTAGAACCTTTTTTACGGTAAATCCTCGAATATCCATCCCCATAATGGTGTTAAAATGATTTTTTGCTTCTTGCAGATTGTTCGCGGTTTTAATGCCACCTGCTTTTCCCCGACCACCAATAGGAACTTGTGCTTTCAATACAAATGGAAACTGCAATTCAGAGAAATCACGTTCAGCTGTGATCAAACGACCTTTTGGAACAGGAATTCCATATTGTGAAAATAATTCCTTCCCCCGATACTCTAAAAGTTTCATAGACTTTGGAATAAAATATCCCCTATTTAAGAACTTTTCAAGTCGAGTGTACAACCTACAATCTTCTTTGCAAGGGGGGCAAACGCAAAGTCTTTAATAATAATTAATGAACTGAGACTATAGGTTAAGATTAAGGGATTTTCAGCAACCCACTTCTTTTCTTTTAACACCTGCATCATTTGAGTAGAATCCTGTTTATATTCATCATAATCTCTGTGTACCGAAATCATAATTGCTTCAAATAAACGACTTGCAAAAAAAATCGTCGAATCACTCATCAATCGAGCAATTTCAGGATCTTCTAAATCACGCGGTCTTCTAGGATCAAAACGAATATGATAAAAAGAAAGGATTTCAAATCCAAGGTTTTTTAGATTTGGTAGATTCATCCGACGGATCAGCATCTGTTGTTCAAACCCTCGCCGCAAACGTGAAATCGTATGGCGAGAAATCCCTAATTTTCCTCCTAGAATTGTATCAGATTCCTAAGGATATTTCACCATCAACGTATAGACGTTTTTTTCGGTTTCAGTCATCTCAGAATCATGATGGGTTACAGTTCCAAAATTAGGCATATCTCCTGATTGCGGAATATTTAGGGAGAAGTGCTTATTTAACAACGGCGCAAAATCAAAAAACCGGTAAATTCGGCTTATTTCAAAAGGAAATACAACCATATTTGGATACTCGTTTTCAAGCAATCCTCGCCCTCCAAACGTCTGGGTTCTAATATCATTAATCCGGCCAATCGTAGCATAATCCTTCGAAAGACTTAAAGAAAATCCTTTTTCCTGTTCACCTACCGAGAAAAAAATCTCTTCGAAGACTTCAATAGTTTTCCCCGTGATTCTCACACGTTCTTCAAGAGGGATAAGTGGGCTAAAATTGGTGTAAATGACAACCAGCATTTTACAACCTAGGTTTTGTAACCGAGGGATAACAACGGAACGATAAAAATTGCTCTTATGAAGACGCTGTCGAATAGCTGTTATTGTTGAATGTTTTAAGGAGAGTAGCTTAGCAAGATGTTTGTCAGTTGATAGTGGATATCGAACAAGACCATAGAGTGTGTGTTTTTCTTTATCAGTAAGCTCCTGTTGCATTAGATAATATTATGGCTTCATTTAATTTAAATTTTTCTCATTTAAACATTTTACAATTTTATTTTTGTGAATATGTTTATATTAAATCTAATTGTTATACATTTTATTGAAACAACTAATAATATTTATGAATATGATTACATAATACCAAAAGTTTATAAAAGAAAACATGTATCATATCTGCGGCCAACTAGTGGGAGGCTTGTAGTGGAGAATTATTTGACAGAGAGTGACATACACGGCAATAATCAATTTCTTTCACTGGAGAAAAGTCAAAGATTTGAATTGAAATGCTTTTTTGGTGGGATAAAAGAATGGGTAATAAAGGACAAGTTCTTGTAGAAAAACCTGAAGTTAAAAAAGCAAAGGATGTAGAAAAAAAGGCAGGAATTGTTGAAGTTTTTATTATGGGAAAGAGCTACAAAGTACCTGCAGGTCTTACGATAATGAAAGCTTTAGAATATGCTGGCTACCGATTCATCAGAGGTTGTGGCTGTCGAGCTGGTTTTTGTGGTGCATGTTCAACAATTTATCGGATAGAAGACGAACAGAAACTTGGTTTTGATCTTGCCTGCCAAAAGGTTGTTGAAGATAAGATGTATCTTGTTCAGCTTCCTTTTGTTCCTGCAACAAAAGCTGAGTATGATATTGAAAAAATAAAACCAACAGAAAGTACAATTTTAGAAATATATCCTGAAATTGCCCGTTGCGTTTCTTGTAATACCTGTACCAAGTCCTGCCCTCAAGATATTGAAACCATGAAATATATCCAGATGGCTATTCGTGGAGATATTGAAAAATGTGCTGAAATTTCCTTTGATTGCATCCAATGTGGTCTCTGTGCTATGAGATGTCCTGCTGATATCAAGCATTATCATGTTTCACAGCTTGCCAGAAGATTGCGTGGTAAATATCTTGACCCAAGATCAAAAAATCTTGCAAAACGACTGAAGGAAATCGAAGATAAACAATATGACGCTGAAATTAAAAAATTAATGACCATGGATGAAAAAGAAATCATGAAGAGGTACACTGAAAGAAAAATCGAAGCAGAAGAAGCAGGAGATTTAGGAGGTGATTAGAGTTTGAAGTTGATTGATGGGTATCCTGATTATATGATGAAATCTATTAAAAAAGTAGAGGCAAACCGTACAAGAAATATGTCTAAACCAGTAAAGCCAATGTCGATGAAAGAAAGAGATGAGATTCTTAAGAAAAATCATCCTGATTACATGAAAAACACAAAAAGGCCGGTAACAGTTGGTATTGATAAAGGAAAAATTTTGTATAACGGTATTGTAGACTTGCTTGAAGCAAAACCAGTTCTCAATCCTAAAGATGTAGACCTTAGTAAAATTGATTATGATGTTGATTTACTTATCATTGGTGGAGGTGGTGCTGGAACAGTTGCTGCTCTTTTTGCACAGGAAAACGGTGTTAAAAAAGACAGGATTTTAATTGTTACCAAGCTTCGTCATGGTGATGCAAATTCTATGATGGCTCAGGGGGGTATTCAAGCAGCAGATCGTCCTAAAGATAGCCCTGCTTTACATTATCTAGATATCTACGGCGGTGGACATTTTACTAACAAACCTGAACTTGCCCAGGCTTTGGCACTTGATGCTCCAAAGATAATCAACTGGCATCAGGAATTAGGTGTTATGTATGACCGTCAGGAAAATGGAGAGTTCCAGGAACTCTCTGGGGGCGGAACGTGCAGGAATCGTATGCATAGTTGTAAGGACTATTCAGGCATGGAATTATTACGGAACATCAGAGATAAGGCAAGAAATCTGGAAATCCCTGTTTTAGAATTTTGTCCCATTATCGAGCTTCTTATAGATGATAAAAGAAAGGTTGCAGGAGGCATTGCCTTTAATTTAGAGACATTTGAGTATTATGTCATTCGTGCAAAAGCAACAATTCTAGCAACAGGTGGTAGCGGTCGACTTCATCTTTCTAATTATCCAACGACCAATCATTATGGTGCTACTGGTGATGGTTTGGTGATGGCGTATCATGTTGGTGCTAATCTGTTAGATCTTGACACCATTCAGATTCATCCAACTGGAGATGCATTTCCTGAGCCGATTGTTGGAATTTTATCTACTGAAAAAATCAGGGGACTTGGTGCAATACCTATTAACAAAAATGGGGACCCCTTTGTGTTTCCGCTTGAGCCTCGTGATGTAGAATCTGCATCATTTATTAATGAATGTAAAAAGGGAAATGGCATTGTCACGCCGACAGGTATGCCAGGTGTGTGGCTTGATTCGCCTATGATTGACATTATTCACGGTGAAGGAACAACGGAAACAAAGCTTGCAGGGGAGGTTCGTAAGTTCAAAAGATTTGGAATTGATATGACAAAACATCCAATATTGGTATATCCAACTCTTCATTACCAAAATGGCGGGGTCGAAATTAATGAGAAATGCGAAACAAAAATTCCTGGGTTGTTTGCAGCAGGGGAGGTTACTGGTGGCGTTCATGGTAAAAATCGTTTAATGGGAAATTCCTTGCTTGATTATAACGTATTTGGTCGGCGTGCTGGAATATATGCTGCCAACTACCTTAAAAGAGCTACTGTTGGAAAATTATCACTTAAGCATATTGATGCCTATAACAAAATAATCGAACAAGTTTCTACAAAACAGAAAAAAACAGCTCCTATTATTTTACCAGGATATCGGGGTGAGATGGCGATTTCTCGAGCGTTAGATATATTTTAGGTGTAGGAATGATAGAAATTAAGGATGACTGGTGTAAGGGTTGCGGTATCTGTATTGAACGATGCCCTGTAGGTGCTCTCGAAGAGTCAGACAGATTGAATAAAAAGGGTATCCGACCACCGCAGCTTAAACAGATAAATGAATGTAATTATTGCAGGCTCTGTGAGCTTATTTGTCCTGATCTTGCAATAACAGTTATTCCTGATAAAGAAAAAAAGATGGATGAGAAAAAACCCCTTTTAAGTCCTGTTGGAGGAAAATAAATGAAATATAAACGAGATCCCAAGCTAATACGAGATGTTTTAGGTAAAAAAGTACAGTTTATTCTGGGAGATATGGCCTGCGTGTATGGCGGTCTACTTGCGGGTTGTTCCTTTTTTGGCGGATATCCAATTACTCCTGCATCTGAGGTAGCTGAAGGTATGGCGCGTATGCTTCCTAGAGTAAAAGGAACATATATTCAGATGGAAGATGAAATAGGAAGTATTGCTGCAGTTATTGGGGCATCTTGGGGTGGTGCAAAATCGATGACGGCAACGTCAGGCCCTGGTTTCTCACTCATGATGGAAAACTATGGTTATGCTGTTATGACAGAAACACCATGCGTTATTGTCAATATCCAACGAACAGGACCATCAACTGGGCAGCCTACTCTCGGTGCGCAAGGCGATATGATGCAGGCTAAGTGGGGAACCCATGGAGACTTTGAGGCACTTGCTCTTGCACCCAGTACGGTACAGGAATGTATGGATTTTACAATTGAGGCTTTTAATCTTGCTGAAAAATATCGTAATCCTGTCTGTGTTATGGCAGATGGGGAAATTGGACATCTTAGAGAACGAGTAATAATCCCCGATGAAAAAGATCTGAAATTGCATAATAGAGTAACTGCGACGATTGATAAAAAGAAATTCATACCTTTTACCAATTCTCAAACAAGAAAAAGTAAAGTCCCTGATTTTCCTACTTTTGGTACTGGCTACCATACGTATGTCACTGGCCTTACCCACAATGAGAAAGGTTTTCCTGCAACTGATAAACAACCGGATCATGATAAATTAATAAAACGAATTACTTCAAAAATTACCGATGATAGTGATAAGCTTACAAATGTTGAACATCGATATTTGGATGATGCAAACACTGTTTTTGTGACCTATGGTGCATCTGCTCGACCTGCTGAAAGTGCAATGGAAATGGCACGAGCAAAAGGGAAAAAAGTTGGGATGCTCAGACTAAAAATTGTGTGGCCATTTCCATCAAAAGAAATTCAAAAACTTGCAAATAAAGTTGATACAATAATTGTCCCAGAGATGAATTTGGGACAAATTGTTCATCCTGTTCGTGAGTATGTAGACGGTCAATGTAAGGTTGTCAGCGCTCCAAAGATTGGTGGAGAAATGCATTTACCCTCTGAACTCTATAAATATCTGGAGGCAAAATAGGATGCCACAAATAAATACTGCAGAGAAATTAAATAAAAAATTTCTCCGTGAGGGCATGTGGCCTACGATTTTTTGTAACGGATGTGGTCACGGTGTTGTTCTTGATTATACGTTTTGGGCACTTGAAGAGCTTGGCTGGGACATGGACAATGTTGTATTTGCATCTGGCATAGGTTGTTCTTCTCGTCTACCTGGTTATATCAATGCTGATGGATTACATACAACTCATGGACGAGCCATTGCCTTTGCCACGGGAATAAAAGCGGCAAACCCAGATTTACACATTATTGTTTTTACAGGAGACGGAGATTGCTCTGGAATCGGTGGTAATCATCTCATTCATGCTGCAAGACGCAATATTGATATGACCGTGATTATGATAAATAACTTTATTTACGGTATGACTGGAGGTCAACTTGCACCTACTGCGCCCTTGGGAAGTATTGCCACAACTGCCCCCTATGGAAATATTGAACATCCCTTTGACATCTGTGGATTGGTTAAAGCTCTTGGTGCAAATTATGTTGCTCGTTGGCCTGTTTCTCATCCCTATCAGCCTATGAAATCGGTTAAAGAAGGCTTGGAGAAAAAAGGGTTTTCGATGATAGAGTTTTTGGCACCTTGTCCTACTGCCTATGGTCGTCGAAATAAGCTGGGTGACATCAAGAAACATTGGCAATGGTATGATGACAATACCATTTTGATTGAAGATTATGAGAAGATTATGAAATTTGGTTCAGATAAAGAAAAAGAAGAGATAAAAAACAAAATACAAATCGGTGTTTTTCAGGATATTCAGAGACCTGGCTTTTTTGAACAGTATGAAAAACTTCTAGAAAGATTACAACAAAAGAGTGATAAAGGGGGGAAGAAATGAAAAAAGAACTACGAATATGTGGATTTGGCGGTCAAGGAGTAATCCTTGCAGGTTTTATTTTTGGTAAAGCAGCATCTGTGTTTATGGATTTTAATGCTGTTCAAAGCCAGTCATATGGACCTGAAGCACGTGGTGGAGCCGCTCGATCTGAAGTGATTATCTCTGATGAGAAAATTGGATACCCCCGACCAACAAGTGTTGACTTTTTTATTGCCATGTCACAAGAAGCCTTTGACACCTATCGGAAAGATATCCGCAAGGATACAGTGATTGTTCTTGATCCTGATTTAGTTCCAAAGCATGACATTGGAAGACCGGTGTACAAGGTTCATGCCCAGAAAATTGCTGAAAAACTTGGTAATAAAATTGTTACAAATATCGTTATGGTGGGTGCTGCTACAGCTATTCTTGATCTGTTAAAACATGATGCGGTCAGAGATGCAGTAATTGATAGTGTGCCCAAAAGATTTATCGAACTTAATCAAAGAGCCTTTGAACAAGGACTTGAGGCAGGTAAGAATGCCAGAAATGAGTTACAATAGAAAAATTGATCATGATTTGGGAATTCCCCTTGAGGATGATTATTTTTATGATGAGCCTGAAGAAATCATTGAATCAAACCAGGTGGAAAAAGCAGATAGTGAGGTAAAGTTTTCAGAAAAACTGAAATCCAAGAAAGAAAAACGGGTGATACATGCTGATGTCCTCATTGTGGGTGCAGGTATTTCTGGGATGCAAGCTGCTCTTGATACCGGCGATAAAGGCTACAAGGTTGTCATTATCGATAAAACGTCAACCATTGGCGGCTCTATGGTTAAACTTGATAAGACGTTTCCAACAAATGATTGTAGCATTTGTACTGCTGCACCAAAAATGGTGGAGCTATCTCGTCATCCAAACATTGAACTTATTACATATGCTGAATTAAACTCACTTGAAGGAGAAAAAGGTAATTTTAAGGCCAATATTTGGAAGAAAAGCAAATATGTTGATCCAGATAAATGTACGGGATGTAATGATTGTGCAGAAGTCTGCCCTGTTGAAGTTGTCAGTTCTTTTGATGAGAAAATTACAACACGAAAGGCAATATACATCGAGTTTCCACAAGCAGTACCGATAGTATACACAATTGATCATGAAAACTGCGTAGGATGCGGATCCTGTGATCGGGTCTGTGAACCAGAAGCAATTAGTTTTCTTGAGAAATCAGAAGAAATAGAAGTTACTGTTGGTAGTGTTATAGTCGCAACAGGTTTTGAAGTATTTGAGCCTACTGAAATGAGACGTGAATATGGTTATGGCAAATATGACAATGTGATAACAGCCATGCAGTTCGAACGATTATTGTCTTCTTTTGGTCCTACTGAAGGAAAACCTGTACGGCTTTCTGATGGTAAAAAACCAAAAACAATTGGTTGGATTCAATGTGTAGGTTCACGCAGCGAACAGCAGGGTTTTCCATATTGCTCACGTGTATGCTGTATGTATGCAACTAAAGAAGCATCTATTGTGAAAGAGTCCAACCCAGATATAGATATTTCGATTTACTATATGGATATCCGTGCGTATGGTAAGGATTTCCAACAGTATTATGATCATGCAAAAGATCTTGGTGTTAGATATATTCGTGGACGACCTTCTTCGATTTATGAAAACAAGGATAAAAGTCTCACAATTCGTTATAAGGATACCCTTACTGGAGAGATAAAAGAAGATACTGTTGATCTGCTTGTTTTGTCCACTGCCATTATCCCACACAAAGATAATAAACGACTTGGAGAGATTATAGGTGTTGACGTTGATGAAAATGGTTTTTTCAAACAGCAATCTTTGTTAAATAATCCTATTCAGTCTACAAAAGAGGGAGTATTTCTCGCTGGATGCATTCAAGGGCCTAAGGACATTCCTGATAGTGTTTCTATGGCAAGTGGTGCTGCAGCAAAAGCTGTTGCTCCTATTAAAAATAGGCAAAGACATATCGGTAAAGATTTTCCATCTGAAATAGATATATCCGGTGAGGAAGCGCGTATTGGTGTTTTTGTGTGTCATTGTGGTAAAAATATTGCTAGTTATTTGGATGTCGAAAAGGTCACTAACGCTGCTAAAAAACTGCCAAATGTAGAATATGCTGAACATGTGATGTTTGCTTGTTCAGAGGATAGTGGTAAAAAAATAAAGGATATCATTAAAGAGAAAAAATTAAATAGAATTATTGTTGCTGCTTGTTCACCGCGTACTCATGGCGGACTGTTTCAGGATACTCTTATGGAAGCTGGTTTGAATAAGTATCTTTTTGAAATGGCAAATATACGTAATCATTGTTCATGGGTTCATTCTGATGATTGGGATGCAGCGACTAAAAAAGCAACAGCTCTGGTAAAAGCTGCTGTGGCAAAAGTAAGCTTGCTTGAACCACTCACTGAAGAAGAGTTTTCAATCATTCCAAAAACACTTGTTATTGGAGGAGGCGTTTCAGGTATGAAAGCTGCTCTTGCCCTTGCTGATATGGGTGTCAAGTCTATCCTTCTCGAAAAAAATTCAAAACTTGGTGGGCGACTTAAAGATCTTTATTCTATGTTTCCGTCTGATGTAAAAACTGAAGATATTATTAATCCGTTGATTAAAAAGGTTATGAGCAATAAACTAATCACAGTGATAACTGATGCCGAACTTGTTGATGTTGATGGTTTTATAGGTAATTATAAAGGAAGTACTAAAGTAAATAATAAGGAGAAAGAATTTGAGTTTGGAACCATTATTGTGGCAACTGGTTTTAAAGAAATTGATTTAGGTGGAGCATATCAGTATGGTAATAACAGCAATATTGTGTCTCAAACTGAACTTGAAATAAAGATTAAAAATAATTCTTTGAAAAAGAAACCAAAGAATGTTGTGTTTATTAACTGTGCTGGTGCAATGGATGAAAAACGTCCTTATTGTTGTCGTGTTGGATGCGGTGTATCAATTAAGAATGCAAAACTTGTGGGTGAAAAGTTTCCAGATTCAAAAATTTATATTCTTTATAGAGATATGCGAGTGTTTGGTAAGGAAGAAGAAGAGTATTATTCCAATGTTTTAAAAAATCATCATGTTACTACTGTTCGGTACGCTGCTGATAAAAAACCTACAATTGTTCTTGATAAAAAGAACCCTAAAGACGGTTCTGTCATCGTTAACGTGTTTGATGATATTTTAAATGAAGAAATGAAAATACCTGCCGATCTTGTAGTTCTTACGATTAATACCGAAGGGGAAATTTCAACCGAGACGTTGAAGAATATGCTCAAAATCCCAGCAGATGAAGGAGGTTTTTTTATGGAGGCACATGCAAAAATCCGTCCCTTGGATTTTGCTACTGATGGAATTTATCTCTGTGGCGCCGCTCATTATCCAAAAAACCTTGTTGATTCAATTGCACAAGCTGAAGGTGCTGCGTCTCGTGCTGCTATTCCTATCATGCAAGAAACAATGACTGGTGAAGGAGCTGTGTCACAGGTTAATGAAGATCTTTGTAGCGGTTGTGGAACATGTGAATATGTCTGCACCTATTCTGCTATTGAAATTAAGCCCCGTCCTGATAACCCAAAGCGTTCTATTGCAGTTGTGAATAAAGCATTGTGTAAGGGTTGTGGTTCATGCGCTGGTGCATGTCCTTCAGGAGCAATTGAACAGAAAGGATTCAAAAGTAAGCAGATACAAGTTATGCTACATGTTCTTCTTGAGGAGGTGGCTGTCTGAAAAAAAAGTTAGAAAGGAACAAAGAAATTGATGATATCAAGTTTAAACAAGGAGGACTTGCAGCAGAAGTGCAGGATCTCTGTGGAGAAAATTTGTTTGCTTGTTATCAATGTGGCACTTGTTCAGCAGGATGCCCCTTTATTGATGATATGGATCTTGCTCCCGATGAAGTCATTAGGTATGTAGTACTGGATAGAAAAGAGGTGCTAAATTCAAAGACGATTTGGATGTGCGCATCATGTTATACTTGTGCTGAGCGTTGTCCTCGTGATTTGAATATTACAAAGATAATGGAGGCGTTACGTCAAATTATTCTTAGAAAAAAAATTGATCGAACAATGGTTGTAAAAATTTCAAAAAAAGAAAAAGAGTCGATTCCTCAATTAGCATTTGTTAGTTTATTTAGAAAAAACATAGGATGAGATATACAAAAATATATATTAAAGGATATTTAAACATAGTAGGGTAAAATCATGAAGCTCTTATACTATCCTGGATGTACACTTAAGACATCTGCAAAAAACCTGGAGAAATCTGCCTTTGCAGTTATGGAAGCTCTTGGCCACGAGCTGGTAGAGATGGAAGACTGGAATTGCTGTGGAGTCGTCGCATCTCTTACTGATGACGATCTCATGCATCATTTGGCACCACTGCGAAGCTTGATTCATGTGGAAGATGCTGGGGAAGACAAGGTTATAACGCTTTGTGATATGTGTTGTAATACCCTGAAACAAACAAATCTTAGAGTAAAAGAAAACCCTGACGATCTTGAGACACTCAATTTATTTATGGATCGTGAAAATGATTATAAAGGAACGGTAAAGGTGCTTCACTTCCTTGAGTTTTTACGCGATGAAGTTGGTTTTAGTGTTCTTCGTAAAATGGTGAAAAACCCATTGCAAGGTATAAGAATCATGCCGTATTACGGATGCATGTTACTTCGTCCAAGAGAGGTTGCCATTGATGATGCAGAGGAACCAACAATCCTAGGTGATCTTCTTTCTGCTCTTGGTGCTGAGGTTGTTGATAATCCCTTTAAAATTGAATGTTGTGGTTCGTATCATACCGTTGAACATAAAGAGTTAGTGTCCAAAAGAGCACATCGGATTACAAATTTTGCAATCGAGAGAGATAGTGATGCACTAGTGCTTTCGTGTCCACTTTGCAGATTCAATTTAGATGTTCGTGGTAAAGAAGCTGAAAAGTTATTTGCTGATTACAAACAAATTCCTGTGTATTATTATACTCAATTAATTGTTATTGCATTAGGTTTAGATCCAAGTTGTTGTGGATTTGATCAACATAGTGTTGATCCCACTTTATTATTGAAGAAAAAAGAGGTTATTACCAAATAAATGTATGGTGTAAATATGAATAAAGAGACGAAAGAGAAAAAGAAACTGCAAATTGCTTTTTACTGGGCAGCGAGTTGTGGTGGATGTGAAATCGCAGTACTTGACATCGACGAAAAAATCTTAGATGTTATCCAACTCGCAGACATATTATTTTGGCCAGTTGCCATAGATACAAAATATAAAGATGTTGAAGCAATGAAAGACAATCACATTGATGTGTGCTTCTTCAATGGCTCTATTCGTACCGAGGAACAAGAGCATATCGCAAAGCTTTTACGAAAAAAATCCAAGGTTCTTGTTGCCTTTGGTGCTTGTGCGGTAAACGGTGGCATCCCTGGTCTTGCCAACATTGCCAATCGTGAGGAAGTCTTTCATGTTGCCTATTTAGAGAATCCATCAACGGATAATCCAAAAAAGATTGTTCCAAGAACTTCTGTCAAAGTGAAAGAAGGGACCCTAACACTTCCAGAATTCTATGATACAGTCAAAACCCTTGCTCAAACTGTTGATGTTGATTATTATCTACCTGGTTGTCCACCTACTCCAGATCAGATTATGACTGTTGTTGGAGCAATTGTTGAAAATAAGCTTCCACCAAAAGGATCTGTTATTGCACCCTTGAAATCGGTCTGTGATGAATGCAGATTTGAAAAGAGTGAGAAAAAAATTAAGAAAATAAAAAGAATCTACGAGCTAGAAAAATGGGAAGAAAAGTGTCTTCTTGAACAAGGAATTATTTGCCTTGGCCCTGCAACCCGCGGTGGTTGTAGCGCTCGATGCTTAGATGCAAACATGCCCTGTACTGGATGCGGTGGGCCCACACCAAATAGTCTCGATCAAGGAGCAAAAATGATTTCAGCACTTGCATCAATTCTTGGTATCGAAGGGGAGGAAAAAATGAGTGATGAAGAAGTTCAAAAACTCATTGACCAAGTAGTCGATCCTGTTGGAACGTTCTATAAATATGGTCTACCTTCGGCCCTTATCAATAGGAGGGTGATAGCAAAATGAAAACTGTAACCATTGATCCCATAACCCGACTTGAGGGACATGGGAAAATAAGTATTTTCTTGAATGATCAGGGAGATGTAGAAAACGCATATCTCCAAATACCTGAGCTCCGTGGTTTTGAACGATTTAGTCAAGGTCGCCGAGCAGAGGATATGCCTCAGATTACTTCTCGAATCTGTGGAGTATGCCCTGTGGCTCATCATTTTGCAGCAACAAAAGCTCTTGATGCTGCCTTCAATGTTGATCCACCATCTGCTGCAAAAAAACTCAGGGAACTCATGTACATGGGATATTATATTTATGATCACACCTTGCATTTTTACTACCTCGGTGGCCCAGATTTTGTTGTGGGACCCAGTGCACCACCAGCAAAAAGAAATATTATCGGCGTTATTGAAAAAGCAGGAATCGAAATTGGAAAAAAAGTTATCAAACACCGAGCATATGGTCAAAAAATAACAGCTATTCTTGGTGGTAAAGCAACGCATCCCGTGTGTGGGCTACCTGGAGGAATTTCCAAAGGTCTTAATAAAGAGGAAGTAAAAGACATCGAAGTAATGGTGAAATCCTGCATTAACTTCGCACAATTTTCATTACAACTCTTTGATGATATTGTTCTTAAAAATAAAAATTATGTTGATCTCATCCTAAGCGATCCTTACCAGCTTGCAACCTACAACATGGGGCTTGTTGATAAAAACAATAAAGTAAACTTCTATGATGGAACAATTCGTGTCACCGATCAAAAAGGAGAAGAACATATAAAATTTGACGTGAAAGACTATTACAAATACATCGCTGAACATGTTGAACCGTGGAGTTATATCAAGTTTCCGTACCTGAAAGCTATTGGATGGAATGGACTTACTGACGGAAAAAACAGTGGTATTTATCGTGTTGGGCCTCTTGGACGATTAAATGCTGCAGAGGGGATGGCCACACCACTTGCCGATAAAGAATACAAACGATTTTATGAGACACTCGGTGGAAAAGCAGTCAACAGTACCCTTGCATTCCACTGGGCAAGACTCATCGAACTGCTCTATGCAACGGAAAGAGCACAAGAACTCGTCAAAGATCCAGAAATAACCAGTCAGAAGATCAGGAACCCTGTAGGTGAACCAGGTGAGGGAATAGGGGTAACAGAGGCTGCACGAGGAACACTTATCCATCATTATAAACTCACCAAAGACGGCCTCATCGACAAAGCAAACCTCATCGTAGCGACAACCAACAACTCCGGAGCAATAAACATGTCCATACGTGATGCTGCAAAAGGAGTAATCAAAAAAGGGAACGTCGACAACACCACCCTCAATATGGTAGAGATGGCATTTCGCGCCTATGATCCTTGTTTTGCATGTGCGACACATTCGCTCCCTGGCGGCATGCCACTGGAAGTCAACATTTATGATCACAAGAAAAAATTATATCAAACACTGAAACAGAACTTGTAGAGGATACCAATTATGAAGACCATCATCCTTGGAATAGGAAATCCAATGCTAGGTGATGATGGAGTCGGAGTTCATGTGGTCAATGAAATTAAAAAACGCATACAAAATCCACACATCACCATCGATGAAGCCATCACTGGAGGAATGAATCTCTTAGACCTTATCCTTGGCTATGATAAAGCTATTATTATTGATGCAGTCAAATCTGAGGATACACACCATGGAGAGGTGAAACGGATAGTGCTAAGTGAATTTAACACTATGCACTCCTGTAATCCTCATGATGCTTCATTGATTGAGGCACTAGAGATGGCAGAAAAAATGGGGGAAACTCGCATTCCTCAGGAAATAGTCATAATCGGAATCATGATGAAGAAGGTACCTTGTGAATTTAGTGAACAACTCAGTCAAGAAATTGCTGCATCTGTCCCATCTGCAGTTCAATTAACACTGAATGAAATTAAGAATAATAGAAATCCATGAATTGAGTTGAGAAAAAATGCCAAAAGAATTTGAACCAAATATTATAGGTTTCTTATGTAACTGGTGCTCCTATGCTGGTGCAGATCTAGCTGGAACGAGTAGAATCCAATACCCGCCAAATCTGAAAGCTATCAGAGTGATGTGCTCGGGTAGGGTAAATCCAATATTCGTAATAAATGCCCTTCAGCAAGGTGCCGATGGAGTGCTCATAGGTGGCTGTCATCCTGGAGATTGCCATTACGAGCGGGGAAATTACCTGGCAAGGCGACGAATGGCGGTTTTGAAAAACTTATTGGAATATACTGGTATCGACCCAAGAAGGGTTAGGATGACATGGGTGTCAGCAGCTGAAGGAAAGAAATTTGCAGAAGTGGTCAGAGAAGTCACAGAGGATATAAGGAAACTTGGACCAATGCAACAGTTTAAGAGGGAAAACAAATGGTAGACGAAAGACAACTGAGAGACACAGTAAAAAATACTGTATCTAGGGATGACGTAAAATATGTGGTGGGTTACAAGAATGGAACCTATGGGTTTCAGGTAACCCCAGCTTTTGCATTTTCTGCAGAGGATGCTGATAAATTCATTTTTTCTCCGCTATGTGTAAATAATCTAGCGGTGTATCCTATGCTAGAAGAAAAACTCCCGTTACGTAAAGGTGAAGAAGAGGATACACGTAAAATCGGACTAGTAGTAAAAGGATGTGATTCAAGAGCGATAGTGCAGATAATCCAAGAAAAAGGGTTGAAACGTGAAGATGTAATATTGATAGGTATCCCTTGTACAGGTGTTATTGATCCAAAGAAGATAAACGCAAAATTTCCACATCAAACAAAAACTGTAGATGTAAAAGAAGATGGCGAAAAATTTGTAATAAAAGTAAATGGAACTACTCATAAGATCTCTAGGGATGAGTTACTGTTTGAGAAATGTAAACACTGTGAAAATCCAAATCCTGTGATATGTGACATACTCATCGGTAAAGAGGTAAAAACTTCGAAAAAGGAAAACTATGAGGATATAAAATCACTTGAGAAAAAATCATTGGAGGAGAAATGGGAGTACTGGGAAAAACAATTTGAAAAATGCATTCGCTGCTATGCCTGCCGAGATGCTTGTCCTATGTGTTACTGTAAGGAATGTATGGTGGATCAACTGTCTCCGCAGTGGATTCGACGTTCTGTGAATCTATCAGAAAACACGGCGTGGAATTTAATGCGTGCGTTTCACCTTGCAGGTAGATGTATAGGATGTGGTGAGTGTGAACGTGCATGTCCAATGGATATTCCTCTCACTAAGTTGAATAAAAAGATTGAGAAGGATGTTAAAGAGATGTTTGATTATGCCCCAGGCATAGATGCTGAGGAAAAACCACTACTTGCGATGTTTAAACCTGATGACTCAGAGGAGTTCATATTGTGAGGTGAAAAAATTATGGATAGATTTGTTTTATCTAAGGAAAAAACACCTAAATTCATTACTGAGATAATAGCCAAATATAATGTATTCGCACCAGTTGAGAACGAAGGTATAACACTATTTAAACAGATCAAAAATCCCTCTGAAATAAATCTGGAATTTTCTAATTCTAAGGTACCGCCGAAGGCACTTTTATTTAAACAGACTGAAACCTTGTTTAAGTTTACACCCGGTGTAAAAGGAAAGATTGACCCCATGGATACCAATGGTGGGAAAACAGTAGTATTTGGAATACGACCTTGTGATGCAAAAAGCTTTGCTATTCTCGACCATGTGTTCAAAGGTGATTATGAGGACCCTTATTATTTGACAAAAAGGGAAAATACTATCCTTGTGGGGTTAGGTTGTACTCACCCAGATGTGAATTGTTTTTGCACCTCGTTTGATGATGGCGGTCCTGTTTCAGCAGAGTATGTGGACGTTCTACTCACAGACATTGGTGATAAATATTTTGTTGAAGTGAAAAGTGATAAAGGAAAACATCTCACAAAAACCATGAATAAGTTACTTATTCCTGCTACGGAAAAAGATGGAAAAAAGAAGAACGAAGTAGAAAAAAAGGCAGTTGATATTATAACACGCCATACGAAGACAGATGGTATTGTTGATAAGCTGGACAAGATCTTTGATAACCCGTTTTGGAAGAATATTGCTATAAAATGTCTGGGATGTGGAACCTGTACTTATCTATGTCCAACGTGCCACTGTTTCGACATTCAAGATGAAACAACGATGTCAGAAGGTGCTAGGATACGTGTTTGGGATACTTGTATGAATCCAGAATATACTTTGCAGGCCTCGGGTTATAACCCCCGACCTGAGAGAATGAATCGAGTTAGAAACAGGGTTTATCATAAGTATAATTATTATCCGAAAAACTATGATATAATTGCTTGTGTGGGATGTGGCAGATGTATTGATAATTGTCCTGTGAACATAGATATAATTGATGTTGTCACCGAGGCCGGGGAGGTTAAAGTATGAACACGAATCCTTATCAACCCTGGCTAGCAACTATTGATGATATCCAAGAAGAGGTTGGAGGTCAAAGAGCGATTAAGACATTCAAACTAGTATTCCAAGATAAAAATATTCAGAATGATTTTAACTTTTTACCGGGCCAATGCACAATGGTAAGCTTATTCGGGAAAGGAGAATGTTTCTTTGCGATTTCCTCATCTCCCACTCAAAAAGGCTACATCGAAGTAAGTGTTATGAAGCTTGGAAAGGTGACATCTGCCCTACATGAATGTGAACCTGGTGACGTTGTAGGAGTAAGAGGACCATACGGGAACTCTTTTGACGTAGAAGGTTGGCAGGGTAAAAACCTGGTTTTCATTGGAGGAGGCATCGGACAGGCACCGCTACGTTCGTTAATTAATTATGTAGTTGATAACCGGAAAGAATATGGTAAACTGGATGTGATTTATGGTGTACGTTCATCCAAGGATCTTAGCTACAAACAGGAATTCGCTGAGATGGAGAAACGTAAAGATGTAAATGTTCATCTCTCCATTGATGTAGAAGAGGAGGGGTGGAAGAAATTTGTAGGTTTCGTACCAGCTCATCTGTTAAGGGTTAAACCCTCGCCAAAAAATTCTATTGCAATTACTTGTGGTCCACCTATTATGATAAAATTTGTGATTCAAAACCTGGAACAATTGGGTTTTACTGAGGAGCAGATATTTACCACACTTGAGATGAGGATGAAATGTGGAATAGGTAAATGCGGGAGATGTAACATAGGTAATCTCTATGTATGTAAGGATGGACCCGTGTTTTCATATAAACAGTTAAAAAACATCCAAGGGGAAAGATAAAAGGATAGGAACTAACTATGAAGATAGGAGTATATGTTTGTCAATGCGGAATCAACATTGCAGCTACAGTTGATGTAGAGAAGGTTGCAGAACAAATGAAATCTCTGCCGAATGTAGCTGTTAGCCGGTTTTATAAATATATGTGCTCAGATCCTGGACAAGAACTTATAAAGAAAGACATCAGGGAATTAAAACTAGATCGGGTTGTTGTTGCCTCTTGTTCTCCACGTATGCATGAGCCGACGTTTAGAACGGTTCTTGCGGAGTCAGGTTTGAATCCGTATTGTTTTGAAATGGTGAACATTCGGGAGCAATGTTCATGGGTCCATGTTGACAAGGAGAAGGCTACTGTAAAAGCAGCTGAGCTGATCACTGGAGCTGTTGCCCGAGCAGCATTTTTAGAACCTCTGGAGAAAAAAGAAGTTAGCGTGATACCTAAAGCACTTGTTGTAGGCGGTGGTATTGCTGGTATTCAAGCCGCCTTGGAAATTGCAGAGAAAGGTTTCAAAGTATACCTTGTTGAACGAACTCCAAGTATAGGAGGGCGGATGGCACAATTGGATAAAACGTTTCCAACGTTGGATTGTTCTGCGTGTATACTGACGCCTAAAATGGTTGATGTAGCTCGGCATCCAAACATTGAGCTTCTTACATATTCGGAGGTTGTAGATGTTGGGGGGTACATTGGTAACTTCAAAGTACAAGTTCGGAAGAAACCACGATATGTCGACATGGAAAAATGCGTAGGCTGTGGAATGTGTGCAGAAGCATGTAGACTCCATGGTAGAATCCCAAATGAGTTTGACATGAACCTAGGAAAACGAAGTGCTATCTATGTTCCTTTTCCGCAAGCCGTACCATTGAAGTTTACTATAGATCCAGAGCGTTGTATAATGCTCAAAACAGGAAAATGTGGTGATCATCCGCTGTGTGTAGAAGCATGTGATAGAGATGCAATAAACTTTGGCCAGAAAGAAGAAATAGTTGAGGTTGAAGTCGGCACGATCGTTGTTGCGACGGGATATGATCTGTTTGACCCTGCTAAAAAACCAGAATATGGCTATGGCAAGTACGATAATGTAATCACAGGTTTGGAATTTGAAAGACTGGTATCAGCATCTGGTCCCACAGAAGGTCATGTTGAGATAAATGGAAAAGAACCAAAGAAAGTTGTTTTCATTCAATGTGTCGGTTCACGGGATAAGGGCGGTAATGAGTACTGTTCTCGTGTATGTTGTATGTATACTGCAAAACAGGCTCATATGGTGAAAGATAAAATCCCTGACGCTGAGCTAATTGTTTATTATACTGATGTTAGAGCCTTTGGTAAGGGTTTTGAGGAATTCTATAATCGGGTGCAGGGAGAAGGTGTCATTTATAGACGTAGAGAGCTTGATGATTCTATTGAGGTGATAAAGAAGGGCGATAAAGTCGTAGTAAAGGCTAAGGGTCATCCTGATATAGGGGCTGATCTTGTTGTACTTG
>Ga0272441_10005179_pt1 | contig 22920 bp, 9 predicted proteins | sample SSMProp6N_FD_193582 | JGI IMG/M metagenome (GOLD analysis project Ga0272441, IMG submission 193582) | Marine sediment archaeal communities from Little Sippewissett salt marsh, Falmouth, MA, United States - SSM-Prop-6N | ecosystem: Environmental > Aquatic > Marine > Wetlands > Sediment ...
GCTTTCATACATCTCACTCCTCATTATATTTCCTCCCAGATCTGCTGTGGCACAGAGGTTCCAGGATGGAATACAGCAAATGCGAAGCCACCATTGTTATTATCTCTATGATCGTGTGGTCCAGCCATAGGTAATAACCCACCATCGTATTCGCTCTTGTGATAGTGTTGGTTATACCCTTCCGTTGCAACGGTTGGTTTACCCTGAACTGTATCAGGATCTATTCTCGATATGTACTCAAGTCTATTCCTTAATGATTGAACATCGTTCCATGCTATGGGTGTTTCTAATCCATCATGAAAGTGTAAAGCAGATTCTTCTATCTGATCGAACTTTCTATCAAATAATCTGTTAATAACCTGATGTATGACAGACGCTGTTTGCTTAGGTATTAGTGATAGCAATCCCATTATTCATCTCCTTTTCCCCTGCGATGAATGAATCCGCTCAATGAGCCAAAACTCACTCTTCTTTTTTCTCCATATCTTCCTAGCGGTCTATTGGCAGACCTGTCTTTTTTGATTGCACGAAGTTCATCATCTATCTCGTTAAGCTTTGCATCAATGGCTCTCTTTCTATTTCTCTCTTCTTCATCATCCTCACCAAGTCTGAATTCTTCTGTAGTTAATTCTAATTCAAGAGTGTATGAGCCACCAAACTTGTGCGTAACCTTTTTTATGCATGACTTAGTATCTGGAACCCTTGGTAATGTTACCCATCCAAAACCATTTGATATACTTGGACAACTAACTCCATCATAGTTAGCACCTCTAACAACAACACTACCATTGATTGATACATTGTTTGAAGACTCAAGGTATTCAACACCTTTTTCTATTAGATCAAATCTTTCATCTAAGTGATCCCATGCTATTTTCTTAGATGTCAATGTTCCAATATCTTCTGATTGCCAACCAGCAGAATCACCTCCAACTTCTTGTAAATTAAGTTGTTCATGTACGTGAAGCATTCCTTGAGGGAATATATATCCAGCCTCACTTGTATATTGATCATAACCAGAAGCAGTAGGAACAGGTATTTTATCATAGTCCTCAACAGAAACATCCCATCTTTGTGAAGAAGAGAACTCCTTAACAATAGGTCTGTTAGATGGATCTAGCTCATATGATTCGCTGTATTTTTTGTATATCTCGTAAAACGGTTTATTGTTAATAATAGCAGACTGCACACGATAATCGATACCATCTACTGTGAAGGTGCGTGGATTTTCTGTTTCGCCAGCACCTGGTGTATCAAAAGAATGATTATATTTATCCCTAACAAAATAACACGTAAACCAAATACGAGCCTGTCTCCACCAGGCATCCCTTTTCCTATCTCTATTGGTGTATGTCTTCAGATTGTCTTTAGCAGGTTCAAGCTCTTGTGGAATCCACTTGGTTTTATCCTTATCTATCGGGTTAAGAATCAAGCCACCATCATCGCTAATGTTAAACATTCTTATGGCTCTTTCACAACCAATAACCTGTGGTTCGTTAAAAATAATTAGACCACGATCAGTGTCTATATTGTAATCTGTCGTATGACAATCAATAGTTGTTTCCCATATTCCTTTAGCATCATGGTATTTTTTATTTGCTGGTAGAAATTGTGACTCTTCTTCTGATGGATCAAGACCTATTGAATTTCTGAATTTTGTTCCCCAAAGAGGATGAAGTATCTTTGAACCCCTTGGTTCAGATTCGCCTGGTTTATCATCTTTCTCTTTTACAAGATATCGTGTACCTTTTTTCTCTGCTTGTACTGTGATATTATATGAATAGATAACACGATTTACATATTCATCCCATGTCATTTGCTGAGGCGAATTGAGAACAGCATCCTGAACTTTGACTAAGGTAGCATCACTATCCACCATCTTTTGTTGTGGCTTTCTTATTCTGAAGTGTGGCTCCATACCTGTTCCACGACATGCTGGACACATATTCTTCCATGGAAGAGGTATATTTGTAGGTACGGATATTACTTCACGATTGTCGTTTTTAGTAACAGTATTATTTGAGTTTATTGGTGGATATTTTACATCTTTTCTAGTACCATAGTCAAATGGCTCAAGATCTGATGTGTATGATTTTGGAGTACCATCTGCATTTCTTGAGTTACCAAACCAGTCAGGATTATCATCCCAAAGTCTAGCTTCAGCGGTATCTTCTACGGCACCAGATCCATTGCATCCCTTACATGGTCCGAACCATGGATACCACATCTCAAAAGTAGTACCGAAATCCTTAGTAGATGCATCTCTATCAATCATATTGCTTTCATTCTCTGTGACTAGTTCATATTCCCAATCTGGTGTTGTTTTGTAAGATTCATATTTTTCATCACCAACTTTATCATTCTGTTTGTTCTTGACAACACGTTCTACAGCTGCCTTATATGGTTTGTATCCCTTTCTAATATCCCAAGCAGGATAAGCTGGTATACCAACTATAAAATACTTGTTACCATTCTCCTCGATTGTTGATCTTTCACCCTTGTTTATAGAATAAGGATGTCCCTCCCAATTTGTACCAGGCATATATATCTTTCCTGATGCATCTGGGGTAGTTTCAAACTGTGCAACACCACTAGCGGGTAAACCACTAGGATCTACAAAATAATGACCAGTATACCATCTTATAGGTGCACCACCTATCCTAACAATGTTAGCCATTTCTGTCATACTAACATTTGTTCTATCCTCTATCCCATTTACTTCCCATGTGTACTCCTTGTTTTGATCTGTTTTATCTGTGGTGGCAAATGTCACATTAAACTGATCTCCACACTGATCTGCATTGATAGATGTCTTAGTGACAACAAGCTGATCTTCTTGTGGATCATAAACAAGCATGTAGTTACCAAAGGTCTTTATTGTTTGCATAATAGCATTGCCAAGAGGCGTAGCATTAAAAGATATTTGTGGAGGTTTGAAATCTTTTATCTGATCTTTTATTTTGATATCAGCTACAATATCCCACTTGATATCATCATAAGAGAAGTATGTTGAAACACCAATAGAATCCATGATAGGACTCTTTCGCATAATGCTTTTTAGAATGTCCTCGATAGAGTATTTTTTATTTTCAAGAACTCTGTTATCAGCATCAAAATTTATTTCTGATATGTTATCTTGTCTCTCATTGAATGTTTCAGTTATGTAGTTATCCTTCAGTCTACCCTTCATGTCATTGCATTTGACATTATATTCAATACCTGCTGGGGTATTACTGACTGAAACATCTACTATGTATCCTCTGAATATATATGACAAATCATTAGCATCTACCTCACCAGGTTTGGTAGCTTGAATAGTAACCTCCATACCAATGGTTGGTTGCTGAACAGATACATTTTCACCCTGTATGTTATTCTCTATTATTTCAGTTGAATCTTCATATACTAGTGAATAATCTGCCGTTCCTGGTGTTTGATCAGCTGTCCACGTAACACTCTTAAGATCTGCACTGACAATAGTGCCGCCCGTTGGTTCTTGACCTATCTGTAATGTGCCAACAGGATATTGAGTAACCCTAATACGGTATGACTTTAACCACTGATCAGATATAGAACTACTTGTTTTAAGTGTCATCTCTTACTCCTTGACCCTCAGATTAACTGAGTACAATCCTCTTTTCTTATCTATTGAAAGATTACTTCCAGTCATAAATGAGTTACTTGTTATAGTTGTCTCATCACCACTGGAATTTTTAACCTTGATAGTTGCCTTTCCGTCTGATATCTTGTTTATGAACTCCTTCATATTGGCTGAGTTACCAAGATCTTTTGCTGTGGTTCCATTGACAGCAATCTCTCTAAGGTTCCATCCATCAAAAAAAGATTCTTGACCATTGGCAAAAGCATATTGGAGATCATTCATGCGTGGACTCTTTACCACAATATTGATTATGCCATTATCTATTATCTCATCCTCTACCATGACCTTAGCAGATGGTGATATTGCTTCTTCTAATTCTGCTTGGTATGCTATCCCGATTGGCCATCCAGCATTATCGATTTCTGACAATGATATTGATATTGGTCTGGCATAAACGGGATTGCCATTCTTATCCTTGAGCATATCTGGTAGCTTAACACATCCTTGATCACTTGCCGTTCCCCATAAAGAAAAATTAGTAGGTCTATCCTTATCTTTTGTAGCTACAAAAAGAGCAACAAGAGCATCTGACATAGCAACATTTGCAAGATAAGCAGACTCATCTTGAGAAGGATTTTTGTAGTTCCAATCTGGTTCGTTCTCTCTTGCGTTGGTTGTGAACATACCCTCTATAGTAAACCTACCAACAGTACGGTATCTATCATTGCTCTCATACTGTACAGAAACAGACTGTCCGAACTGATAGTATCCCCATATAGCATCCCATACAGCATAGCCGCTTGGATCTATAACTGGACTACCATGGCTTTGGTCTGGCAATATGTCTGGAATCTTATCTATATCTACTAGCATTATTCTAACTCCTGTGGTTGAGCAATTATATCAATGCTAACATTGGCAAGTCTTTTCTCTACTTCCCAATTTATGCTTGCACCAGTTATCAGGCATTCTTTATATGGTGTACCACTTGCCTCTGGAATAGCATCAAGCATATCAAAAAGTTCAGGGTATCCACTGGGACTTGATGTTATTCTAGTCATTGAGTTTTCTAGACCAGCTGGTAGGCTATCTTCATTTGTAAAAACCATGCCTTGTACATTAATTGCTACCATATTATGACCAAGCTGTTGTCTGAAAAAACCATTATAGTTATGTACAGTTTTCTCACCAAGTCTTATCACTCCTGGGTTAACATCTATTTGAGCGTCACGTAGTGTGTGTCCAAACCAAGTAAGGGAGTATTCTGCATCGTTTATTTCCTCATCAACAAATGATGCCGAAGCCTGTCCCCATTCTGCCCATATTCCTTGTTCATAACTGATTTCTTGAAGTTTTATACCAGTTAGGACAGCATGTGGAAGTGTTAGTGTTCCTGGCTCTCCGTATGATGTCGTACCCTCACTTGAAATAGCATTAAGCATCTCGTTGTTATCTTTTTTTATGGCACCCCATACCCTGATGCTTTTTGTTCTGTTTCTAGCAACAGAAGGTCCATCAGCAGAAACATCTAGCTCATCAGAAATCTCAAAATGAGGACGCTTAAAGCTAATCGTGCCCAAATTGTTCGTAAAGCTTACGTCTGGTAAAGCCATCCTTATACCTCTCTACTAGTAGGAACCCTACTACCTTTTGTTAGAATAGGAGCATTACTTGCTTGGGAGATAAGAGATCTTAGCTCTTCTAATAATGCTGTCACATCTTGTCCAATACTTACTTCTATATTACCTGAGTGTTCAACCTGTCCAGAACCAGCAACTGGTGTTCCACCAACCATGCTGATATTAGAGAAGTCTAGGATAGTCTGCCTAAAGGTTTCTACTGATTTACTGAAATCATCACTTGTTCCTGATCCTTTAGCATTATTATTAAGAAGAATCTGCTTGATGACATTCATATCTTCAGGACTAAATACACCTTCTCCTCTGTGTAGACTATAGTTTCCGCTTTCTTGTATGTATCCACCAACTCTTCTTGCACCCTTGAGTGTATTGTCATATCTAGCAAGATCTTCATCCCATGCTGCATACTTATTTGCTCTTTTCTCTCTTCTGATTCTGTCTCTCTCTCTGACTGATGCCATGAAATCAGCTTGCTCTTTTTTCATAGCATCTATTTCCATAGCGTCTTTTTTCTTATTGTTTTCAAGTCTCTGTTGAGCCGCTACGCCTTGGGATTTGATTTCCTCCACTTTCTTTTCGTGCTCAGCAATATCCTGTTTTTTCTTAAGCTCCTTGCCTTTTTGATACATCAAATAAGCATTGGCATAGTTCTTTGCAGATTCTCTATAGTTACCATGATCCTTGATGCTGCCTTTATTCAGGAATCCAAGCAATAGAGTGTTGGCATCGCTGTCAGACACACCAGCCTTTTTGAATATGTCTCTGACTTTGTATCTTTCATCAACATCCATTGCATGCCCATATGGTGAACCAAGCTTGCCTTTTGCATTGATGATGTCCTGCAAACTTGCAGTTTGTGTTCTTCTGTTTTTCTGGTCTAGGCTTATGTCGTTATATGTTTCGTAGTCACGTCTTCCGTAGACAGCCTCACCAATAATACCACCGATAGTTTCTTCAAACATCTTTGATGCAGATAGTTTATCTACATTCTTCATTCCCATCTGGCGTAAAATTAGTGCTCCACCATAATCAGCAACACCAAGACCAAGTGCTGCTGCGGTTCCAACACCAGGTACCAATGAGGCATAACCTGCTGGACTCTCCATGAGACCCATTCTCAATAGATTAACTGTATCAGCAGATTTTTCATTGCCAGACTCTCTGAGTTTGTTTTCTAGTCCCCTGAGTGCCATATCAGAACCAATAGCAACAGCCATTGTTTTTACAAGGTTTCCTCCACCCCTAGCAATACCCCTTATTTTACCTGGTTTTGCTATATTAGGCTTTTTGAAAGGCGTTACACCTTCTATGAATCCACCAGCGACATCACTAACAGCCTTTGTTGATTTCTGAACAACGTTTTTAGGAATGCTGCTATATGCATTCTTAAGTAGATCGGTAAAATTCCTAATTTGTAATGGTTGACCCTTAAGAACTTGAGGTTTAAATAGTGTTTCTTGTAGCTTGTCCTTGATGGTCTTAGGGATACCCTTGACTTTATCTATTATCTTAGCAGTTGTTGTTTTCTGTGTTAAGCCAACACCTCTATATGTCTCTGGTAACACATCGTCTATTGGTGGATTGAAAGGTCTCTTCATAAGACCACCAGGGAATCTATCAACTAGCGAGTCTTTTACTCCCTTAAAGAAGCCACCACCCTTTTCTTTAAATGCTCTGAGAACATCTGCTGTTCTACTTGTAACACGCTTTAAACCCTTCTTTGGAGCAGAGCTTGATCTTATTTTGTCATCTATTTCAGACTCAAGAACATCATACATGTCTGTTCCGAACTCTTTTCTAAAACTACTCTTTAGTCTCTTGACCATTGTCCCATCTATTTTTTGACCCTTGCTCTTGGCCATGTTGATTGTTGCATCAACTTGATCTATTGCCTTTTTGATGGTACTCTTGCCCAAAGGAGTCTTGCCATGAGGACTCTTGATAAGTTCTCTACTAGCCTTTCTCTGTGCTGCCTCACTAGCCCTTCTTGCTTTGGACCCTTCAAGTATCTCTTTAAGAACTCTCTCGTTGTTAGGTTTGTTGAATTCTGATGATACTAACTCTTCAAGTGCACCAACCTTGTCTAAAGATCTACCATACTTGGTGTATTGCTTTATTTTTTTATCTAATGATACAGCAATTTTGGTATCAGAATGACCAGTTAGTCGTCTTAATGTCTTAAGTAAGAATTTTTCCTTCTGTGGCTTAGGCATCTTTGCCATGTGTCTATGAAAGCCTTCATGTCTAAGGGTTCCAAATGCTTCTCCCTTAAACAGCCTGTCTGATATAGCAATTCCTCTAGTTGCATGATCGTAAAGACCCCTAATATTCTTTGGTAGATTTTCTATAACAACCTTTGAGTCAATACCAAGGAATTGAGCATATTCGTTCAAATCTTTGATCATTGACTTCGAGCCGAAGCGTTTGAAGAAAGGAAGCTTCAGTAAAGACTTGAACATGCTCTGTTTTCCAAGTGATGCTGGCTTTACCTTAAGGTAAGAACCTATTGTATTCCTAGCACCTGATGGAATTATACCATCGAGCTTGCCATCAGCAAACAAGGTGTTAAATGCCTCTTGATCAGAAAGAACCTTTGATAAATTTCTAGTTACCTTATTTTTAGCAAGGGTTCTCTTGTATTGCTTTATGGCTTTTTGTATATCTTTGTTTTTGAGATATGTATTATATGTAGACTTCTTTACCCTAACTTCAGCAGCAAGCTGTCTCTGCATCTTGCTGTTAGCAGCCTTCATTGCATCATCATGGCTCATTCCACCAGCTTTTGCACCTGGAGGAAGAACTGCGTTAGAATCTAGCTTTGGTGGTTTCTTTTTGTTGAATGGCTGTCCTGCTACTGGCAAGTTAGGATCATACTTGTTGCCAAGCAATATTTCTTCCATCTCTGGCCATGTAACACTTCTGTCTTTTGGTACAGACAGCATAATGTCATCAACAAAATCATCTGCCCCACCAAGACCAAACATTCTCTTAAATCTAGAGAATAGACCACTCTTTCTAGCTTGAACTTTTAGTTGTGTAGGAGCAGACTGTTTAGATAAGGCAGCTTGTTCAGCCTGTAATGCCTGATCTAGTGCTCTAATTTTCTTGGTTGCCCTAACAACAGATCGACTATCTACATCTCTACCAAGTAGTGCTCTCTGATATTCTTTTATTGCATCAGCTTGTGCCTCTTGTATCTGTCTTATTCTTGGAATATCACTAACTTGAGCAGTAGGACTACCGACTGGAGCACGTCTTGTTTGTTCAAGGTCTGCTAGTTCCATTCTTCTGGATCTAGCTCTTGCTCTCAAGTCTCTTATTTTAGCTTCGCCTCTATCTTTGTGTAGATCTACCTTGTTTGTTCTTGATCCACTAGCAAAACCAGGTACACCCATAGCTTTATAGGCTTTAACTTCGCTGTCAGAAAGAACCCTCTCTCCACCACCAACCCTAATAGCGATGTTGTCACGTCCTGGTGTTCCCTTGAAGGTGCCATCAGTATTCACCACACTAGAAGAACCAAACGATTTAGCAGCCCTCTGAGCTAATTTAGCATCTCTCTGATATATACCAAGGGCAAGAACTGCTGTATTGCCCTGTATATCTCTTAATATGCCAATCTGTTCTTTTTGTTTTTCAACTCCCTCTTTCGCTAGTTTGTGTTGTTCTGATCCAGATGTTGTCGTACTACCAGAGTTTACTCCTGGTGTCCTATCGAGTTTCTTGTCTATGCTTTCAAGATGAGCAGCCTTCTTTTTGTCTCTTTCGACTGATTCACTATCAAGCTTAACAAGCTGAGTTTGTTTCTCAATATTATCCTTGGCACCCTTAAACTCTTTGCTGCTTCTTCCTTCCTCTGTCTGTCCCAACAGTGAGAATAGGGCAAGAGCAGCAGCTTTTCCAGCATCTGGACCAACCTTTGATAGATCGTTCCTGAGACTATCTGTAAGAGACTTGATTTGTGATGATATTTCCTTAATGTCTTGTTCACCAGCACCTGCCTTTTGAACAGCCTTGTTTACAATACCGCTGAGTAAACCAGAACGATCTTGATCAATAGCTCTCCTCATCGATGGAGATAGATTAGATGGGTCAACCCCAGAGTCTAATTGTCTCTGAAGGACATTAGCCATAACCCTAGCAGCATCTGAGGCAAATGCATAAGCTCTTCTCTTATCTGGGTCAAGCTTATTCTCCATGAATTCCAAGATGCCCTTAGCTCTAGAAGATGTTGCTTCTGATAGAGGTATGTTCTCATCAATCATCTTCCTCATTACATCTTGTAAGCCACTGAATTGTCCTTCAAACATTGAGCGTTGAGCACTAAATACGTTACCGCCAATAGCCTTAGCAAGTGTCAGGTTTATTTTCTTCTGTTTATTATCTGCCCATCTTTTTTCTACTGACATAAGTAGATTATGCAGATTTGCTTTGTTGGTATCGTGTAGTCTTCCTAGTTGCTCGTCTACTAGGACTAGTCTCTCGGCAGCATCTTTTTCTGCATCGCTACCCTTCTCTGCTTTTGACTTAATTTGCTCAAGCTCAGCCTTCATTCCTGTTAGAATTCTAAGTTGTTCGTCTGTCTTTGCAAAAGCCTGATAGTTAACCCCACCAAAATTAAGGGTTTGGGCACCAGCAATGTCACCGCTTCTAGAGATATTAACAAAAGCTTGTTGATACTGAGCTTGCATCTTGGCTATTTCAACAGCCTTCTTAGCCCACTTGTCCTGATGCTCAAGTTGTTTTATGCTAACTCTTACCTGGTCTTTTACTGACTTGCTTATGTCATCCTGTTTTAGCAAGCCTCCCAGAAACTTGAGTTCTGTCTGTATTTCTGACGCAAGATATTCTTCTGCTCTGGTTTGTTTGATGCCACCAGCGGCAATATTCTGTCCAGATGATTTCGCTCTTAGTACATCTCTCTGTACTAAGCTAACCATACCCTTACGTATCTCTTTGATGAAAGAAACTGATGACTGGGTAAGATCTTTAATATATTTGTTTAGATCATCATCAGTCTTTTTTGCATATTTTTGAAGAGCAATTTCAATTGCTGATTGTATATCTTTGTCTGATTTCTGAGCTAGGTCAGCAACTGTTATTCCAAGACTTTCTAATAGCTTCTGTAGATCTTTTGTTCTTTGATCTGTTGCCTGTTGTTTTTCCCCTGTATCTGATGGTGATGGCAACGCTTGGTTTCTAATGAGACTTACTTGTTCTTTTGCCGTTTGTTTGTAGAATTCTTTTATATTCTTTGCAGTTACAGATGCTGTTATAAGAGACTGTGGACTTTCTTGGTTGCCATATATCTGACCAATAGCAATACCAGAGACTTCAGAGAAAAGCTTACCAGTTTTGGTTCGCATTGTCTCAAAAAGATTGTCTGTCGTTCTGGTTATCTGATCAAAGTCAACACTATAAAGACTAGTTGTTAACTTAGAAAGACCTATTGCACTATCTCTTATATAATCAAGAATCTGTGCTGTGTTCTTGACGGCAGAATAAGGAGAGTCCTTTTGTATCTGTGCTTCTTCTTTTGCTAGGGCTATCCTCTTTGATAGACGTTGTGAAACCAGCGTTGAAGCTGCTGATAATGCTTTGAATGATTGACCTATAGAATCAAAAGAGGTCATTATTCTTCCTGCATTAGCAGAGGTAAGATCTACGGCATCACCATATACACGTGTCTTCTTTGTTGCAAGCTCTATTGTTTTGCCAACCTTCTTGCCAGTTAGATCCCACTGGTTGAGTTGGTATGTACCCTTCTTTATGCCATCAGTTATTGTACGATAGTATACTTCACTGGCATCCTTACCCTCAGCAAGAGCGAATGTTAGTTTTTGTATAAACTCTTCTCTACCCGCTTCTCCAGTAGCATATCTGACACCCTTGCCTCCACCAATTGTTTCAGTAAGAGCCTTTTCTATACTCTCTGCTGCTGCTCTATTACCTGTTCCTTTTGAAAGACCGACAAGGGATTGCCATGCAATATTGCTAACACCTCTTACATCGCCACCCCTACCAAGAGCGTTGTCTCTAACCTGTCTTCCGAAGTTAACAAAAGATCCTTTTACTGTTTTTGATATATTGTCCAATTTCTTGTTGGACTCATCAAGTTTTTTGTTTTCCTCTTTAAGCTGTACTACCAGTTCACCAATTTCTTCTGTATTACCAGCAACTTGAGCTTCTCTTAGTTTGTTACCAATTTCAACTATGTTACCGAGGGTTTCACGCCTATCTGCTCCAGCGTTCTCTAATGCAGTTCCACCAGTTAAGTAATCAGACCATCCTCTAACATTGACCATTTGTAATGCTGCTGCATCTTTATTGATCTCTGATGTTTTCCTTAGGGTATCTATAAGTTTTCTGCTGTCTTCTACTGCATTAGCCTTTAGTGATAGCCTACCCTCTGTGGTATCGTATTCAGCAACCTGAGGTACGTATCTTGCAAACTGCTGTGCTGCATTAGATATCTGACCTTTAAGACCTTCTGGTACCTGCTGATTAGCTCTTCTGTATGCCTCTGCTTTCTTAATTAGGTTATCATAAGCACTAGCTACAGAGTCAATCTTGTTAGCTATTTCTTTCCAATACTGAGCTTGTTTCTCATATAAGGTTGCTTTGGCTGCTGAGTCTCCCCATCTTTTATAGGCTAAAGATAATGCTTGAAAAGCACCAACAGCAATACCTACAACTGGTACTATTTTACCAAGAACACTTGGGAATAATCTAAGGGTACCGAGAACACCCTTAAGAAGATCTGCCATTAATACCCAAGAACCAACTTGTCCTAATCCACCAAGGACATCACCAGCTATATTTTTTCCAGTAACACTCTTCTTGTCTGAAAAATAGTCTGATTCACCAATGCTTCCCGCAACCATAAGACCAAGAGATGTTGACAATGCTTTGTTTTCTTTACCAAAGCCAAGGATACCACCACCAATTCTCTTTGTTCTTCCGATGACACCAGTGCCATATCTTTGTTGTAGCCCTTGTTCTTTCAGTAGAGATGCGTATGCTTTCTGCCTTATCTGTAATGCTTGCTCTTCGGCAATACCTTTTTCTTTCAATAGTGCTAGATGCTTTTTCTCTATCTCTACACTATTGTATTGAAGCTTGAGTTTTCTATATAGTGTCTGTTGACTCTTAACTTGTTCAGTATTTTTCATTGCCTCCATTTTGAGATCTTGCTTTGCTGCAAAACCACCAAAACCAGAGCCAAATCTACCCAAACCAAAATAAGATACTGCGTGTGCTGCTGTGAGACCTAGTCCACCAACAAGACCGCCAGTTGCAGCAACACCTTTAAGAGTGTCTGGAAGCATATCAAATAGACCAACAATGCTTGTTAATGCTGAGGTCATGTTTGACAAGCCTTTTGTTACACCAGATTCTCCTATAGCAGTAACAAATGAATCCCAAGAAGCACCAAGTCTGTCAATGTTCTTGGTGAACGTATCCATAATCTTCTGGTTCTCAATCATTGCAGAACCTTCTGCGTCCATACTGTCACTAACAGCCTTAAGATGGTCGTCCCATCTTGACATTAGAACGAGAAGATTGTTATAGCGTCTTGTACCCGCAACTTTGAGGGCTATATTATGCCTTTCAACATTGCTTAGCGTATCCCATCTGTTTGCCAATTCAGTAAGAATGTCAACACCCTTACGGAACTCACCATTCTGTTTATAAACAGCAATGTTAGCAGCTTGTAGGGCTTTAATAGCATCAGGCGTTACGATGTGTGAGAATAGGAACTTGAGTCCACGACCAACTTGTGATCCACTCTGTCTGGTTGCAGAAACCAGAGCAGTAATCATACCATTTAGTTCGTGTATGCTCAGACCAGCATTCTTGGCAGCAGTACCAGAGTGTCTCAGAGCTTCAGCCAAAGCCTTAGCTGTGATAGCATTTCTGTTTGATACTTCGTTCCAAGAATTAATGACATTGATAGCATCTTGATCTGCTATGGAGAACTGTTTAGTTGCAGCAGTCAGTGCTTCTGTTGCCTCTGTTGTACTCAAAAGTGTCACGTTTGCAGCCAAGGCAGCAGCACGTGTTAACTGAATAACACTAGACATATCTTTACCCTGCTGGGCAAAGATTCTCATAGCATCTGTAGTTTCAATAAGGTTTCTACCAAAAGCCTTTGCTATATCTCTTGCTGAATCTGCAATTGCCTTATTGTCAGCAAGGAAAGAAGGCATAACTTTAGTAACATCTACAACAGATTTTTCAAACTGCTTCATTGTTTGCACAGCGTCTTTAATTTTAAAGACAAGTGTGTAGATTGCAAAAGAAGCACTACCCCATAGTGTTACTCTTCTGAAGGCAGATGATATAAGCTTAGATACACCAGCTTGTTCTTTAGCTGTGGCATCTATGTTCTGTTTTGTTAAGCTGAGTCTCGCTTTTTCTGGAGAAATTATTGCCTCAGTGTTTTTTGCAATCTTCTTTTTTGCCTCAGCTTCTTTTTCTGTTGCTTGTGACAAGCCTTCTTGATATGCCTTTAGAGCAGATGTTATCTTAGCTTGTTCTTTTCTAAGCTCAGCAATTTTCTTATCACGTCTCTCTATTTTTCGGTTGATAGAATTTATTTGAGACTTCTGCTTCTTTATTTCTTTTGTTTTTGCAAGATTCTTGTTATAGAGATCCATCTCTTCTGTAGTCAGAGATCTTGTACCACCCTCACCATCTCTTACTTGAAGACCAGTTTTTGCTACCTTAATAACCTCAGCAAGTTGATTTATCGCTGTAATGATAGGAACGTCCTTTTTGCCCGAAGCGGCTAGAACGCTATCTTTTTTCTTAGATGATAGGTTTCTTTTAATCGTGCGTAATGCTTTAGATATCTCTTTAACACCATTGTTGATGGTCCTTAAGACCAACATAATTGGGCTATTTTCTCCAAAATCAGGCATACCGCCTGTGCCACCTGTGCCGCTAGGAATACCTGTGCCGCCTGTGCCACCTGTACCAGCAGTACCTCCGCTAACAGCAGCTTCTCTACGTGCATGTGCTGACATGTGACTAGCAAGACCACTAGCACTCTTTGATACAAAACCACAGCCTTGATATGTACAAGGATAACTCTTCTTCTTTTTGGTTTCTTTGCTCTTAGGCTCTTCTGTTTCGTCAAAAACACTTGCGGCTGCTGCTCGTGTTTGTCTGATAGTGTCTTGTTGATCTGCCTTTTCTTTATTTCTCTTATCTCGTTCTGCTTTTTTCTTGGCAGCTTCTTTTTCTAGTTTTTCTCTCTCTTTGTATAGCTCTTTTAGTTTCTTGTCCATTTCAGCAACATTAGGATCACCTGCTCTAATTTGCTGCTCACTTTTTCTTGCTAACTGAAGAGGAGTAACTCCATATTTATTTACTACATTTGCTATGTTTTCAATATCAGATCTTGATCTTTCAATTCTTGAACCAGTTTCTTTTCCTGCTCTTGTTTGTTCTCTGATTGTCTTGAAAGATTGTTTGGCTGCCTTGATACCCTCATTTAATATTGATATCTTTTTTTCTAGATTCTTAATCGCCCTTTTGTTTTGATTGGCTTTTGAGTTTCTTAGTTTCTCAGCCTTTGCTTCTGCCTTTTTTCTTTCCTCTTCTTGTTCGGCAACTAACGCCTCTCTTTCTTCTTGAGGAATGTTGATTTGTTCATATACCTTCTCTCTTGCCTTTCTTGCCATCTCTTTCTTTTTGGTGTTTTTCTTGGCTTGAGGATCAGACACCTTCTTTGTCATAACTTCTTCAAGTATATCATAAGAAGGGAATGCTTGAGCTGCTAAGAACTCATCTGCTTTCTTTCTCTTTTTAGGACTCTTGCGAAACGCTTCAAGTCTCTTTTCTATGTCTTTTACTATTTTACTAGCTTGTATTCTTTCGTGTTTTTCACCAGAGCCTTCAGCTACTTGTCTTGCACCCTGCAATAGTTCGTCAAATGTTATTCCCTCAGAGCCTTGTCCTGATGTGGTAGCAAATATCTTCTTGTATGTATCAAGAATAGCCTGGACACCAAAAGACTTTTTCATTCCGCTTTTGCCAACAAGTTCCCTAGATTTTTCTTCTGACATAATATCTGAAGCGATCTTGCTATCAATGGTTTGATTTAGTCTTTCTTCCTTGTCATCTCCATAAATCTTTTCGTAACTCTGTACACCAAATTTCCTATCTATTCCTGCTTTGGTTTCAGCATAGGACTTCTCTTTTGAACCCTGTACAAGATCTCTACTTGTTCCAGCCGTTACAAAATTACCAATACTATTAGGATTGATCAGTTTAGCAGAAACATTACCGTATTCATTCTTTTCTAACAGTTTCTTGTTTTGTAGAAACTCTATAACCTTTGCAGGGGTGTATGACTGACCCGCTGGTGCTCTTCTGATCTTACCAGACTTACTTGTTTTAACATCTTCAAATCCTGGTACAGACTCAGCAATTGTAGCACCAGATTGTCTTTTTGCTTGCTGAGAAGGAGTCTCAGGCATTTCTTGAAACTTACCAGTTTTATAAAAGTCAAACGCCTGTCTTTGAGATGCAAGATATTTTGTAAGCTTATTGTAAGGAACAGAGAATTTTAACAGGTGTTCTCTCATGGCATTTTGTAATTTTTTTACACTGCCATAGCTACCTTGAAGAACATCATTGACCATTGAGTCAAACTCTTCCTTGCCAAACGCCTCAATAGCCCTACCAAAGTTAGCTGTATCACCTTTAACTACCTTGTTTGAACCCTTCTTTTTGGGTGTCTTTGCTTCATAGACTGCTGGACCTACCTCTGCGGTTGTTCGTGCCATTAAACCAGCAAGACCTTTGACTCCAGCAAGTGACTCTAGACCTGGTGTGGCTTCTATTGCTCTTTGATACTTATCGCTGCCGCCAGCAGACATCGTGAAAAGCTTTTTAAGATTTGCTTTAATCAAATTAGCAATATCTTTATCCTTACTAAGCAGGGTTTGCCACTCCTTCATTAGAGGAAGGATGCGGCTCATTGTTTCCTTTTCGCTTTGTGATAGTATGGCTGGTAGTTCTCCACTAAGGAATCTACTCATCATCTGCTGTTCATGATCTGTCTTGCTTCCTATTGCTTTCCTGAAACCCTTACCAGTCATTAACTCTCTGGCATATTTGGTAGTGCTAAACTCTTCTGCACCACTAGTAATATCACCACGTCTTACAACGTGACGAATAGCCGCTGTTATAGAATTGTAAATCTCTTTGATTGCACCAGCTTCTTGTATTTGTCTCTCCGAAGCCTTTGGATCTTTTTCTATCTTTCTTGCCTTATTGACATGAGACATTGTGAAACCAAAGTCTTCTCTCATTCTTCTGGCACTGAGTGTTTGGATTATCTTATCTCTTGATTCCCCTGCGAGTACAAGTTGTGATATCTCTTTTCTGTATTTTGCAGCCTCTTCTCCTGTTGGTGCTATACTCTTACGTTTTTGAGGCGTTAGTCCTTCTGTATCGTTATATTTAGCTTGATTCTGTGGAACATATCCCCTAGCAGCAGTTGGTCCAAAATCTCCTGCCCTAAAGTATGGTGAGAATATAGATCTCTCATTTTCAGGCAGCTTTTTCATTGAATTCTTGGTTTTTTGTGATTGTTGCTTTACCTTGCCACCTTGCTTAAGCATATAGTTGGCAACTTCTTCCATCTCAAGCTCGAACCGAAGCATGTATTCTTGAAACTGCTCGTACAGTAATGCTGCACTACCCTGTACGCCTTTTACTGATTGCTGTGATAGCTTCTTGAATTGACCAGCACCAAACTTATCTTCATATGCATCAACTGCCTTCTGCATGTTTGAGGTAATATTGGTTTGCTCAACCGTTTGTTTTAGATTTTTTGCTTCTCTTGCCTGTTTTTTAGCATAAGATGAAGCACTCTTTGCCTTAGGAAGCTCAGAAGGATCTGCTTCTATGTCTATTCTTTTATCTCTCGGTAGCTTGCCCTTTACGAGACCCTTTACTATACCATCAAGTTCTTTTTCTGTTAGAGCATTAACAGCAGCAAGTTCTTCTATTCTTGTTATCGCCTTAACCAGATTATTCTTCATTCCCCTAAGGCTTCTGCCACCAACCCCACCAATAGAGGCGGCTGTATCAACAAACTTTCTCAACGCAGTATCATCAACTGCTGTGGTGCTTACTTTCTTGCTAATATTACCTGGTCCAACAAAACTTTCTTGCAATGTCTGAAGAGCTTGTCTCTTGCTTATTCTACGACTAGTATCTACAGAAGGACCAGCATCTCTATAAAAAGCAGTCTGACCCTGAGCCTGTCTTAGTTCAAGCATGTACAAACGTGTCTGATCAACAAATTCCTTAAGTGCTTTGCTTGCTGATGGTGCTTTGTTTCCAGATTCTTTAGCTTGTCTCTTTGCTCCTTCAACAATTGCATCTTTCATTTCCTTAACAAACGCCTTTGGAAATGATTTCTTAGGACTTTCAGACAATACACCCTTTGGACCAACAATGCCCTGTAATATTTTCAAAGCATCTTGTGGTTTGTATGGATCGAGTTTGCCACCACCACTTAAGCGTTTAGTCATCTCTTTGAGGAATGACCCACTTCCTGGTATGTATGATGCATCATATTTTTTAGATGGGTTGATGTTTTTTCCACCCATTTGTGCTGATTTGATATGAGCAAATACATCTGTTAGCTGTTCATAAGGAACCTTTTTGAATCCTTTTGATTTGAATTGTCCCTTTGTTTGTGGTACGGCACCAGTAAATATATCAATAGCATGCTTAACTTCATGAGCCATGATATCAAGCTGTGTAAAAACTGGATGATTCTTTAAGTCCTTTGCAACTGAAAGAGTTTTGTCTGAGAATGAAGAAACACCACCTGGTACACTTTTTAATTTAAGACCAGGAACCATTGCCTTGAGTGATTCGAGTATTGGCGTGAATGCTTTTGCTACTGATGGAGAGAGATTTGCTGATAGAAATTTTTCTTGTTGTGTCGAGAGTGATTTCGCAGAGGAAACCTGTGAGACCCCCTTTGGAAAACCAGAAGGTGATCCTCTTGTTTCATTAACATCAGCACCCCTGCTGTTCTGATTAACAGATTTTGTATTTCTTTTCTTTGCTTTACTATTCTCTTTCGTTGCTGCTATGTTTTCTTCTATTGCTTTTTCTTGTGCATCATGAGACTTCTTAGATCTTCTTGCTCCCTCTTTAATAGCATTAGCGTTGTTCTTTAGTTGTTGCTCAAGTTGATCTTCTACAGCACTTCTTTTCTTGGTTTTTGTATTTAGCTTTTTGTACTCCTGTATTGATCCAGAAAGTTCTTGTAGAAACTCTTTTGATAAACTACCACCACCAGAGGATGTACCGCCACCAGAAGTCGTACCCCCAACGCCACCCATAGCAACAGGAATCATTATCTTCCCTTTTGCTAGTTCACTGTTAATCATTGGTACTAGTTGTGAAATACTCTGCTTGAAAGAATTTGATATCATCTCGCTTAGTTTATTACCCTTGATCTCACCGAATGCTTCTGAGAAACCAGAAACAGCGGCTTTTATCTGATCTCCAGCTGTATTTGCAGCCTTTACTAGATTTTCGACATCACCTACAAGCCCTGAGATAACCTTGCTTGTGCTGGTAATATGGTTCTTGGTCAATTCCATTGTACCCTTGATAGATGCTACAGAAGATGTCAGCTTGTTTGTTATTCTGGCGATTGTCTTTTCGGCATTTCCAAGTTTTTCCACGTCTTTCAATGCATTCTTCATCGACTTAAGAGATGTTACTATTTCATCAATGTTTGTTTTGTTACCAGCAAGATCTCCGAGTGAACTTGCAAGATTCTGTATATCAGAAACGGCATTGGAACTATGAAGTTCGTTGACGCTTTTTACAAGCTTATCAAAAACACTAAAAGAATTCTTATTGGGCATTAAGACATCAACTGTCATTGCCCAATTTTCATTACTGAATTGATCAGCCATTATTATCCACTCCTATTCTTCTTACTTTTGTCGGTTGGTTAACGCTGACAGTATTAACATTGTCTGATGCTGGCTCTGAACTGGTGTTGTTTTCTTCATTAACCCTTTTAATCCATTCGTGTAATTTTTCATCATCATTTATTATATCATCATTGGGTGCTTTTGGATGCTTGAGAATTGAATCGTAGAACTCGCTCCAATAACAAACATTCAGTTTGTTCACGTCCCACTGACTGCTTACACCCATAAAGACAGGCGTGTTGCTTTCTTTGGAAGACTTCCACCTTTTCCTCCATTCCTCATGCCTTGCAATAGCTCTTACTATACTAATCGGTAAACCAAAAGAGAAACGAGCATATTCAACCTTCAGTCTCTCTACTAATAATAGGTCAGTACACCTCAAAAATTCATTAAAATTATCCCATATCTTTGTTTCTAAAGTATCGCCACAGTAAGAACATTGAGATACATAATATGAAAGACGAGCAGATTCTGCCTTAGCCTCAGCAGAATTGATTAAAATCTCTTCTTCTGTCCGTTCAAGTTTGCATTTGTTCCTAAATAGTTTTTCGTATTCCAGGTCCAGTTCAGCCTTATATGTCTTGTCTGTAGAAAGTTCATGTGCCTTACGGTTGCTTTCCATGAATCTATCAAGGTTTTTTATGATATTATAATTCTCCTCTGGGATGATATTCATCTCCTTAATGGTTTCACGCATTTGTTCTTTTGTTGGTACACCTTTTGACTTAAGTTCTTTTAGTGCCTTAAAATAAATAAGCCGTGCGACATCCTTGACCTCAATGGCAGGAAACCGCACGGCATATATACTATCTTCGTGAAAGAAAAATCTACTTCCAGTTATTACTTCAACAAGGTACTCCTCTACCTGTTCGTCTGTTAAGGCAATTCTTGACATCTCTAGTATGGAGGTTCATCTTCCTCTTTCTTATCTTCTTCTTTCTTTGATTTTTCTTCTTTTTTGTCTTCTTCTTTAGCTGGTTCAACCTCTATCTCTTCTTCTTGTACCTGGTTCTCAGGTAGTGAAGCTGCGAAATCAGATGGTACATCATTGATAAATGTCATATATTCATATACTGCCCTGAATATAATATTACCATCAGTTTCTTTGTTGAACTTATCAATGCTACCCCAGTATGGTTTACCATCTTCTGTTTCAACAACCAGAGCAACAAGGAAGTTTCTTTGTGCTTCATCAGCCTTGTTTTCAGCAGAGTGTGCCAGAAGATCGTTTAGTTCTTGTCTCATATTGATGAGATTTGAACGTTCTTGACCGAGTTTCTCAGCAAGCTCTTCTTTTTCCTTCTTAGCCTTTGCTTCTTCAAGTTTGATTGTAAGATCACGTACTTCTTCAGCCTTAGCTTCAATGGCTTCGTCCTTTGCTGTTGTCCAAACGCCATTTTCAGTAAGTATCTCCTGAAGTCTTGATGCTGGAAGAATACCATTTACGATAGCCCTATTAAAGGCTTTTGAATATTCCCAATCACCAGCCTGTTGTTCTTCTGCTGTGGGCATACGAACAGAAAGCTTTAGGACCGTGTCGTCCTCTTTGGTAACCTCGAAACTTCTTTTACCACTAATGATTTCCTGCATTTGTTCTTGTTGTTTGTCAGCCATGATTTCTCCTTATCCCTTTCTTACCTGTACCTTCTGTCCTACTGGAATTTCAGTAGTTTCAACATCCATTATTTTTTTCACTGCATACTCTTTAATTACTTCATCAAGATCTCTGACCTTGTTGTTGCCAGAACGAAGAATCTTCGAGCGGTATGTCATAAATAGCTTCTCATTATCGCTACCATCACCACGTTGATGAGGGAATATGAATGATATCATATTCAGCACGTCTGAGAAATGTGAATTGAAAAGATGGACGATAGCGTCCTTTAAAGAAGCACTATCGTCCATTTGTGTAACGTCAATACGTTCCGTATCCTGTTCCATAACTATCTCCTTTTCCTTTACCTTATTTTACCTGTCAATCCCTAAGGATTAGACAGGTGTTTCAAGTGGCAGCAACATATCAGCACCAGTAAAGGTAGCTGTGTATGTCAGATAACCACCGACTGCGATTGACTCGCCTTCTTCTGTTTTGGTCAAACCACTAACAGTAACCAAAGATTTGGTTGAATCCGCATATGTATGCGGAGCAGCACCGTTTCTCCAGTCTTGAGTCTGAACGTGGTTACTTGCACCCAAAAGTTTGACTTCGATTGATCCAAAAGCCTCAAACTTGTTAGCTACTGTAGGAATACAGTAGGTTTCAATGTCACAACTAATATCAACAGGATATGTTGTTACAAATTGAATAGGAGATGAACTCCTGATATCCAAAATGTTATCTCTGTTAACAGTAGCTGCCATTGTAAGGCTCTGCACACCTGAAGGTACTGCCGTAGCAGTAATATCAGTACCAGCAGAATCTTTTACAACAAGCTCGATGGCAGAACCATCGTCACCCATTACAACTGCGAAAGCTGCTTCTTCACCATCTGTCAATACGTCTGGAGCGGCTTGCTGTTCCAAGAATGAAGCAGTGCCAGTAGTAATCCATCCGTAACTAACAGTAGCAGGAGCACCAGCTGTGAAACCAACATTGCAGCTAGTCAAAACATAGTCTTCTACACCAATGGTTACCTGTTCATCTGCCCAGTCATAAACCGTGTTATCGGCTTCTACTGTATCCTCAGTAAGAATACAATCTAAGGTCAGATTAGAGGTTATTACACCAGAAGTATAGTCAACAATGCCTCGATAGCCAACTGCCTGTTGAGGATCACGTGGCTTGCTTTTTGCAACCGTAACGGTCTGAAGTGCGTTACCACCCCAGAAAGCCAAGCTTAGAGGTCCACCAGTAGCGAGAGCATTAATCTGGTCATGAGTAAGGATTACACCCATCTCGTTACCTCCTTAAACTATTAAGAAAAAACCTTGAAAGTTTTTCTGGCTGGGGACTAGAATCACTTTCTTTCATACTATATGTTACCCCTAACATATGGGATGTTCACACTTTATTAAGATATTACCCTAAGTATGCCACGCACAATAGCTCTCCATCTCTCTTTTTCTGGTGCAGCAGTTGGTGACTCTGTATTTCTACCAACGGTTCGTGCCCTAAATCTTCGATATACCATTGTCTGATTATCTAGATTAAAGTTCTCGTTGATTGTTCCATCATAATTGAGCGGAACCTGTGATGAGAAGTCTATTATTGGTATTGAACCCTTCAGTGATTTCTGTATGCAATCACGTAAGTCCATACGCTGACCATCGTTAATTGCGAATATATCAAAGAATATAAGAATATCCCAAAAGTTCTCGTTTGTACCAATAGCAAAAGGAGAGTCGGTGCTTTCATCTATCTCCACTGAAACAATTGGCAAATCAGCAGTCTCAAATACCTCTCCAGTGGGAAAAGCGTCCATAACGGTAATAGCGTGTGCTTTATAGTCAGCCGTAACAGATCCGCTTGGCTCAGCATTTAGTGTTACTGTATTTTCTATATAATTAACCGAATATTCTCCATGGTCTAATAGTCTATCTACATCATAGATATTCACACCTGAAGGATCTATGCGGCCAGAAGGGTCACAATAAGCTATGTTTGAATAACCAAAACTATATACATTACTACCAACAGTGACTTCCTCAAGAGTATCTTCTGTGACATCATATGTGTAGCCCATCTGAGGAAGTG
>Ga0272441_10005180_pt1 | contig 22918 bp, 17 predicted proteins | sample SSMProp6N_FD_193582 | JGI IMG/M metagenome (GOLD analysis project Ga0272441, IMG submission 193582) | Marine sediment archaeal communities from Little Sippewissett salt marsh, Falmouth, MA, United States - SSM-Prop-6N | ecosystem: Environmental > Aquatic > Marine > Wetlands > Sediment ...
CCACGGGGATACGGGGAGAAGTGCTGACCTATGCGATTGTGGATGCGATGAACGGGGCTCAGTACGACGACGGCAGCCCGCGAATTCCGGGCACGGAGGGTTTGACCATCAAGCTGCTGGCCCAATTGTCCCGGCCGGGCGAGCGTTTCGTCTTCGTCGATGAAGGCAAAATCTCACCCGACAGTTGGACGGTTCACTACAACCAGGAAAGCTGGTGGGATGCGCCCACCGTCCGCCACGGCAACGGCACGAACTTCTCCTTCGCCGACGGGCACAGCGAGTACTGGAAGTGGAAAGACCCGCGCACCGTCAGACTGGCCAAAGGCCAGATCAATGAAGCGCAGCAGCCGGGCAATACCGATCTGCACGATGTTCAGCGGGCCGCCTGGGGCAAACTCGGATACACGCCCGCCAATTGACAAATAATGAAATGCCAATTCATTCCTGGAAGGTATGCCATGAGAAACCTCATTAAATCAGTTATTGTTCTTTCGTTGATTCTATCTTTTTCTGACCGATCCTATAGCAAGGAAACGATACGGCTCAGTGAGCACGTATCACTCATTCGAGGATCCGTTAACGGCGGGATCATCGAAAAAGACGATGCACGGTTAGTTATCTATGGTGATCCGTCAGGCCAGATTAACCAGGCAGACATGGTTTTGTTGACTCACAGCCGGCGCGATGTGGTTTGGGCCGGGAGAAAACTCATCGAAGACGGAGCAACCGCCGTCGTACCCGACGCGGATCGTGATAATTTCGTCAATGTTGAGCGATTCTGGACGGACTTTGCCACTCGACGCTTTCATGACTACGCTCAGCAGGGAACGAAGAGATTAACCAAACCCATGAAAATCGGCAGAGCCGTGCGAGACGGCGATAGCTTCTCCTGGAAGGGAGTCCCCATTAAGGTTATTGGAACGCCCGGCTATACCCGCCAAGCCGTCTCATACTTAATCGAGATTGATGGCCTCAGATATGCTTTCGTTGGCGATATCATCTATGGCAATGGAAAGCTTCTCGATCTTTATTCGCTGCAAGATGCCGTCAAGGAGGCAAAGATCGGTGGCTATCATGGCTGGGCGGGCCGCATGGGGGATTTAATCGTAAGCCTGCGGAAAATCGCCGCTGAGAAACCTGATATTATCGTTTCAAGTCGGGGTATGGTTATCCGCAAACCGGATGAAGCGATTGGTCTTCTGATCCAACGACTCAGGAAGGTTTATGAAAACTATTTATCTATCAGTGCAGGCCGTTGGTATTTCAAGGAACGATACGATATCCTCGCCGATCGCGTTCTTGGTCCCAATCCAGAAGTTAACTGGATGCCCTGGGCCGACGTGATTGAAAAACGGCCGCCTGAGTGGATTATCCCGATTTCCAACTCGCGTCTGATCGTTTCTGAAGATCGTTCGGGATTCTTAGTGGACTGTGGCAGCCGGCGGATCGTTAACGAACTCATCAAGCTCACAGAAGCGGGCAAGCTGGTCCGGCTCGAAGGGTTGTTCATTACGCACTATCATGACGACCACACGGACAATGCGGCTGCCTTCCTGGAAGAATTCAAGTGCCCCGTTTACGCCACCGGCCCTGTCGTCGATATCCTCGAACGCCCTGCGGCTTATCGCCTGCCGGCCATGACACCCAATCCGATTCCGGATATTCATGTGCTGCCCGAAGGGCACAAAATGCGGTGGAAGGAATTCACGTTTACCTTCCACGACTTTCCCGGCCAGACGATCTACCACGATGCGCTTCTGGTCGAAAAAGATAACGCCGAAAAGATATTCTTTATCGGCGATTCATTCACCCCTTCGGGTATCGACGATTACTGCCTGCTCAACCGCAACCTCATGCATCAATCAACGGGCTATTTTTACTGTCTCGATTTTTTGCGTCGGATTCCGTCTGAGACATTGCTCATCAATGAGCATGTCGTCCAGCCGTTCAGATTCTCCGCACTTCAGCTTGATCACATGACGGCCGCGTTCTCTAAACGCAAAGCCCTTCTTGCAGAATTATTTCCCTGGGATGAGCCGAACTACGGTATTGACGAACGATGGATCCGCTTCACTCCTTACGGCGAAAAAACAGGGCCCGGCCGGACGGTTCACATGAGTGTGAAGATATTCAACCATTCGGCGGTACCTCACCAATTCACCACCACGCTTCATCTGCCCGCCGGCTTCGATGCGACCCGTACCACCGCTTCGATTTCGGTTCCTCCACGAGTCGAAAAACAAGTTGACTACGACCTGGCGGTGAGCGCTTCTGCTGCTCCCGGAACCTACGTGATCACTGCTGACGTGGAATGGGATCAATGGAAGCTGTCTCGTTGGACCGAAGCGATCATCGAGATCGGAGCGTCCGGCCATTAAGCCCCTGTCGCTTTTCTCAAATGCTATGTAGCCGCCCCTGGATTCTCGAAATTGAGAAAATAGTGTTGTATTCCACCTTCCACGGAAGACGTGATGATAATTGTAATGTTGAACAATACTATTCATCCGGATATAATAGGGTAAGTTCAACTATAAGATATCGTAACGTTGAGATGTTGGATTGTGAAAGCGATGAAGAAGATATTTCTATCCGTCGTGAATATCTTCAGGCAACTCAAGTGGTCCGTTAAGGTATTGCTGCTACTCGGGGTCTTTTCGTTCTTTGCCGCCGGGGCGATTGTCGTCACCGGGCAGACGGGCTTCTGTAATTCCTGCCATATTATGAATCCCTATTACGACAGTTGGCAGACGTCGGAACATGGACACATTAACTGCCTGGACTGCCATTTGCAGCCGGGTTTCTCCGGCTACGTCAAAGGGAAAATCAACGGCCTGGCCCAGGCCGTGGATTGCATGGTCGGACGGGTCGGTACTAAGCCGAATGCCTATGTGACGGATGATTCCTGCCTGAGATCGGGATGCCACAGTGTCGAAGAAATTACCTCCGCGACGATCAATTACGGGGGCGTCAAATTCACACATGACAACCACGTTCAAAAAATCGTCGACGGAATCACTGTTACGTGCGTTACCTGCCACAGTCATTTCGAAGGGAACGAACATTTCAACGTGAATAACAACGCCTGCTATGCATGCCATTTTCTCAAAGAGAATCAAACGAACGAAAGGCTGGTTCAAACGAGTTGCCGGGATTGCCACGAGGTGCCGGATAAGGTAATCCAGCGGGGATTCGTGACTATCAACCACGCCGAGTTTGTTTCGTACAATGCAAGCTGTGATCAATCTTGTCATAAGAGTGACGTCCAAACGACCAGTGAAGTGCCCGATACGGCGTGCTTAAATTGTCACAGCTATCAGAAGGACTATCAGCCGAACAGTGTGGAACTGCATGAGGCGCATACGCAGGACGAAAAGGTGGAGTGCTTTGCGTGTCACGGCAAAGTCCCGCACGGCCGGACGGGCGTCGAATCGCTGACGGTCATGATGGATTGTCAGAACTGCCACAGCGACACGCACCAGATCCAGCGGACCCTCTACTCCACCCGGCAACCCGTGCCGCACGATCAGATGGATCGCGTTCTTAGTCCTATGTTTTTGACGCACGTGGAATGTACCGGCTGCCATATCGAAACGGAACAGAAAAAAACCGGCGTATTGGATAGCCTCGGGACGGTCGCCCGCGCCGTGCCCCGGGCCTGTGATGTGTGTCACAAAGAAGGCACGGGTCAGCAATATGTGCCGTTCTGGCAGAAGCAGATCAAAGCCAAATACGAAGAGGTAAGATTGAAGATTGATAATCTGGAAGCTCGAGCGCGGACCACGTCGAATCAGGATATGACGCAGAAGTGGCGGAACAATATCGAACAGGCCAGGACGATCCTTCAATCGGTTTTGGCCGATGGAAGCTGGGGCGTTCACAATTTTAAATATACTGAATCTATGCTTCTCCGTGCGGATGAGTTCGTCAGTGAATGATTATGAAGTCCAAATTTTATATAAAAATTGATATAATCGCTATAGTGGCTCTCATCGCGATGATCACCACGCTCCGGGCGACAGCGATGCACGCCGGACCGCACCATTCCTTTCTCGGCGGGCCCTGGGAACTTGTGGTCAAAATGGGTTTGGGAGGTGATGGTCTGCGTTTCCCGGTGAGTGTGTTGGATGAGAGCAAGCCACAGAAACTCAATGAGGTCTTTCCGGTCTTAAAAAGCCCAATCAAGATCAAATTGGAACAATATATTCCCGACCTGACGTGGGAGACGGCCGCCATTCCACATCCGGGTGGAGGCATTGTGGCCGAATTAACCATCAAAGGACGAAATCTCGAACAACCTATCCTGCTGAGTCCGGGCGACCCGGCCAGGCAATCCGTAACCTCCCGTATCGGGAGTATCACGATAAGAAGGCTTTACAACCCCGACACGGCCGAAACTCTTGTGCGCAAACTGACGGATCGCGAGGCCGTCGGCGTCCTTTCCGTCTGGTTCCAAGAGAACAATCCACCTCTTGAATGCGTCGTAAAAGCGAAGGAAAAGTCTACGTTGCCTTTGCCGGGATCGAAATACAAAATGACTATCGATCAGTACGTACCCCATTATACGATGGATACGAAGACCAAAAAAGTATCCAGCCTGTCGGATAAGCCGGTCAATCCCGCTATCAAAGTTATCCTGAACGACGGGAGGACAACCTCGGAGCAATGGCTTTGGGCGAAGTTTTTATCTTCGCCGCATGATCAGAAAAAGCATCCATTCCGTATGCGATTTACGGATTTTAATCTTCAGCCTGCAACAGGACATTATATTCTGGCTGTCGCAAGCCAGGCAAAGGCCTGGATCATTCAATCCGGCAAGAGAAAGAACCGAGTGGAAAAAGCCATGTCTGGTCGATCTTATTTTTTCACGGATAAGCAATATTTTTTCAACATTGAAAAGATCATGGACGACGCTATCATTCAAATTCAGTGGAAAAATAATTCTGAGAGATTATTGCGCCCAGCGGTCGTCGCAACGATTGAACAAGACGGAGCAGGGCAGCAGGCCGTTTTGGAATTGAATAAACCGTTTCATTTAAAAACGAAATCTGGAGTTTTAGTGCTGCTTTATCGGCGACGACCACCGTCTTCCAGTACAACTTTGTGAGCCTTAAGAAGGTGTGACGATGTTTAAAAGGATATCCAATTTTTTCATTGTATTGTTGTGTGTGCTGATCTCCGGCGGGGTTGCAGTGGAAAAACCCACCTCCTTGCAGAAAACCTGTGTGACGGCGGAATGTCATGCGGACTATAGCAAGAAACCCCACGTCCATGGGCCGGTAAGCCTGGGTGAGTGCCGATCGTGTCATGAACCCTTGGATCCGAACGAGCATACGTGGCAATTTCTACGGAAGGGAAAGGACCTTTGTGAATATTGCCATTTGGACCAAACGACGAAAAAGGTTGTGCATGAACCTCTAATGACGGGCGATTGCACGCAATGCCACGATCCCCATAGCAGCGAAAACAAATTCCTGATTACGACCAAAACGATTGCCGAGCTCTGCGCCACATGCCACCAAACGACGGACGGCATGGCGTTCCTGCACGGTCCGGTCGCCGTCGGTGAATGCACGATCTGCCACGCGTCCCATAGTTCCGACCATAAGTACCTTCTGGTCGAAGATCACGGCAAGCTTTGCTTTACCTGTCACGTCGTCATGCAAAATGAAATGAAAAAATTTGAGTTCATCCATGAACCGGTCAAAAACGACTGCATCGGCTGCCACGATCCGCACGGTGGAAGCGATGCGAAGCTCGTCAAGAATCTCGCACCCTTCGTTTGCTACACCTGCCATAAAGATGTGCAGAAAGTCGCTGAAAACTCATCCTATCAGCACAGCGTGGTATATGAAATCGACGGGTGCCTGCAATGCCATACCCCGCACGCGTCGAGCGTTCAGTTCCTCTTGAAGAAGGACCCGACGAGTCTGTGCACGACCTGCCACGATAAAGCCATCAAGGTAAGCGACGAAGAGACGTTGCCGGCTTTTACGGATGAAATTAAAGACAAGAAGTTCCTGCACGGTCCCGTCGCCGAGAATGACTGCAGCGGCTGCCACATCAGTCACGGGAGCGAGCATTTTCGCCTGTTGATGAAAGAATATCCTGCCCAATTTTACGCACCCTTCAGCAAGGAAAACTACGAACTGTGTTTTAGCTGTCATCCCGAGACCGTCGTTCTGACCAAAGAGACATCGGACCTGACCGACTTTCGAAACGGCACGCTGAACCTCCATTATGTCCATGTGAATAAGCCGGATCGGGGCCGAACGTGCCGCTCATGTCACGCGACGCATGCAAGCGACTTGCCCAGGCATATTCGAGCCAGCGTTCCGTACGGCGTCTGGGATCTGCCGATCCAGTTCGCGAAGACCCGGACCGGCGGTAAATGCACACCCGGTTGTCACTTGCCGTATGCTTATGACCGCCAATCGCCGGTTGAATACGAGACACCCTAATCGGTATATAAGGTACTATGATGATGGAGCGAATAGCAAGAAGGAATCTATTGCTCATTTACGCTTTTCTCGTGCCGATGTTTCTTCCGGCAGCGATTGGTCACGCGGCATTGCGAAAGGTGAAGGTTGGCGAGAAAATGCCGGAGTTTTCATTGCCGGATTCAAACGGAACGACTTTCATCCATAAACATAATCATAAAAAGGTATTGCTCCTTGTCTTTCTTCCAACGTCTCAGAGACGAATTGAACGTGCTATCACCGACATTGAGACGGTGGTTGGATATTTTCAGGAAAACAAAGAACAATTCAATTCTATAGGCGTGATGAGCGGTCCGTTGGCTAACCGTGTCGCGGACATCTTGCCCGCGATTCGAGGGCGAGACGCCCTCGACAAGAAACGCTCATTCCCTATTTTGCTTGACGGCAAGTTTCAATTGTGGGGTAAGCTTGGAGTGATCGCCGCACCGACTATTATCATTGTTGAAAAGAATGATAAGATTAAATGGATCAAAGCGGGATACGGTTACGATTTCGTTCCCGTGGTGCGCGCCCGTCTCGAACAGGCCTTGGGTATTGCTCAAGAAGAAGTCGCGGAGGGAGCCCGGCAAGTCAAGACGGTAGCCAATGACACCGTTGAAGCACGTGTCCAGAGGCGTCTGCAAATGGCGAAGATAATGGAAGAAAAAGGACGTATCGAATCCGCCGTCAGCGAACTTCGAAAAGCAGCGGAACTCGATCCAAATTCAAACGTTTCGTTTTTTGAACTTGGTGAGCTTTTCTGCAGAATAGACCGAAATAGAGAGGCCTTAGGCATTGCGGAAAAAATCAAAGCAACGAACAAATTTGACAAGGCAAGACGGCGATTAATCTCCGGCTGGGCGAAACGCCAGTTGAACGAACTCCATGCGGCCGAAAAGGACTTGCTTGAGGCAACAACACTCGATCCTACATCTGTACGTGCCCTGTTTGAGCTGGGAAAAATTCAACAAGTCCGGGGGCAAACCGAGCAGGCGATGAAATCATACTATACGGCTTTGACGCTGATTTTTAACGAGTCCGAGAAGAAAAAAAACTTCCTCGACAAAAAAAAATAGGATATCCTGATTCTCAAATATAAGAAAACAACTCGTCGTTTCGACATTTTCGTCCAGCCAATCATGGTTATTCTGCCAACAATATTTCAACGCGCAAGAAGTTTTTTAAATTCTCGCTCTGCGCTCGTTCGGATAGCTTGACTTAAGGACGGTGTTGCACTATAATAAACGATGGTTGTGTGATGGTTCCGGAGGCAACGTTCTATCGCTATCGAACCTGTTCGAGTTCTGAATAGAAAATGGAGAAGAGGTTATGAAAGCAAACATCATACGAATCGGCGTGATCGTCCTTCTCATCGGCTTGCTCGCACAAACAGGCGTAATGGGATTAGCCCACTCCGATCTTTTTGGGTGTAGTGGTTGCCATGCGCCGCACCATGCCGAAACCCTGCCGGGCGTTCCCCTGTGGAACGGAAGTGAAACAACGTTGACGTTCACCATGTATTCCAGCGCTTCATTTCAGGGAACCATCGACGGCCAGCCCAGTGGAGATTCCAGACTATGCCTGAGTTGCCATGACGGCGCCAATCCCGATTATTCATGGATGGACCCACAACATAGCTTCGGCTCTGATGAGTTAGCCCATTCCCATCCTATTTCGTTCGTGTATGATTCCGCGTTGGCCACTTTGGATGGGGCGCTCAAAGACCCTGCTCAACCGAGCACGCTCGGCGCGACGATTGCCGAGGATCTGCTGGATCCGGACAGCAAAGTCCAGTGCAGCAGTTGTCATGACGTTCATACATCCGGCGTCGGTCAGAGCCAGTTGCGAGGCTACGATTACGGGCCTCAGCACGGACCTGAATTGTGCCGGATGTGCCACCTGAAGTGAGCCGGTTTTTCAGCCCCGTTAACGCAAATTTCAAGAAGCGACGAAAGATCACAAAAAAAGGCTGAACTCAATGAAGCTCTGCGCCCCCATCTCGCGGGCTAAAAAGAGGCCTAATTTCTCTGACCCGTGCGATGAAAATTGCCGAAATAATAGGGATGAAAATGCACAAATCCATATTAATCAAGAATTTAACACTTGTTTGTGCGATTTGGGCGTTGTTGCCTTTTCCGGGATGCGAATCGTCTCACGTCGAAATCCCCAGACGGGAAGCGATCTTCTTTCCACCGCCGCCGGAGACGCCCCGTTTGCAATTCCTGACGTCTTTTTCCGGACCTGAAGATCTCGGAACGGTTTCAAGAAGCGCTTTCGAAACATTCGTGCTCGGCGAACCTGAAAGACGGGAGGGCATCACGACGCCGTACGGAGTCGCGATTTTCGAGGGTAAATTGTATGTGTGCGACGTCGGCAAAAGAATGGTCGAGGTGCTCGACTTGAAGAAGCGCACCTTCGACTCTATGACCCAAGACCGGCGGCTTATGAATCCGGTCAATATCTTTATCGAGAAGGACGGGAAGAAATACGTGGCCGATCCGACGGCCGGCGCCGTATTCGTCTTCGATCGAAGCGATACCTTAAACGCTATTTTGGGCAAGGAATTGGGGATCAATCCCATTGACGTCGTCGTGCGCGGGGCGCTGTGTTATATCACGGACTTCAAGAGCAATCAGGTCATCGCTCTGGATAAAACAACCGGACGCGAGATCGCGCGTATGGGCAAAATGAAAGGCAGTCCGCAAGGGCAAACGCAATCACTGAATGAATTGCCCCCCGGAGAGTTCTCATTGATTAGCGACTTAACTCTCGATCAGGAAGGTAACATCTATGTGACGGATAAAGTCGGGGCGCGCATCACGCACTTCGACCGATCCGGAATTCTTAGACGTACAATCGGTCGATTGGGTGATAACATTGACGAATTTGTCCGGCCCAAAGGGATCGCCATCGATCGCGCCGGGAGGATTTGGGTCGTGGACGCCGCCACAGAGGTCGCTAAAATATACGATCAACAGGCGAGACTTCTATTGTTTTTTGGTCTTCCCGGGAATGAGCCCGGTATGATGAATCTGCCGGCGAAGATCGTGCTGGATTACGATCATGTCGAGCTTTTTCAACCGTATGCCGTTGATGGGGCCGACATCGAGTTCCTGGTGTTGGTCACGAATCAATACGGGCCGAACAAAATCAGCGTCTATGGTTTTGGCACGTTTCCCCCGTCGAGCCCCGCGCCGGAATTACCCAGGGGGGCAGACGGCTCGGATGCGACGAGAATACAGACGACCGGATTTGAGCATCAGACGCTCGACGAAAAAGAAAGGATCGCCGCACTGTATCATGAGAGTCTGGCGTTCTATCGGGCCGGGCAACTTGCAGAAGCCAGAGAAGGTCTTCTAAAAGTCTTAGATAGCGGTTTGATACCAACGCAAATGGCGAGAACGATAGAGGATACGCTCGCAGAAATTGACCGCACATTAGGCAACGACGAACGGGGAAATCAAATTGCAGAGCTTTATTATCTCAGCATGGCGCTGTATCGAGCCGACCGGTTCGCAGAAGCACGGGAAGGGTTGGTTGAAGTGCTACAGAGCGGTCAAATCCCACCGGCCATGGTCAGAACAATCGAACAATACCTTGCTGATATCGACAGAAGATTAGCCGGGAATAATCGTAGGTGATCGGAGGAGCAGGCCCATATGCCTGCCCGAAGCGATGATGCATAAATCCAAAGACCAACATATTCATCTATTTCGATGCGGAAGTGTATCGATTGGATTCGCACTGCTCATCTTTGTAACCGTATTTATCGTGAGTTGTGACGAGGTTGAACGTCACAAAGTCATGAATTACTTCTTTGATGGCGTCCCCCCCTTGGCAGAAGATCAGCTTATGGCAGAATTTGGCGATCCGAATACTGATCAGCCCGATCGGACGGGTCAAACGGCCGTCTGGCATGTTCATGAACCACGAAAAGATTGTACGAATTGCCATCGCAAAAGACGTTCCGGAGGATTCTCGTCTCAGACGTATCTTATCGCTTCAGTGCCGAAGCTGTGCCATAACTGTCACGCTGACTATACTGAGACCGCCTCCGTGGTGCACGGACCGGTGGCTATCGGCCAGTGCCTTTTTTGCCACACGCCGCACAAAAGCAGGATCGAGCACTTGTTGAAAAAAGCGGAACCCGATCTATGCTATCTATGTCATGATACAAATATGATCGAACTGATACCCGCTCATTTGCCGGGGCAAACATCGGCATGTACGGATTGTCACGATCCTCATGCGGGTTCGACAAAATCGCTTCTTAACGCCCCGGCTAATACGCAAGGCAGGCCAGACGACAGTCCATCCGGGTCTTTAAGGGGAACCGGGACATCGAACTGAAGGAGTTGGGCGTTTTGTTGAATCGACTTCATAAGCTGGTAGGGTGGGGCTTGCCCCACCGTAATGGAATCGGCGGGCTGAAGCCCACCCTACCGGTTTGTCTTTTGCCTTCCGTCTTCTGTCTTTTCTTAATCGCGGGATGTAACGTCAACGTTGGCGGAAAACAACGACCCCTTATTAAACACGAAGGCATCCGAGGAGAGGTGGAGCTGGTTGCGGAGAAACGCACCGATGAGCACAGGGCGGGTCAAGACAAGCGCAAAAGTGAAACGGACGTCTTTGAGGAAAGACTGAGACTCAAAACGGACGGGGAGATTTATCATCCGGACTTTTTGCTGTATAACGCCATGGTCGGTCTGGGACTGGCCCAGCAGCGTATCGATCTGGATAACGAGTCCGACAGTCACAATGACACGCTGAACGACTACAGCGTCTTCGCCGAACTGCTCAGGGGCAAGTCGTACCCAACGACTTTTCATGCGACGAAGTCGGAGGAATTCATTTCGCGGCAGTTTTTGGGCGCCTTGAGAACGGAAAGAGAAGATCGAGGGGCATCCCTGACGCTTCGGTCCGAAAACTGGCCCATGACCTTTCAATACACGAGCAGCGACACTCAACAGGACGAGTTGACCATGCTGGCCGGAGATTTCTACGAGAGGGATGATGAGCGATTCAGATATTCCGTATCTCACACTTTCAGCGAAACGTCGCGTTTACGTTTCGATTTCGACCGGACCGACATCGCCCAGAGGAGCCCCGGCGCATCGATACAAACCGATACGGACCGGTACTCGGTATTCCACGATTTGATTTTCGGCAGGGACGATCAACATCGACTCGACTCGTTTTTCAATTTTGTTGACCAATCCGGCACATTCGATTTTGAAAATCTTCAGTGGGAAGAACGTCTGAGATTACAGCATCGCGACAACTTCCTGACGAATTATCGATTTAGATTCGCAGACTACCAACGGGACGCAATCGGAAATACGGAGACCCGCGGTCAGGCCGGACTCGAACACCGGTTGTATGAAAGCCTGATCACAACCGCACATATCTTCACGGCCAAGACCGATCTCGATGCCCAGGGCGATTTGACTCAGCAGGGGGGCGCCGCCGCTTTGAATTACCGTAAGACCAATCGCTGGGGCACACTTCACAGCACGTATTCCGTGAACCTGACGAAAAGCGATCAATCCGGCGGCACCGGGACCGGGGTGGTTGTCGATGAATCGCACATCGCGACGGAATTAGTGCCTGTCGAGTTAAACAGAACGAACATCGATGTTTCGACGATCATCGTCAAAACCGTTTTGGGATTGCAGTATCAGGAAGGGGAGGACTATACGATCACCGAGAGAAACGGACGGGTGTGGTTGAATATCATCACCGTCGGCGGCGCTATCCCGCCGAACTTTATCGAAGGCCAGGAATTCTTCGTGGATTATAACTTTTACATCGAGCCTGAAAGACAAGAGGATACACTCCGTCAGAATTTCACGATCAGAGAGCGGTTCGCCAACGGTTTTTCCGTTTATTATAGTCATCGTCGGCAGGATGAAGATATTGGCTCGACGGTTACGGAAATGACACCTGATGAATATACCGTCGATACCGTCGGCGCCGATTATTCCCACAAGGGACTCTTTGTACAGGCCGAATACAGCGATGAGGATTCGACTCAGATCCCTTCGACGAGCAAAAAGCTTCACGGCAGATACAGTTGGCCGATCAGTCCGGATACGACCGCGAGTGTGCGCGTCTTGAATCAATGGTTGGATTTCGGACAGCCGGATGCGCGGGATGTAACATTGTTCAAAACGGGCGCCGAAATGTTCAGCCGATTATCGGAGAGATATGATATCTCCGCACGGGTGGACTACCGGGACGAGGATGATACCGTATTCGGTACAACGAGGGGATTTCAGATGAACTCGGAACTCCGATATAACTACCGCCAGTTGAACGTTGTTGCAGGCGTCGAGTATAACACGTTGAGCCGAAGAGATGATGACATTGACGGTCGTTTTCTATATATTCGGCTTAAGCGATTTTTCTGATAAGGCAGGGAACGAACGATGACAATGAAGGAGAAGATAGTCAGACACTTCGCGACTTGGTCCGCCTCAGGATTGATGTTGTTATCATTTTACAGCGGATGCGGCGATCGTCGAGGCGAAGTCTCTTTCGAGCCGGACATGGCGCTTGCCTGGCCGGAGCCGCCGGAGACACCGAGAATAAAATATATGGGGGAAATATCGACGGAAGCCGATCTGGAAAAGGAATCCTCCTGGACGGAGGGGCTTGGTGAATTGTTCTTCGGTAAGAAAGAGATTGGCGTGCTCGTCTGTCCTTATGCCATTGCTGCGGATCGTCACAACAGGCTCTACGTCACAGATACGGCCGGCTCGGTCGTTCACATTTTCGATTTGGCGAACCGTACATACAGACAATTCGCCGATTTGGGCAAGGGAGAGAAACTACTCAAACCGGTCGGTCTGGCGATTGTGGATCGATGGATATTCGTGGTGGATAGCGCCTTACGTAAGATTTGTGTTTTTGACAGGAACGGGAAATTTATCACATCATTTGGAGATGAACGGTTGAAACGACCGTCCGGCATCGCATTTCACCCGGACGATAAAACATTGTACGTTTCGGACGCAGCGCGTCATGTAATTGACGTGTTTTCCATGAACGGCACCTTCATCCGACAAATCGGGTCGAGAGGCGTCTCGGCAGGATTGTTTAATTTTCCAACACATTTGTGGGTTGGTCAAAACAGATGTCTGTATGTGAGCGACACGTTGAATTACAGGATTCAAATCTTCACACCGGATGGAAGGTTCCTTCGTGCATTCGGCGGGCAGGGCGACCGGCCGGGCAATTTCGCTCATCCATGCGGCGTCGCGACGGACGCTTCTGGAAATATCTATGTGACAGATCGTCAGTTTGAAAACGTGCAAATATTCGATCCGCAAGGCCAAATCCTCATGGCGTTCGGCCAGGAGGGCACCCAGCCCGGCCAGTTCTGGCTGCCGGCCGGAATTTGTGTTGATAATCGCAATCGAATTTATGTCGTCGATTCGTTCAATAAACGAATCCAGGTCTTCGAGCTTCTGGAGCGTATAGAGAAATGAAAATACGATGGATTGATCTAATCACTCGAGCTTTGTTGACTGCGATATGCGGTACTGTTGCCTTCGCGCAGACCGAAGGTTCTCCGCACGACTTGTCGGCGGTGGCGGGGGGGAATACGTGTAGCTTCTGCCATACGCCCCATGGGGCTTTGAGCGGTACACCCCTGTGGAGCCGCAAGCTCTCCAACGCCGTTTACCGGATATATCAAAGCTCGTCTTTGCAAGCCAACGTGGGCCAACCAACCGGTTCGAGCAAACTGTGTCTAAGCTGTCATGATGGCACCGTTGCCCTAACGGAAACGTTGAGTGGCAGTTTCGGCGGCGCTTATATCGCTCCCGGCGCCGCGAATCTCGGCACCGATCTATCGGACGACCACCCCATCAGTTTCGTTTACTCGGCTGCGCTGGCGGCGGAGGATGTTCAAATCCGCTCGCCGTCGGTTTTGCCCAAAGAGCTTGAGCTCGACAAACTGGGCGAGCTGCAATGTACCACGTGCCACGACCCTCATGACAACCGCTACGGCAATTTTCTGGTCATGCCGAACGGACGTTCGAGCATGTGCACGGCGTGTCACGACCTGTCCGGCTGGAGACTCTCAACACACGAAAGCTCGGCCGCCCTGGTCTCCGCCGCGAATGACGCCTATTTACAAAACAGCACGCACGCCACAATGATGGAGAACGGGTGTCTGAGTTGTCACCGGCCTCACTCCGCCAGCGGCCGCGAACGTTTGCTTCACTTCGCCCGGTCGGAAGAGAATTGTCTGAACTGCCATGACGGTTCGGTAGCCGGTACCAACCTGAGATCCGATTTATCGAAGTCCAGCCGGCATGATGTCGTTCGATATGAAGGCATCCACGATCTCAAGGAATCGCCGAGTACGACCGCCAGGCACGTCGAGTGCGTCGATTGCCATAATCCCCATGCCATCCAGAATGCTCCGGCCCAGCCGCCGGTTGTGCCCGGCATGATGCGGGGGATTTCCGGTGTAACGGTGTCCGGGAATTCAACCCAGGAAGTTCAATATGAGTATGAGGTCTGTTTCAAATGCCACGCTGATAATCCGAGCCGGACTCGATCCACCATCACCCGGCAAATTACTCAGACGAATACGCGGCTGGAATTCGATCCGGCCGCGGCCTCGTTTCATCCCGTGGTCGCACCGGGTTTGAATTCAAATGTGCCCAGCCTCAAGCCGCCTCTGACCGTTACAACGCTTGTTTACTGTATCGATTGCCATAACTCGGACAGCGCTTCGGGCACCAAAGGTCCGCATGGCTCGAATTATTCGAATCTCCTCGCCTATCGATACGAGACCTCCGATTTCACACAGGAGAGCAGTTATTCGTATGAACTCTGCTATCAATGTCACAGCCGAAACAGCATTCTAAACGACGAGAGTTTCCCGGAGCACGAGAAACATTTGAGCGAAGAAATTCCCTGCTCGGCCTGCCATGATGCACACGGCATTAGCTCCGCCCAGGGAACACGGATCAACAACAGTCACCTGATCAACTTTGACACCTCTATCGTCCGCTCCGATCCGACGACGGGACGACTAACATTCGAGGATTTGGGCGTCTTCCATGGCCGGTGTTTCCTGATGTGCCACGGCCAACAACATTCACCGCAAGACTATTGACGCCTAAAAAGCAAAGAGCCGGCAACGATTAAGAATGCCGGCCCTTCTAATTTTAACTTCAAGCCGTGTTACGGTCGAACCATATCTGCCGTACTTGCTCCGAGGTCTTCCAGGCTATCCTGAAGGACTTGAACGACGTACTTGCCATTATGAGCAAAAGCGCCCGTATCTTTGATGGAGTACTGGTAGTTGTAAGCCGCTTTGAGCAGTCGCGGCGTAAAGGCCGTGTACCTGTTGCCATAATTGGCTTCTCCCGGATCGACCTGGCCGTTCCCGTTGGTATCGACGAAATAGTATGGGTACGAATGAGAATCGTACACAATGGGCGTCCCGGCCACATTCCCAGCATAGGTTTGAATCTCGGCATAAAGAGCCTCACGAATCGTTCCGATTTCGCCGGCGATCCCTTCCTGATTGTCTCCATCTCCATCGTAATCCCTCGGGCTGCCCCTGCGAATGTCTTGAGGTCCCGCGATGGCTCCGTGGCAAATGCTACAGACTTGAGTCTGCGGCTCACCGGTGTGACTGTCGTGGCATTCGGTACAGCTATCGAAGCTTCCGACGTGCTCGAAGCGGCCGCGATAGACCTTGCCCTCGTATTCGTAGGCTCCTTTCGCGTCAGTCCCGAAGAGGGTTGCGCCAGCAGCGAAGTAGTGGATATTCCTGAAGCTCAAAGTGGAGGATACCGCATCCGGATCGAGGCCGGCAACCGCCGCGTCCACGCTCACCGTGGACTCGCGGCCCTGGTGGCAATTGATGCACAGATTGGAATCTTCTCCTTCCCCGAAGCTGAGTACGGCGCCGCTGGGGAATTCCACCTCGTCCACTGTACGCCGCGTGAATTCCGGCAGTGCATCGTGGCAGGTCGAACATGACAGTCCGTTGGACAACGGCTGAGAAACCATGACGCCTTCTTCCAGAAGGAAGGGCAAGCCCGTGGCCGAGTGACACTTACTGCAGCTTGCCGGAACTTCGCCGTCCTCGTCCCAGTGACGGAAGGCTTCTTCGGAACCGGCGAAGTGGCCGGAATCGTTCCGGTGAAGGCCTTCCACGAGGGCAGGATCCAAATCCTCGATGGAATCGTAAAGAAGTTGGATAATATATTTACCGCCATGGGCAAATCCGCCTGGGTCTTTTAAGGAAACCTGATAGTTATAAGCGGCCTTCAGCAAGCGGGCCGTCCAGGACGTATATCGATTACCATAGTTGGCCTCACCCTCATCAACCTGACCGTTGGCGTTCGTGTCTGTAAAGAAGTAGGGATATGTATGTGAGTCGTAGATGATGGGAACGCCGCCGGCGCTGGTATAGCTCTGCATAGCGCTATAGAGAATTTCCTGGAGGCCCATGATCTCATAGTAAATGCCTTCGGTTTTGTCGTCATCTCCATCATAATCCGACGCGGAACCCGCAAGACGAATATCCTTCAAACCTTCCCGACTGTTGGCTCCCCCGTGGCAAACGCTGCAGGTATCCAGTTGGATCTCAAGGGAGTGCGGATCGTGGCAGCTATTGCACGTATCGAGTCCTTCGACGTGGGCAAACTTGGCGTCGTAGGATTTACCTTCGTATTGGTAGCCGCCCATCGCGATACCGCCCCAGCGGGTCGCCGCAGCGGCAAAATAGTGGATATTGATAAAGCCGAGCCCCTCACCGACGGTATCATCATCTGGCACGTTCGCATTGGCAATGGCCGTATTGACCGACACGGAGGACGCCCGGCCCTGGTGGCATTGCATACAGCGTGCTTCCTCGCCTAAGCCCGTAACTTCTACACCCGAAGGGAAGGTAACGCTGTCCATTGCAATGCTCGCTTCGTTATGACAGGCAATACATTCTACGGTCGTACCGATAGGGGCGGGGTGATCCACGACGCCCGGTTCGGTACCGTCCGCTCCAAGAAAATCAAGATGGCCGGGAGTGCTATGGCATTTGGCGCAGCTCGTGGGGACTTCCGGCGGATCGTCCGCGTCCCAATGAACAAATGCTTCTGCGGTTTCGTCCGCATGGCCTGAACCCGCCCATTCCAGCTCGAAGGGGATATCAAAGAAAAGCTGCCCTCCTCCCCATCCGACCAGAGTTAACACGCCGATAGCCATAAAGCCAAAAACGATGCGAAATGTCCATTGTTGGAAATGATGATGCTTTAACATCCTTCAACCTCCAAATCACAATTCCCGTTCTTTTCCTTCGCTTTATTTCTTTATACACCCAGAGTTCAGGAATACAAACAAAATCTCTTAGGGCAAAATTTGTGCCACAATGTGATTTCACTATCATGTTTACATGCAATATAGCCGTAAGCTTTTCTTATATAGATGCTTATAGAAATACAGAATCGAGAAGAAAACATATAGAAAAAGTTGGATATACAATAATTTTCCTCAAAACTGAGAGGGGAAGGGGTAGGTATTCTCAATTACGAGAACTGCTTTTCTCCTTTGTAACGCCACTTTTACCGGTCGTCTCATTCGGAAAACACTTCTTTGCGTCATTTAGTACAAGAGCGACATTATTAAAACTGGAAAACGAAAGAGGAGTTTGTATATTAATAAGCGATGAATCTCAGACATTATATCATTTGCATTATCGTCGCGGCACTTTTAATAGAAATATCATCCGGCAGATCGAATGTCTCGCTTCGTTTCAGCGATATTACCCTGACGGCCGGGACGGGCGGACCGACGGCAAAGGACGAGTTGGGCGGTCATGGAGCGATGTTTGCTGATGTGAATCGGGATGGATGGGCGGATTTATATATCACGATGATATTTAATAAGCCGATGCCCGATCTGTTTTTTAGAAATCGCGGTCACAATACGTTTGCCAACGAAGCAACGTACCGGGGGATTGCCGATTTTGACGGGGGCAGTCATGGGGCGTGTTGGGCGGATTTGGATAATGACGGCGATTACGATCTCGTCAATGGCACGACGTGGGACGATCCCAAGTATCCGAATCACAATAACATCTTCAGAAATAATGGACATGGCAAATTTACAGAAGTCACCCCTCCAGTTATGAAAGAACGCAGACAACAAACGCGCGGTGTTATCTGCTTCGATGCCGACAGAGACGGCGATCTGGATATCTTTTGCGTTTCAGGCTGGAAAGGCTCAGGCGACGCTCCCGATGAACGCAATGAGATCTACGAAAACAAGGGGGGATTCCATTTCACTGCGATCCAGTCCGGTCCATTGTATGATTGTCCCGCCGGACAGGGCGCCACGGACACGGATTATGACGGCGACGGCGATATCGACGTCATCGCCTGTAATCGAGACGGCGATCTGAATATCCTCCGCAATGACGGCGGCTTGACACGTTTCACTCAGATTTCTCCCTCCTCGATCGGCATCCGGCATCGCGCCTATAGCGGCGTCACAACGACGGATATTGATAATGACGGGGACCTGGATATGATCCTGGTGGACGCCAATGATGCAGGCCATCTGTACAGGAATATCGGTGACGGCACGTTTGCCTTCGATCGGAGCTTTTCCAAAGTTGACGGATACATGGCGGGACCGGCCGATCTGGACAATGACGGCGATCTGGACCTGGTCTTCGCAGGTGATAAAAAGGTTTACCTCAATGACGGATCGGGCATTTTTTCGGCTGGTCCGGCCGTGCCGGTCTCCGGTATTAATGATCCACGCGCGGTTGCGTTCGCCGACATTGACAACGATGGCGACCTTGACTTTGCCGTTGGAGTCAAACGCTCACGGAACTGGCTCGTCCGCAATGATTATCGTGGAGATAACCACTGGCTGAAAGTCAAGCTCGTTTCACCCCATGGGCAGGCCGGGGCATTCGGCGCCAAAGTGAAAATCTACCCGGCCGGCAAAGTCAGAAAAGGTTTTCTGTTAGGTCTCCGCGAAGCTAAGAGCAACTACGGCTATTTAGGTCAGGACGATCCCATATTGCATTTTGGACTCGGTCCCCATGAGTTCATTGACATTGCGATAGCTTTTATCGATGGCTCAGAAGCTGCGGCAAGCGGTGTTCGAGCAAATCAGACCATAATCGTAGAGGGCGTTTCGATAACGTATAAAAAAGTCAAATAATGATGGCTGTCCAATGCTTTGCACGTTGCATTTTACTTATCTTTCGCTATAATGCATTCAGTGTTCGTGCTATTGCGTTTTGATAACGAAACCTGAGATAAATGGAGGTAGCCGCTATGACTGACCTGAATAGAAGAGTTTTTCTACAACAAGTGGCGCTGGCCGGCGCCGGTCTTCAGGCGGGTCTGCTCAGCACGGGACTCGCGAAAGCCTCAACGCCCCCTAAGATGAGCATTGCGAAATACCGCACCTCCCCGACGGAGACCGAGGGGGTTGCCGAAGAAGCCACTCGATTGACACGCCGGGTCATTGACAATCTGGGAGGCATGTCGCGATTCGTCTCGAAGGGCGACGTGGTCTGGGTCAAACCGAACATCGCCTGGGACCGCACGCCGGAACAGGCGGGCAACACCAATCCGGACGTCGTGGCGACGGTCGTCAAGATGTGCTTCGAAGCAGGGGCTAAAGACGTGTTCGTGGGCGATAATCCCTGCAATGAAGGCAAACGAACCTATCCCAATTCCCGTATTCAACCGGCCGCGGAGAAAGTGGGGGGGCGCGTCGTTCTGCTCGACCAGCGGAAATTCAAGAAGACGGCTCTCAACGGCAAAGCCCTCACCGAGTGGGAAATCTACACCGACATGATGGAGGTCGATACCTTTATCAACATTCCGATTGCCAAACATCATCGGTTGTCCGGAGCGACGTTGGGAATGAAAAATCTGATGGGTATTTGTGGCGGCTCCCGGAGCCGGTTTCATCAGGATCTCACAAACGTTCTTCCCGACCTGGCTGCGTTCATGAAGCCTAAGCTGACAATTATGGATACCATTCGAGTGCTCCCGGTCAACGGCCCGCGCGGCGGCAACCTGGAGGATGTCAAACGCAAGGATACGCTGGCGGCTGGCGTGGACCAGGTTGCTATCGACGCCTTCGGCGCGATGCAACTGGATATGGAGCCGAAAGACATCGCCCATATCGTGGAAGGGGCAAACCGCGGCCTGGGTACGATGGATTATAAATCACTCTCCCCGGTAGAATCTATAGTGTGAGGTTTCGGTGGCGCGAGGCACTCGGAAAGTCAGTGGAATCGTCTGGTTGCGTCGTTGTATCCAGATACTTTGTTTGCTGCTGTTTTGTTATCTGTTCCTGCAGACGGCGTATCACCCGATCAATCAGCCGGGCGGGCCTGTGACATTTTTTTTCGATTTGGATCCGCTCCTACTGGTCGCGACGTGGCTGGCCGGTGCGACTATTCCATTGGCTTTGTTTTTGTCTTTGGGTACGTTGGTCGTTTCGGTGCTTTTTGGGCGTTGGTTTTGCGGTTGGGTATGTCCCTTTGGGACGCTGCATCAGATGATGGCCCGATTGCGGGGCGGTTCGATGGCATCACGATTGAAAAGAGCGACCTACAGCCCCCGCCAACGATGGAAATACCTGATTCTGATCGGCCTTCTGGCCGGAACGCTCACGGGACTCAATCTCGTCGGATGGTTCGATCCTTTCTCGCTTCTCTACCGGTCCCTGGCGACGGCTGTTTTCCCGGCTTTTAATTCGGGATCGCACGCCTTGTTTGCCTGGCTGTATGAGAACGATCCCGGCCTCGGAAGTGCGAAGGTCACGAAAGTCTCGGAGCCGGTGTACGAGGTGTTGCGCAACCACCTGCTCGACGAAGGACGCCCTCAATACTTCTGGGGCATTTTGATCGGTATCATTTTCGTCGGTATCCTGGCCCTTAATCTTTGGAGACACCGCTTCTGGTGCCGCTACATTTGCCCTCTGGGGGCGTTGCTCGGTTTGGCAGGCAAAAATCCTCTCGTCCGACTCAAGAAAGATGAGACGGCCTGCACGCATTGCCGAGCCTGCGTGGCGGTCTGTCCGTCAGGGGCGAACCCGGATGGTCCTTCGGATAAGTCCGAAGCGTGGAAACCGGCGGAATGCCTCTTCTGCTGGAACTGTGAGGCGGTTTGTCCGAAGCAGGCGATCTCGTTTGAATTTGCAGTGCCGTCAAAGGAATCTCCATGAGAAAATGGTCAGATAAAACCCTATGGCGATGGTTATCAAACTTTTTTAAACCCGGCAAAGGTCCGGGGATTAACCTTGGACGTCGGAATATGGTCGCCGCCGGGACCTTGGGCGTGGGTGCGGCCTGTTTGTCTCGAATTCATCCTCAAGCTTCCGGACAGGTTTTTAATCCGGCCCTGATCCGCCCGCCCGGGGCTGTGGCTGAACGGGAGTTCCTGAGCCGCTGTATTCGCTGCGGCGAGTGCATGAAAGTCTGCCCCACAAATGCGATCCAACCGGCCGGACTGGAAGCGGGGATCGAAGGGCTGTGGTCGCCCGTGCTGAATATGGATGTCGGCTACTGTGAGTTTGATTGCACACTCTGCGGCCAGGTCTGCCCGACGGATGCGATCCGGGGATTATCTTTGGAAGAAAAACAAAAGATCAAGATCGGTCAGTCCTTCGTGGATAAGAACCGTTGTCTTCCTTATGCCTCCGCTCGACCCTGCATCGTATGCGAGGAGCACTGTCCGACACCGGAAAAGGCGATTTGGGTGGAGGATGTCGAGGTGACAAATGCGTCGGGACAGAAAGTTCTCGTGCAACAGCCCCACGTCGCTCCCGAACTGTGCGTGGGCTGCGGGATTTGCCAAAATAAATGCCCCATCAAAGACCGGTCCGGCATCTATGTCACCAGTGTGGGAGAGACGCGCAATTCCGACAACCAAATGTTGTTATGAAATGCGATGAGACGCACCATCGGTTCGTTGACTCTGATCCGTATCGCCCGGCCCGGTTCCCGATCGCAGGCCAATAGACATCCGGGAAGCCCGTTCCATCCTGATCCTTCCGGATCGTTCGCATCTGGCCCGTGAGTATTCCATATTTTTCCAAGCGTGCAATCAACTACGTTGGAAAATGCACAACAACTGGTCATCATGTTCAATTTGATTGGCCAGTAGAAGGTATAACTGACTAAGGATAAGAGTTTTGCAAAAGTTCAGTAAGGAGATAATTTGGCAATGATGGCGTCCCCGGGACCTTTGCATACGTCTTGCAAGGCGTTTTTCGTCGGCCAATTCTCTCCCGAAGACGATCCCGCTACAATCAGGCTGCCCTCGACACTCACGCAACCGGCTCTGCCGGCGTCGTTGCCGCTACCGCCCAGAAGCGTGCTATAGATAAGCCGGTCGAGATTGGGACTCAGCTTGACGATAATCGCATCGTCTTTTGCGCCT
>Ga0272441_10005181_pt1 | contig 22915 bp, 26 predicted proteins | sample SSMProp6N_FD_193582 | JGI IMG/M metagenome (GOLD analysis project Ga0272441, IMG submission 193582) | Marine sediment archaeal communities from Little Sippewissett salt marsh, Falmouth, MA, United States - SSM-Prop-6N | ecosystem: Environmental > Aquatic > Marine > Wetlands > Sediment ...
CCGGCAGCCTTGCTTTTTAACCCATATTCTACGGTACTGAAAACACTGAAGAAGAACAAACGTCACGCGCGTTCGTTACCCTTTGATCCCGGTTCCGGCAAGCGGTTTTGAGTAACAGCGGGTTTCCCTGCTTGACTCGCTTCTGTTGGACGGTATAATCAAACGTAGAATAGAACAAATGCAGATGGAGACAAGTAACCCGAAAAAACAGCCTTCAGAGAGCCAGCGGTTGGTGTGAGCTGGCGGTAGTTCGGTTGAATCCACTCCATCAGTCTCTTTCAGGGACGGCTGCACCCGAGAAAGCGCCTGAGCGCAGAAGGGATGTCGGGAAAGCCCGTTACAGCTGATAAGACTTCCGGGAAAGTCCCGGAAGTGAATGCAGGTGGTACCACGGTCGCCCTCTCGTCCTGCTTGGGAGGGCGTTTTTCTTTGGCAGGTAATTATTACTAAGCAGGAGGTTTATCATGCACGATATTCAGGTAATCCGGGACGATCCGGAAGGTGTCAAAGCCGGGCTGGCGCGCCGCGGGATGGATGCTCCAATCGATCAGATCCTTGAGCTGGACGCCGAGCGCCGCAGTACACTGACCGAGGTTGAAAGCCTAAAGGCAGAGCGCAATACAGTGTCCCGGGAAATCGGGCGTACGAAAGACCCTGACGAGCGCGAGGAGAAAATCAAGGCGATGCGTGCTCTCGGCAGCCGTGTTGACGAACTCGATGTAAGGGTCAACGAGGTCGAACAGGATCTGCACCGGATCATGAGCGAGATTCCCAATGTCCCCGATCCATCTGCACCGGATGGCCCGGATGAGAGCGGGAACAAGGTAATCAAAACTGTTGGCGAAAAACCATCCTATTCCTTCAACCCTTTACCGCATTGGGATCTGGGCCCCCAACTGGGAATACTTGATTTCGAGCGCGGCGCAAAGATCACCGGCTCTCGTTTTTATATCCTCAGCGGCGCCGGTGCACGCCTGCAGCGAGCTCTGATCAGCTGGATGCTGGACCTTCATATCCGGCAGGGATATCTCGAACAGTATCCGCCTTTCCTCGTTCGTGGTGAAACGTTGTTCGCAACCGGCCATCTGCCAAAATTTGCCGATAACCTTTACCGTGATGCTGAGGAAGATCTTTACATGGTTCCGACAGCAGAAGTCCCGCTGACAGGCATGCACCGGGATGAGATTCTTGAGAAGGAAAACCTACCGATACACTATTGTGCCTACACTGCCTGTTTCCGCCGTGAAAAAATGTCGGCCGGCCGCGATGTGCGGGGAATCAAGCGCGGGCATCAGTTCGACAAGGTGGAAATGTATACCTATTGCGAACCATCGGAATCTGATAATGAGATGGAGCGCATGCTTGGCCATGCCGAGGAAACCTGTGCGCAGCTGGGTTTGACGTACCGGATCCTGGAGCTTTGTACGGGGGATTTGAGTTTCTCAGCCAGGAAAGGGTATGACATCGAGGTATGGGCACCTGGCTGTGAGGAGTGGCTGGAAGTGTCCTCGATCTCGAACTGCGGCGATTTCCAGGCTCGACGGGCCAATGTCCGCTTTAAACCGGATTCCAAAGCGAAGACCCGATTCCCGCACACGCTGAACGGTTCAGGGCTTGGATTGCCCCGCGCGTTGATCGCTGTGCTTGAAACCTTTCAGCAGGAAGATGGTTCTGTAATCGTGCCTGAGGTGTTGAAACCGTGGATGGGCGGCCTGGAACACATAGAAGCAGTGGAAGGATAGCCATGGAGTCTGCGTGGGTAGTCACACTGGTCACAATTGGTGCCGGCCTGTTGATGCTGGTTGGAATGCTGGGTGTGGTCATTCCCGTCCTGCCTGATATTGTGCTGATCTGGCTGTCTGCGCTCGGGTATGGTTTGATTGTTGGATGGGGGGCCTGGGGCGGCTGGCTTTTCGCAGGCATTACGCTGATGGCAGTTATCGCCATTGCTTCAGATATCTGGGCAAGCGGCGTAGGAGCAAAAGTTGGCGGCGCATCGATGCGCTCAATTCTGATAGGTATTGTACTGGGCCTGATCGGGCTGATCTTTACACCGATTGGAGCTGTTATCGGCTTCCTTGTGGGTGTATTCATATCCGAGTATGTCCGACTGCAGGACACGGAGAAGGCGCTGCGCGGCGTGTTTGGCGTCAGCATCGGATACGGTGCTTCTTTCGGGGTGAAGCTCATTCTCTCGATTCTGATGATTGCCGCCTGGCTGGTGTGGGTGTTCAGTTAACCACTGATTACACAGATTGCGGAATCCGCAAAGCGGATTCCGTCCTGATTACCCTGAGGGATTCTACGCGGGTGGTTTAATAGCTCAATGCTATAACCTGGGACTTTCAAGGATGATGGGTTGTAATTTCGTGTTTCCTCAGGCTGGCGAGACTCCCTGCAGAACCAGCCGCGCCCAAGAACTCCTTCGCTGCATCGGGGGTGACAGGAAAACGAGGGTTACTTTCTTAACACGTTGAGTAAAATCTCAGGCGTAACAGGTGATTGAATATCATCTGCATTGATTGAAAACAAGGCCAGTCCCTGCACCAGTGATAGAAAAGCAGCGGTTAATGCTACAGGATCCCCATCTACAACCTTGCCCTCGTCCTGCCCGGCGACAACAACAGGAACAATCATGTCATACAACCGCTTGGTGTATGATGCAATTGAAGGTTGAAGCTCGGTCATTTCATCTCCCTGCGTCAATGCCTGGAGCATGATGTAAAAATAGTGTCTGGCATTGCCTGAAAGCGATTCGCGCAGTATTGTCTCTGCCAGCAGACGTAACTTGTCCCAGGGAGGCATGTCTTCCTGGAGGGCCTGTTTAAAAACATTTTCGGACAGTTTTAATGCTTCTTCAACAAGGAAGACAAACACGTTCTCTTTAGAGGGAAAATAATAATAAACCAGCCCATAACTCAACCCGCTGGCTTCCGAGATTTTTTTGATAGTTGTTCCGTAAAAGCCGTATTTTGAAAACACACTTAACGCGGCGTTTGTTATCTTTTCAAACGCTTCTTTGCGCATCTGTTCATTCTGCTGTTTTCCTCGCGGTGACATATGAATCCTTTATTTCCTGTTTCTGTAAGAGTATATGATTCCTGGCAACTTCAGTTTACGGTTCAATTTCGATCCGCTTTTTCCTCCCATGATTGCCAAATACAAGTATACACAAGGGCCACAAACCTGCGGCAATAACCGGATAAACAGCCCAGTTGATATGCGGTGTCGTTATCAAATTTGTTCCGATCAGCAAAGCCGAGAGCAGAAGAAATGAAACTGTACTGAACCGAAGGAAATTCCTGTGCCTGTTGAAACTCATACTGATTGGCCACCACGCAAATGCGAATGCTATGTAAAGGATGAAGGGATGCCGGTTTTCAAAGAAGAGATTAACGTATCCATAATATGCTATCAGACTGAAATAGGCGATAAGCGAGAACGAATACGTCTTCCATTTGTTACCCATGAACAGCATAATCGAGAAAAGGATTGCGGGTCCAAAAAGGAACACTGACCAGTTGTACTCCGGTCTGATTCTCTGATTGACAAACACGATAAAAGCAAGGTTGCAGATTATTGCAATAACACTCCCGATTCTTTTATCAACTTTTTCGCGGAAAAACATAGATAGCAGCCACCATGCCAGAACATACGTCGTATAAATCCAAAAGGGATGCCTGGGTTCAACGAAGTAATTGATCAATGCGTAGTACAAAGCAATAACGATCGCGCTAATGATTGAAAATGGAAGTGTTCCCGCCTTTTTTCCACAAAAGATGCTGATTGGCCACCATAATATTGGAAATATGATAAACATGGCCCAGGGATAGCCGGGAGAGTAGATCGCGTTTATCCCAACAATCAAAACAATGATGTGCAAACTTCCGACAAGAGAAAGTATCTTCCTTTTCCTGCCCCAGAAAACAGCGACAGGCCACCACAAAAGAGCAAAGCAGGGGATAAAAGCCCAGTTTATTTCAGGAGAAAGATAAATGTTCAATCCAGTCAGGAGAAGGATGCTGTGCAGGCAGCCGATAATGGAAAGTGTCTCTCTCTTCTTGCCGAAATATACTGAGACAGGCCACCATAATACCAGGAAGCAGGGGATAATCGCCCATGGGATCATCGGTGAAAAAGCCCAATTGATTCCGCCGAGCAGAAGGAAAATATTCAGGCAGCCGAGGATAGAAAACATTCCTGCGTTTTTTGTGTTTGCGTAGAAAACAGCAATTGGCCACCACATCATTACCACCGCAGGGATAAACGACCAGGGGATGTTGGGTGAGGTTAAGGTGTTTACCAGAATCAGGCCAGCTGAAATCGCCAGGGATCCTGTTATTGCAGCAACAAGGTTCTTCTTCATTTTGTTTACCTCCCCTTATTGGTTTGAAAAAATATTTCACTGACTGTTCAGTGAAATAATACTATTAAAATCAATAGACATCAAGATAGAGGGTTTGGAATATTGGAGCTCAGCGAGGACACGCATGCCGCTTTGTCTTCGTGTTCTACAGCGCCACAACAGTAGACGCTGTACGCCAGGATCCCCTCGTCTAAACCTGGAGAGAGACATGCCTGGGATAGAGAGGCATGCTCCCTCAACATGTCATCTTGAGACGGGGTGTGGTACCAGGCGGATTGGTGCGCGTTACAACCCCAACCGAAAGATATGCTGAAGCTGCCGTGTCGACAGGGAAAGCCACAGGGAGAAGATGCTTTCAGTCAGAGGGAGTACGGATTTCTATGGCGTTCTCTTATAAGGGAAGTGTTTCAGAATATCCTTCCTCGGGCTTTGCAGCCGCCTTTTTTTCCACGATCATACAGCCCTCGTCAGGATGACATGCTGATCCGTGGTGACAGAAGTTGAGCGATTTTCCTCGTTCCAGTATTTCAATCAGCGTACTCATCGGTTCTAACGTTTCTCCTACATTTTTCCAAGAATATTTATATGATCGACGGTTAACATTCATAGTGAATTCTGAAAACACCAACAGAAGGAAAAGCAGGAGGTATGCCATGTATCTAGTTAACCGTTCCCCATCAAGAGAAATGATGCGTATGCGTGAGGCAATGAACCGGATTTTTGACGAGTCCTACACAAGCAATCAGGAAGGGGATTACAACCAGGTCTATCGCCTTCCCATCGATGTGTACTCCACAGAGAATGAGATCGTCCTGTCAGCATCCGTCCCCGGGCTTGCACCGGAAGATGTAAGCATCACCGTTGAAGGGGATACACTGTCCATTTCGGGTGAAATTCCAGCGCTGATTGAGAATGTCGACTGGCAGTTCGTTGAGCGCTATCACGGCAAGTTCAGCCGCACGCTGCAGCTTAATGTGCCGATCGATCTCGACAATGTAGAAGCGACTTTCAAGAACGGGATTCTTGAACTGGTCCTTCCCAAGGCGGAAGCTGTAAAACCCAAGCAGATCAAGGTAAAGACAAAGTAACCCCCTTACGCAAGTTTCTTTTCTCCGATCAGGGCTGTCCACTGGACGGCCCTGTTTTATTTCCAAACGTTTGCCGTTTGACACCGATTACCAAATGGTATACGATGAAATTGGTATATACCAAAGCCCAATATTCAACTGTATATTTTCAGGAGTTGAGGCGTGGATTCACACTATCCACCTGAGGATCCTCTCTATCGCCAGATCGAAGAGACGCTGCGCGAGATGATTGAGGAAACCGAATATGAACCCGGAGACCGCATTCCTTCGGAGCGTGCCCTGGCTGACCAGCTCGGCGTGAGCAGGATGTCGGTGCGCAGGGCTGTTGAAAACCTGATCGGACGCGGTCTGCTGGAGCGGCGCTCGACCAGCGGCACATATGTGTGCGAGCCGCAGGTTGTACGTCCTGCGGGATCTCTGCATGTTTTCAGCCTCAGCCGATACCTGAAGGATGAAGGCACCATCCCCGGATCACGCATCCTTCAGCTTGAACAGATCCGTGCCCCTCGAAAGGCGGCTGCCAGGCTCCAGATCCGTGTTGGAGCGCGGGTGTGGGTTATTCGCCGCCTGCGTCTGGCTGACGATCAGCCTTTCTGCGTTGAGACCAGCTACCTGCCGCTCAGTCATACCCGGGATCTTGATACGCAGGCTCTGCGCGATGGAGCTTCACTGTATGAACTGCTTGAAAACCAGTTTGAACTTAAAGCTAGCACCGGCCAGGATGAATGGCGTATTGCAGAATCAACAACTGAGGAAGCAGGCTTTCTGAATCTCTCTCCTGGAGATCCGGTGCTCCTGATGCGATCTGTTGTTTTTGACCAGAACAGGCGGCCGATCGAATATCTGATCTCTGTAAATCATCCCGATCGGGTGGTTTTTCGATCCAGTCACTCCAAACGGGAGCACACATAGGTGTAAGTTCGATTTTTGAGGAAAAATATCATGTTAATGTTCGACCGTACGAAGTTCCTTGCTTCACTGGAGGGCGCGCAGCACATTCTGGGCCAGGCGCAGGATCTTGGTGAAAAGCTCTCGGCCCGGAATTTCAAGCGGCTGCATTTTGCAGGATGCGGCGCACCGAACCGTCTTCTTGCCTATATCCAGTACTGGGCGGACAGGAAGTATCTCAATCTTCCGATTCAAACGTCCTTTTCAGCTGAGCTTGTGCACTTTCCTCCGCCGAATCTTGACACCAATACACTCGTTCTGGCTGCCTCCCATTCGGGGACCACAAGCGACACGCTTGAAGCTGCACTCTTTCTTCAAGCTAAAGGCTGCACGATCGTTGCCATCACACAGTCCGCAGAATCCCCGCTGGCCCAGCTTGCAGACAATACCCTTGCATACGGAAAAACGGATGAGGGTTACTACTCGGCGTTGATGGTTGGATTGTCCTTCTTTAACGGCCTGGTCGGAGGGAGGTCCGGCTGGGATCTGTATCGGCCGCTGCAAACCTCTCTTCCGGCATTACCAGGTGCCCTTGCTGGTGTTATGGAAAAGGAAAACGAAAAAGCGGCCCGCCTGGCGGAAAAGCTCCATGACGACAGGATTTTGTATCTGATTGGGGCAGGAGCTTCCAGCTATGTGGCCTATGTCTTTGCTGCATGCATCCTGATGGAAATGCAGTGGATGCACGCCATTTCGCTGAATGCATCCGAATTCTTCCACGGGCCTTTCGAGACGATAGACGGCGATACACCGGTGGTTGTAATGCTCGATGAAAGCCCGAACCGGCCTGAAGCCCGGCGAGTCGCCCATTTTTGCCGGAAGATAACGCACCGTCTGACTGTGCTGGATTCGATGAATTATCCTCTTGAAGGGATCAGTATGGACGCGCGGCCGATACTCTCACCGTTTGCTGTAGACGCAGCCCTGGTCCGGTTTGCGGAGAACCTGGCTGCAGTGCGCGGCCACCCGCTGACAAAACGCCGGTACATGGGAAAGATGGAGTACTAGAGATGCGCCTTATTGGTGTGGGTGATAATACCGCTGATGTGTATCTGCACATGGGCAGGATGTTCCCTGGCGGTAATGCTGTGAATACGGCGGCATTCGCCAGCCGCTTTGGGCATCAGTCCAGCTACCTTGGCTGGGTTGGGCGTGACCGTGCCGGGAAGCTTATTCTTGATGCGCTGCAGGCTGAAGGTGTCGATACGTCACACTGCCGGCAGGTCGATGGCTCAACTGCTTATTGTGAGATCGATCTTGTCGACGGTGACCGTGTTTTTGGAGAAAGTGATCCGGGTGTACGCCTGCAGATCCGGCTGACAGAAAGCGACCTGGAATTTATCGCTGAACATGATCTGGTGCATACCAGCATCTACAGCGGCCTCGAACAGCAGCTTCCGCAGCTGGCAGCTTCGGCCAGCAGACTGTCCTTTGATTTTTCCGATGAATCAAACATCGATACCTTAACAAAAACACTTCCGTATGTAAAAATAGCCGCCATATCTTTTCCGGGTCAAACTAGCGTGGAGGTGGAGAACCTTTTAGAGTGGGCACACGCCAGGGGCCCTGAAATCGTCCTTGTAACACAGGGAGAAAGCGGCGCATTCGCATATAATGGTGACAGAGTGGTGTTTCAACCCGTTGTTGAGATAGATGTGGTGGATACTCTGGGCGCCGGAGATGCTTTCCTCACACGATTCCTGGTCACCTATTATTCCGGCGCAGACCTGGAAACCGCAATGCAAGGGGCTGCACACGAAGCAGCGGAAGCCTGCAGAAGTTATGGCGCTTTCGGGCATGGTATTTTAATTAATTAGCTAATCTGCACAGAAAGCCGGTAATATAAAGAAAGGGAAACAATGGCACGCCAAAAACAAACCAAACAGGATCAGACCATTTTTCAACACTTCGCGCCAAGCCTGGCGGAAGACTGGCCGCGCCTGCCCGTAACGCATGCTGAAGGGCTGTACCTCTACACAGAAGACGGCCGCAAGATCATGGACTTCATCTCGGGGATCGCGGTCACCAATGTGGGCCACAACCATCCTAAAGTGGTTGCAGCGGCACGTGCACAGATGGAGAAGCTTGTTCACAACCCGGTCGGAATTGTGTTCAGTGAACCGGTGCTGCAGCTTTCGGAGGCGCTTCCGAATGTTATGCCCGGCGGCCTTGACATGTTTTTCTTCGGCAACAGCGGGGCGGAAGCCGTGGAAGGCAGCCTGAAAATGGCCCGCTATGTTACGGAACGACCAGTGGTCATTGCTTTTAAAGGAAGTTTTCACGGCCGCAGCTATGGCGCTGCCTCGGTGACTTCCGTTAAATCGAAATACCGCAAGCAATATGAGCCGTTTGTGCCGGGTGTGTACTTTGCTGAATATCCTTATTCCTACCGGTGTCCGCTTGGTGATTCTGACGAGATTGTAACAGCCTGGAGCCTGGACAGCATAAATGAGATTTTCAGGCACTATGCTGATCCATCCCAGGTGGCTGCGATCCTGGTTGAGCCTGTGCAGGGAGAGGGCGGCTACATTGTACCGCCGGCTGACTTCCTGCCCGAATTGAGAGAGATTTGTGATGCACACGGCATACTGCTGTTACTCGATGAGGTGCAGACAGGGTTCGGGCGCACCGGAGAGATGTTCGCTGCGAAGGTATTCGATGTACAGCCGGATATTCTGGCGGCTGCAAAGGGGATAGCCAACGGTTTTCCGCTCGGTGTCACAGCAGCTAGATCGGAGTTGATGAGCCGCTGGCTTGCCGGTTCACACGGCACCACGTTTGGCGGCAGCCCGATCAGCTGTGCAGCTGCTCTGGCTGTTCAGGAGGTCATCCGTGAGGAGAACCTGCTGGAGAATGCCCGGATGATGGGAAAGGTGCTTCTTGAAGGCTTCCGTACATTGCAGAAAAAATATGACAGGATTGGCGACGTGCGCGGCCTTGGATTGATGGTCGCAATGGAGTTGATTATTCCCGGTTCAGAAAAGACACCGGACGGAAAAGCTGCTGCACAGGTGCTTGAGGGATGTCTGGAACGCGGCATGCTGGGTTACATGGCTGGTCATGACGGACAGGTCGTGCGCCTGATGCCGCCATTGAATATTACTCGTGCCCAGGCCGAACAGGCACTGGAAATCCTGGATGCCAGTTTGGAGGCTGTCAAGTAGAAGTTATATTTTTTTCTTTTTGCACTACAATTGGAACTACAACACGGTTGAAAGGAGGAAAACGTTTACCTGATATTTTTTTAAAGTAACATTCAGAAATGTGCGCTGTTTTGAACTTGAACCAAAGGAGAATAGAAGATGAAACGCTTTTCAAAATATGTTGTAATCCTCGTGGCTCTTGCTGCACTGCTCACTGCCTGCGGCCAGGCAGCTGAGGAACCGGCAAGCCTCTATGACAGTATCATGGAAGAGGGCAAGATGGTCGTTGGCACCTCTGCCGACTACCCGCCATACGAATCCATTGCCGAAGATGGCAGCTACGTGGGTTTTGACATGGACCTGATCCGCGAAATCGGCGATCGGATGGGCGTTGAGATCGAAATCGTAGACATGGGTTTCGATGCACTCGTCACCGCTGTTCAGGAAGGCAAGCTGGACGTTGTGATCGCCTCCATGGCACCCACACCGGACCGCAAGGAAATGGTTGACTTTACAGTGGCCTACTACATCGGTGAACAGTCCTTTATGGCTGCTGCTGACTCAGGCATCACACTTGCTGACCCGATCGATGCTGCTGCGTACAAGATCGGCATCCAGACCGGCACCACTCTCGAAGAGTGGGCCACCACGAATCTCGTGGACGCGGGCCTGATGGAAGATGCAGATTTGTTCCGCTATGAGCGCGCTGACAATGCCGCGCTTGACCTGCAGGCCGGCCGCATCGACCTTGTCCTCCTGGATCAGGGCCCTGCCGAAGCGCTTGCCGATAACATGGGCCTTGAAGTGATCTACACCGGTCCGATTATCGAAACGGTTGAGACCGCAATCGCGCTGCCCAAGGGCGAGGCAGATCTGAAGCAAGCTCTGGATTCCACCATCGAAGAACTGCAGGCAGAAGGCTACATCGACGAACTCATTCTCGAGTGGCTGGTTTCCGAGTAATTTCTGAAAGACATATGGTGTTCCTCCGGAATCGGGGGAACACCTGCACTTATTCATTTTTATATTTTCCGCGATGTTGAACGGGTAAAAGTAACCGCCTTGGTTCAACTTCACAAAAATTGATATCAGCATCCTGCTCAGTGGAACACTACACCCTCTGCAGATTAATCACTTGTATCAGGAGTTAATCGACAATGACAGAACAATCCCGACCCGAATTCCTCTTTTTGAAGCAGGAAGATGTGATTGCAGCCGGCGGCCTGGATATGGAAATGGTCCTGGAACGGACCGAGCTGACCTTCCGTATGTTTGGCTCGGATGAACTCATTCAACCGGTAAAGCCAATGATCATGCTACCCGATGCTTACAATCGCCGCTACCTGATGGTTGCCATGCCGGTGATGATGCAAGGCGATGTCAACCAGGCAGGTATCAAATGGGCCGCCGAGTCCAAAGACAACGCCGAACGCGGCGACCTGCCCTACGGTATCGATGTGGTCCTCCTGCATGATGTGGAACGCGCCATCCCGCTTGCCATCATGGACGGCTCACTGATCACGGCCATGCGAACAGGTGCAGCAGCGGGTGTGGCGGCGAAGTACCTTGCAAGAGATGATTCCGAAGTCGTAGGCATGGTCGGCGCCGGTGTTATCGGCAGGACTGCATTGGAGGCGATCGGCCTTTCTGTCCCCAATGTGAAACAGTTCCGCATCTTTGATCTGAATCCGGAAAAGTCCCGAAAACTACAGAAGGATTTTTCTGACCGCTGGGAGATTGTCATCGCAGATTCTCTTGAAGACGCGCTGTCTGAAGCAGATATCATTTCCACACAAACCACCACAACCAGCCCGTTCATCAAAGCAGAGTGGGTTCGCGAGGGAACCTTCTTCGCACAGGTCGGTGCAAACGAAGCTGAGCCCGAGGTCCACCTGCAGGCTGATTATGTGGTTGTAGATGAGATCGAGATGGTGAAACGGTATGAGTCTGTCCCTCACCGGCTGATGGTTGAGGGCAAGCTGCTGGAAGAGGACATGGTCCATCTTTCAGACGTGATTCTTGGAAAAGCCTCCGCACGTGCTGGAGCCCGGGAAAGGGTGGTATTCCTTTCACACGGCATGGGCAGCCTTGATATTTGTGTTGCCTCGGCGATCTATGAAAACGCGCGCGAGAAAGGGCTCGGACAAACACTTTCCCTGTGGGACAAGACTGTCCTTGAACTTGGATAAAACCGTTTACTAACAAGCAAGGAAAGAGAGCAACGTATGCTTCACAATCTTTCCGTTCTGGTACCGGCACTCCTGAAAGGTGCCCTGATTACGATCCAGGTAACCGTGATTTCACTCGGGCTTGGTTTTCTCGGCGGTGTATTGCTGGCGGTTATACGTGTATACGGCGGGAAGATACCTTCCATCCTGGCAGCGGCATACAGCATGGTGATACGGGCTACACCGCTGCTCCTGACTGTTCTGATCCTGTATTTTGTGATTACCGGTATCGTCGACCTGCCGCCGTTCTGGGCAGGCTCGCTGGCGCTGGCTATCGGCAGCAGCGCATACCAGTCCGAAATCTTCCGGGGAGCAATTCAGTCTGTCTCTTCAGGACAGATGCTGGCAGCCCGATCGATCGGGATGAGCCGTATCCAGGCGATCTATCACATCATCCTGCCGCAGGCGATACGCAACGCAGTCGCTCCCTGGTCCAATGAAGCAGCCATCATTCTGAAAGATTCCTCACTGGTATACGTCCTCGGTGTACCGGAGATTTTGCGCCAGGCACAGTATTTCAGCGCCCGTACCTATGAGCCGTTCCTGGCTTTCGGCAGCGCGGCGTTCCTGTATTTCATCATGACCTTTGCCGCCAACCGCGGTCTGGACCGCCTGGAGAAGAAGCTGGAAATTCCAGGCCTCATAATGGAAAGCCAATAAGGAGGACCCGTGACCGAACCGATCCTGCGTCTGGAAAATATCCATAAAACGTACGGCAGCAACGAGATCCTGAAGGGTGTCAGCCTGGACTGCCAGGAGGGCGAGGTTGTGGTGATTATCGGCCCCAGCGGCACCGGCAAGAGTACGCTGCTGCGCTGTATCAACCTTCTTACCTGGCCTGAACAGGGAAAGGTCTGGCTGGATGGGAAGGAGATCACGGAAGAGGGCGTCGATCTCAATAAGGTTCGCCAGCATATCGGGATGCTGTTCCAGGATTTCAATTTGTTCAACCATCTCACCGCCATAGAGAATATCAAGATCGGCCTTACCAAGGTATTGGGCTTGTCAAAGGAGGAAGCGCAGGAGCGGGCGATGCAGGAGCTGCACCATGTCGGCCTGGAAGACAAGCACGACCATTATCCAGGCCAGCTCTCTGGCGGGCAGAAACAGCGTGTTGCGATTGCACGGTCCCTGGCAATGCGCCCGAGGGTGATGCTTTTTGATGAGCCGACTTCAGCGCTAGACCCCGAGCTGATCGGTGAGGTGCTTGAAGTGATGAAGCTGCTGGCTGAAGAAGGTATGACCATGATCGTGGTGACCCATGAGATGGGGTTTGCACGCGATGTGTCGGACAGGATTATTTTTATGGAGGGCGGCGATATTGTGGAACAGGGCTCTCCCGCCGAGATTATCCATAATCCAAAACACGAACGGACAGCAAAGTTCCTTGGCAGAATTAATGAAATTCATGCAGTCGATCAGTAAGATACTGAAGGGAATGCTGAAGTATGGCTGATTTCCTCGAATTTATGGTCCTGGCACTTCCTGAATACTATAAAGGGCTGCAGGTAACATTCCAGATTGCGGGTGTGGCACTGCTGTCCGGTTTTATCATCGGGCTCCCGGTGTCGTTGATGCGGGTATATGGTCGCGGTCTTGTGCGGTGGCTGGCGATCGGCTTCATCGAACTTTTGCGCGGTACACCGCTTCTTGTGTTCCTGTTTGTCGTGTACTATGGTCTTCCTGAAATGGGACTGACTCTTTCCGCCATCCTGTCCGCCTATCTGGCTCTGGGGCTGAACAGCGGCGCATACCAGGCCGAGTATTTCCGGGGCTCCATCCAGGCAGTCGGCCGCGGCCAGATGATGGCTGCGCGTTCTATCGGTATGACCCGGTTCCAGGCGATCTGGTATATCATTGTCCCCCAGGCGCTGCGGCTCGCCATCCCTGCATGGACGAACGAAGCTGTATCCATGGTGAAATACACGTCCGTTGTGTATCTGATAGCCGTACCGGATCTGCTCACCCGTTCCAAGTGGCTGGCGAGCAAATACTTCAACCCGATCGAATCCTACCTGTCGGTGGCGGTTGTATATATTGTGATTGTGGGGATACTGACTTTGCTGGTGAACTACATCGAACGAAGGCTGCGTATTCCGGGCCTGGAAATCGAGAGCCGCGCCCATCATTGATTCATTCTCCGGGGAGGCAGAACCTGCTACAGCCCCTTGATCGCCGTTGCAAGTATCAGCAGTAAGAATGCGACGGCGATGAACCAGAACGACAGCCCTGAAATGACTGCTATCGAAACGATTCCTTCATGCAGCAGTATGCCGACAAGGCCAAGTATGAGTGCTGTCCACCAGGTTGTTTTTTTGGGCCGAGATAGTTTCATGTTTTCCTCTTTTCTTTCAAATAGCCAGTGAAATTGATTCTCCAGCATTATAAGCGTTTATCCGGGAAAATCCGCCCGGACATAAGTGCTATTACAGGATGACAATCCGTTTTCAAATCCCCCGGTCTTCGCACATTTGCGTTGAGACTATTTTCAACGCAAAGACGCAAGGAACAGAATACCACCAGTCATATGTGCCCCATCTCCGGCAAACCCGCCTCCGTCGTTATGCAAATGGAGCACCCTGTCGAACCCACCCCGGTATGATCCGTCTCTCGCCTTCTCGTACCACCCTTCCGAGGAGGGGATTTCGTCTCGGCCATTGGTTGATGGAGATTAGCAAGAAGCCTGAGCTCAAGGATACTTCCAGCAGAATTGCTGTGGAGGATTCAATCGTATGGCAGAAGCCGGGAAAAATACCCGCCCGAGATGAAATCAGAGTTCAGCCAGTCGTTGGTATTTGTTCCTGTAGAGTCCTGAAAGGAAGAAGGCTCTTCAACACAACTTCAGTAGACAGCTCATTCGTATATAGGAGTGCGTTTAGATCACCGAGGAGTGGACCTGCGGAGCGGCTTTACCAATGTAAATCCGCGATTCGATTGCCCCTGTTTCTTATAAGCCAGTTCCGAAAGCATATGGCGAAAAAATCCCCTCCAGGGAGGGGGCTTGGGCTTCAGCCATCCGAATAAAAAAATTATCAATGGGTTATCCATGCCTGAGGCAGACGCGCCCTGGATGGAAGAAGCACAAACCCGCCTCCGTCGTTATGCAAATGGAGCACCCTGTCGAACCCACCCCGGTATGATCCGGCTCTCGCCTTCTCGTGCCACCCCTCCGAGGAGGGGATTTCGTCTCAGCCATCCGAAAGAGAATTTGTAATCAGTGAGGTATTCATGCTTGAAAAAGGTGCGCCCCGGATGGAAGAAGCACAAGCCAGCCCACATCGGTATGACCCAATACCCCATATTGCCTTGTGTATTTATGCGGTGTTATCACTAAGGCCGGCGGCTGTTTCCTGTATCCTTCGCAGGTTTTCCATCAAACCCGTCTTCTCTTCTTCAGTAAAGGAGGAAAGGATATTCTGCTCGGTTTTTTCGACCACAGGCCATAGTCTGGCAAGAATCTCTTCACCTTTGGGTGTGAGCATGAATTCAGGGGTCCTGGTGATCAGTTTTTCTTTCAGAAGGGGTGAGAGAAATGATTCCAGATCGGTTTCCAGGAGGCCGAACTGTCTGCACAGTTTATCCTCCGACATAATACGATCACAGCGAAGCACCATCATAAACACAACCTGATCGCTGGACCAGGGAGAAACTTGCTTCAGTGAAGCATCCAATGCGCGTTGAACGAGCATTCCGGCAACATTCAGTTCCCGGCCCAGAGTAGCCTTAATCCTTTTTTCAATCATACTCAACACCTGTTTGATTTTCAGTTCGTACATACTGATTCCGGCTGCAACACCCACATTCAGGCTTTCCACATCATGCGACATGGGGATCTGCACCAGGAAGTCTGCCGCCCGTTCATACTCTTCTGAAACCCCGCTGGTTTCGTTGCCCACAACGAGAGCAACCGGTTTGGGTTGCAGATTCAACAACCCCTGGATCTCTGTCCCGCTCGGACTGGTGGCAACAATCTGGAAGCCTTTCTTTTTCAAATACTCGATTACACTGGCTGGAGAGGTAAAACGGGTGAAACGCATACCAAACACAGTCCCTCTTGAAGCGGCAATAGTTTGCCGTTGGAAAGGATCGAATCCCACCTCTGCTGCCAGGATATGGTGGATATTAAACGCAGTACAGGAACGAATAATCGTGCCGATATTGCCAAAATCCTGCAAACGATCCAATATCAGGACGAAGTCTTCCGGAGTTTGATATTTCTCAGCTTGAAGATGCCCGATACCAATCGCTTTGATATTTGGATTGGCAGCACCAATCTTCCGGCGGACGCCATCCGTTATTACATGCACGGGTATACCGAAGGGCTCATATTTTTTTGTTAAAGCCTTACTATCTGCAGTTTCCGCAAGTATAACTTCAATCCCTGCCCCTGCATCCAGTGCCCAGTCAATTACTTTCTCTCCTTCCAACAGGAATTTGTCATGCTCCAACCTCCCTTTACGGGAAGTCAGGGCTCTGGCAAGTACGATTTCTGGTTTCTTTATTGACTGGATGGTCTTCATGTTCGTTTTTTTGATTTCGCTTTCCGGGATGAACTATATTCTAACATGTGCTTTTCTGGTATATTCGAATGGGGATTTATCCATTCGGGCATGATTCATTCAGTGGTATTTCAGAGATTATAGTAGATGCTTTCATCGGTATGAGCCTTTAACCTGTGGAGACTGATAGTTTTTGACAGTTTCTGGATAGTTCCTGGAGGGTTCGAAACGATATTGTAGTCTGTACCGGCTGTCCTGATTTGAAATACGAGGCCGCCAAGGAGGTACTTATGGAAAGTTCCATATCTGAATCAGAAAAGAACGGACCAAAAACCAGGAAAGAACCGGCTGAAAAAGAGACACAATCATGGAAATCAGCTTCGCCGCTGACTCTGACGCTGCTGGCGTTTGTGCTGGCTGCTGTATCCGATCTTCTGTTCCACTGGCATGAGCCGGGGATATCCATTCCGATCTTTGCCCTGCTCTGTGTTGTTTTGTTCTTTGTTTCAGGCAGATTGGAAAACAGGCCGATATTGAAGCAGGATTCTGTTCTGGCGCTGCTGATCCTGTTTTTTTCGGGGCTCAGTGTTGTGCGGCTGGAGCCGATGACGCGGACGCTCAGCATCATGTCCATGCTGGCTTTATTGGCACTTTGGGTCTGGAGCTATGGAAATGCAGAGTTTTTCAAGAACGGCATCCTTGACTTTTTCCTGGCATGGATGGCTCCGGCAATTTACTGGATCTACCCCTGGGGTATTCTGGGCCAGGGATGGAAAAATCTCAGAGGTGACCGCGAATCACGCAGTGTCGTACGGTCAGTAGTAGTTGGTATAATCCTGGCTCTCCCCATCGTTGTTCTGTTCACGGTTCTCTTCAGTGCGGCGGACCTTGTGTTCCAATCCCGAATCGAGGAGCTTGCGGACTGGCTCCAGCTGGAAGCCTTGAAGGACGTGTTTACTCATTCCATCTGGATCCTGGTATTTTTTATCTTCCTGCTCGGTGCGCTTGTGATGGCGCTGCAAAAAGGGGTAAAACGCAAGCCTATCAATGACGGCAAGCAGCTTGTTCCGCCGTTTCTTGGATCGATTGAAACCAAAGTCATTCTTGTAAGTGTTAGCCTGTTGTTCGCTGTATTTGTCGGCTTCCAGTTCGCCTACCTGTTTGGCGGGGAGGCGAATATCACAGCGGCCGGGTTCACCTATGCCGAGTATGCACGCCGCGGCTTTTTTGAGCTGGTGGCTGTTGCGATACTGACCCTGCTATTGATGTTGGGCATGCGGTCCTTCAGCAAGGGAGAAACAAACGGGAAGAATGTGGCTTTCAAGGTTTTGTGCAGCATGCTGATAACACTGGTGCTGGTGATACTTGGATCTGCACTGAAGCGGATGCTGCTTTATGAAGATGCCTACGGCCTTACACGCCTGCGCACCTACACGCTGGCCGGACTGGGCTGGATTACGGTTCTTTTCGGGTCCTTTTCCCTGCTCTTGTGGAGCAATCTCCAGGTGCGGTTCGCACAGGTGCTTGCTGCAGTTGCATTGGGCTTCACTGCGACACTCGGGTTCCTGAATGTTGATGCGTTTATCGCCCGGCGGAACCTGAACCGTTACCTCGAAGGTGAGAAACTGGATACCTGGCACATGATGACGCTCACAGATGATGCAGTTCCTGTGATCGTGAATTATACAGAGGATCACCCCGACGATGTCGATGATGAACTGCTGGCCGGCCTGGTATGCCGGAATCTAAAACGTGATCAGGAGCAGTTCCAGGACTGGCAGGCGTATCATTTCTCGCGGGCTTCCGCTGAAAGCGCAACTGCGGAAGTTGAAGATCTCCTGTCGAAATTCACAGTGATCGAGGATGAAGAGTGGTACTCCTGGTCCATTGAATGGCCTTCAGGCCAGATCGTCTGTGATCCCTGGGGGTGGTAGGCTTTTTTCAGAATGAACATGGCGGGCGGTCTACAGCCGCCCGCATATGGCTTTTGGCGTTGACCTGGTTAAGTAAGATGGATGTTAAGCTATCCGAGAATGGGCAGACACACGGGCCTGCCCATATATTCAGATTTCACTTCAAACCTGTAGTCAAAATACAGAAGTAACCCCTTAGACGTCGAGGATCTTGACCAGGTCCGGCTTGTCGCGCAGGGCGGCTTTTGCTACCGCCCTGAACAGTGAGATCCAGCTGCCGAGAGCCTTCCATGCAGCGTCGCGCTCGGCGGTAGCAGTCATCGCATCACTGATCAGCCGGTTTTGCCCCGCATCGGCTGTCTCGAGCGCGAATACCGTTGCCTCTACCTGTGCCAACCCTTCTTCGTCGTAGCCGAACCGTGCAAGGCGCCCGGCATACTCCTCGAGCCGGGCATTTTCGATTGCGGTCAGTGCTTTGGGGATAAACTGGCTGCGGTTGGGCGGCATGCTGTCCTTCAGGTTGAGTGCTGAATGGGCTTCCGGCTCGTCCTTGAAAACCGCACGGGCGACAAGCCGGAAATCGGTAAACGCCTTTTCAGCGGACATTTCGGTGCCTGCCAGTCGGGAAGAGGCATAGCGCTGTGCAGCCCGGGCAGGTATCACGGCCGATCATTTTGGCGGTATTTTTTACCTCACTCTCGATATTCCTCCCGGCGAGGAGCAGGCAGAGGTTGTGTGGTCGCTTGTGGATCGTTTCACAGCCATCGCGACAGCGCTGCGAGAGCGGTTCGAGATCGAGGACGAAGGTGAAGAGGCGGATGAAGGCGGAGGAGCAGGAGAAGAGTGGGGAGAAGAAGGGGAAGAGGATGAGGATGAACCTTTCGCCTGAACTCAGGGCGTTCGTGGACAACGAACACTGGACCTTTGCCAGGACCTATCCGAAACCTGGCCTCATGAGTACCTCTTCCGGGATCGTGTGGATGAGGAGCTGTTCGTACGGCTGGCGGAACACATCCGGGCCCATGGAGAGAAAGGCCACTTTTACAGCAAGCGCTATATCTACTTTGAAGAAGACGGGTACATCTACTGGACCATGGGACAACCGTTCGAGGTCACCTAAATCATCAACCGCTGTAGGGCCGACCAGACCTATGCCTACCGGCTGGAGCACGGCACGCTGCCGTGAGGGAATGAGCGGCTGATGCGAATGAATGAGGAATAATAACGCCTGTTTATTACAAAAGGAGATAAGCATGTGGGAGCCGACCACGATGGAAGACCACCTGCTGTGGGAACATTTGAAATGGCATCCCGGTATCTACTATCTTGAGCTGCCGGTACGCACGCACTGTCATCGGACAGGTGCTGGTGGCCCGGCGACTGATGGAACTGATATTTTAACCGCTTTCACAGACCCTGCAGGTCGTCTGCATCCATGGAAAGCCTGATCTTGAGGAATACTGTAGGTATTCGGACATCGAGGTCTGCTTGTACCCGGATCTGGCGGTTGGACAGTCGGCCGACGAAGGTTCTGCTGTGCTGCCTGATATGCTTCTGCAGGGTGAACCATCCAGCGCACTCTTGGAGCGGGAGAACCTGCGATTATCCCCCGACAGCGCTCGGCGGCGGGCCTTCCTTAGAGGCTGGACGGCAGGCGCGAATGGAACGGCTGGAAGTGTTCGGGGGGAGGATGGTGTGATGGAAGAACTTTAGGTTCTAAGGTGAGTAAATTACCGCTAGTTTTATTTATTCCATAAGGAAAAGAATGATGGCAAAAAGGAAATTGATCAATATGAGTGTTGGGGCAGATCTGGAAAGGAACAGTGAGTTTCCACGCACGCCAGAAATGATTGAAAGTGAGTTGGAAATTCACAGGATGCTTGCCGAAAAGCAGAAAAAAAGAAGAAGGCAGAGGAGAAGTTAAAAGAGAATAAGGAGGATTGAACAAGGTTGCGGAAGAAAAAGAATCGTATTTGATCGTTTCTTATGGGATGTTTTCTTTACCATTATTCATCATTTGAATATCTCTCCTCGGGCTTTGGAGGTGATTTCAATTCAAGAATATTAAAGCTTTCGTCAATATGACATGATGTGTGGTGAGCGAGAGGCCGGAGAGTCTATCAATCAGCGTAATCTGGCTGCAATCTGTGTAATCTCTGGTTCAGAGGCAAAAGGTGACCGTGTCAAGCTTGAAGGAAAGTGGTTATAGATTCGAATAGTGTTCTTTTTGCTTCATTCTACAACCGACAGATTAGTAGTTTCTATCAAACCAACCATAAGGGTGGCGCTTTTTTTAAGCGTGATCAGCGTTTAGTAGTTCAGCGTAATCAGTGGTTCTTACACATCATCCGGCGGGGGGACGGGGAGGTCTTCCTCTGTCACTTTGCTGTACTTCTCGCCGACTTCAACGAGCATGACAGGGATGTCGTCAATGATCGGGTACTTGCAGCCGGAATCGTCGCAAACCAGCCAGCAGTCATGGACGAGCCGGAGCTGTCCCGGGTCATCGCCCTTGTCGGTATAGTGCACGGCAACCGGGCAGCGCAGAATGTTCAACAGGTCTTCACTGATCATGGTGTTGCTCCTTCCCTGAGGGGAATTCTACCACGCACACAATCTTCTCTGCCAGCGTATACATGATACTCGCAGCTAGTCTTCATCTTCCTCGGTGATCGCGTCCTTCGGAAGTTTCGTATCCGGGCCGTATTCATACACAGCACGCCACGGCTGATATTCGGTCTTGACGATATCGCTGAACAGGACTTCGCCATCACGATACACCGTCCGCTCCACAAGCACTTCCATGCCGTCCGCTTCCCAGTCTACCTGCTTGATCTCGCCCTTCTTCAGGTCCGGGTTCTCAACATAGAGCGGCTCTTCAGCTTCCTCCTCGTTGGAAATCTCCGGAGGGCTGATCTCGACTGTTCTGCCGTCCGAGGTCGAATAGAATTTCCACAGGAGCTGCGTGCCGTAGATGTAGGTTTCCATGAGGAGCCAGTAGGGCCGGTCGTTTACAAAGCGGAAATCGACCTGGGGCACAAACACGGTTGCGTCCAGACCAGGGCCGGGCGAATTGGGGCCCTGTTCGTAATAGGCCACACGGTAGGCATGGGGATAACGCTCCACGATCGGATAGCCGCCGAAAAAGGCTGTTCGGTAGAGTGTTGTTGAAACCTGGCAGACACCGCCGCCCACACCCTTGATGGTGCTGTCGCCGAAAATGATCCAGGCTTCTGCATAACCGGTATCGAGACTGATGTCACCGAGGATATCGGCCATGGAAAGGATGCCGCCAGGCGGGATCAGGTAGCCGTGGAATGCCTGGCTGGCTGTGTAGATATTCTGGGAACGGGCGCTGCTCGAGCCGCCGAAATAGGTGGCCTGCATGCTTACAAGCTCGGTGATACCGAGATCTTCTGCCGCTGCGTTGTCAGCCACTGCCGGCTGATCGATGTTGAATACGACGACTGCTTCATGCCCGCCAGTATTAAACGCTTCTTCGAAAGCAAGACGCGTCGCTTCGTGGTCCAGCAGCCTGCCTTCGGATGACTCAGTCATAAGGTCGAGTTCTCGGGTGTCGTCATTGAAGATAAAACGGGCATTTTCAGCCAGGCTTTCGTACGGTGCTCCAATTTCAGCAAGGTAGGCAGAAAAAAGTGAAGGGTCAAGTTTAATGGTGAACGCAGGGTTTTCCTCTCCCTCGATCTCGAAGGTAAGCAGCTGGGCAAGCGTTTCGGGCTGCAGCATTTCCGTATCGCCGGCAATGCTGATTTTGAATGGCTCTGCGAGAAGGCTGTTTGCGAGTTCAGCTGTATCCGACGCGTCCATCACCCGGGGCTGAAGAGTATCAACGGGAAGCTCAATGGTAGCATCATCTTCAAGGGTTTCGATTGTTTCCAGTATCAGTTCTTGTGCAGCTGCAAAATCAAGCTGTTTTCCTGTCTGTCCCGGCACAGCGTTTGCCTGGAGGCCCTCGATCGTGATGGAGGCGTTCACAGGTGCCTGGTAGATTGTTTTTTCAAACAAGGCGAGAAGCTCGCCTCCGACGCGCTCGTCGACAATCAGAATGGGATCGATCGCTACAGGGTTGATCCATGCGCTGAGCTGGCCCCCGATTTTCTGCGTAAGATTTCCAGTCCGTCCGACAGCCATGGCTTGCCGTGCCATCGACGGCAGATCAATGACAAGGCCCAGTTCGGCAGGTGTGGTAATCCATCGGTTTTCTTCGGCGACGAGATGGATGTTACCAGACAAGGGGTATGAATAGACTTTTCCCAGGGCAGTTTCTGCTTCGGGCAGTGTCAGGCTCTGGATGCCTGTTTCACCCGCTGTTACCCCTGGATAGATGCGGCCGGAGAAAAAAATCCGTACATAGAACACGAGCAGAAAAACTGCTGTTGGAATCCCGATCAGAAATGCCAGGATGAAATACAGCAGCTGTTTTTCGGCGGATTTTCTTTGTGTTTTTATAAAATCCATGCAGTTTCCCCGTCCTTTTTTCAGCGTGAAAATTATATCATTCCTGTACATAAACGGTGAAGAATGAGAGCTTCTGGAAGGGGACACCCTTTTTATCCTGCCCCGCGGGTGTTTGAAGATAATCGAAAACGGGGGAACTTTATACAGCATGTGAAGGATCCCTCCCGCGGGACAACAATACAGCCCTGCTTTATACAAGGCTAAAGGAAAGGCCGGAAGCACCCAATACACCGTAGGGGTCGACCCAGCGT
>Ga0272441_10005182_pt1 | contig 22906 bp, 15 predicted proteins | sample SSMProp6N_FD_193582 | JGI IMG/M metagenome (GOLD analysis project Ga0272441, IMG submission 193582) | Marine sediment archaeal communities from Little Sippewissett salt marsh, Falmouth, MA, United States - SSM-Prop-6N | ecosystem: Environmental > Aquatic > Marine > Wetlands > Sediment ...
ACAGGCGCGTCGGATGTGCACTACCAGATCTGGTGGTCGTACCGGGTGTACTACCCCAGATTTGGTGGTGTGCAGACGGCGTCCATGGCGCGGTTGCAGCCGAAGTCCACTTCTGGGATGGGAACGACTTAGCACAGTCGCAGGAGCGCCGTCCTCGAGACCGTCAGTGCGCCACCGTCTCGGTCTGAGACGTGTCGAGCTTTTGACGAGCCTTCTCGATCATCGCGAGAACTTTCTCGGCCATCACCGGCGGTGTCTCCCGAAGAAGGCGCTCCTCGTCTATGGAGCTCCAGGCCCGTAGGGCGTGGACCTTCTGCCCCGAGGGCCAGAGCCGCAGGGACGCCCCCACCAACGCCAGGGTCCGCCGGGGCTCCTTGAGGTTCTTTGCCGTCTCCAGAAGCTCGTCCATGTAGGGCACCAGATCGTCGGCGCTGCGGCTGGGGGGCCAGCAGGACAGCAGCTTCTGCAAGGCGGGCAACCGGGCCACGGGCGCCTCGTCCACGGCCTCGGCCAGGGCTCGCTCCAAGAGCTCGGCACCGCGCTCGGAGCGTCGCTTCGCCTGCTGGGCGTCTGCCCGCATGGACGCCACGTTGAGTCGATCCATGGGCGTGAGCCGCGCCTCGTCAATCTCCCGAAGCAGGGTGCGCGCCCGCTCCGTACGGCCCAAACCCAACCAGGCTCGGGCCACTGCGGTCTTGAGGGCGATGAGGGTCTCGGCGTCCAGCTCCTCCTCGATGAGACGGGAGCCCGCCGACACCACCGCCTGACCCAGCTCCTTGGTGAGCCCCTGCTGCTGGATGACGATGCCCAGCGCGGCGAGGCAGGCCGCCACCGGGACGGTTCGATGGCCGCTGTTTACCAGCCCCTCCACCGCCCTGGCGCAACGCTTCACCGCCTCTGTGGAGATCTGAAACCGCTCCGCGAGCTGCAAGATGCGCTGAAGCACCTCGATGTCGTCGTCGGGCTCGGGTGACTCCATGGCCAGGTCCAGCGCGCGCACGAGCAGCTCCTCGGCGCGATCCGGGTCGGCCTCTCCCTCGGTGGCAGCGGCCTCCTCCATGACACGTCCGTACTCTGCTCGGATCTCGTCGAGGTGGCGGCTGTCCAGGGGGGTGTGCTTGCCCGAGGGCTCCCCTGACACGACCCCCCGCAGCCGATACAGCTCCCGGCGGGGAAGCGCCGACGCCGCGGCCAGTCGCACGGTCTGCGACAGCAGAGGGTACTTGCGCGGGTCGATGCCCGGCAGGAAGGTCTGGTACATGCCGGGCAAGCACTCGAGCAGCTGGTGATCGGCGCTGACCAGGCGGATGGCGCCGGCGAGGTGCACCCGCCCCCGGAGGATGTCCAGGGCGTACCGCCGGAGCCCGTCGCTGGCCGGCAGGTCTCCGCGGTGCTCCACGATGATCTCCAGCACCCGGTGGAACGCGATGGTGTTCTGCGCCTCCACGTAGAAGGCCCAGTCCAGCCCCTGGGTGCCGAACAACGAGGCCGTGTCCGTGGACTCGAGCTCCTGCTCCGCCGACCCGGCCCACCCGGCCGTGATGAGCAGCACCTCGTCATCCACCTCCCCCCACCGCAGCCGCATGTCCAGGATGCCGGCCGCCTGATCCTGGCGATACGAGGCGAACAGATCCGTCGCCACCTGCAGCCTGTCCTCGTTTTCTTCGCCGGTCGTCATGATCGCAGTCCCCTGTCCTCCCGGCTACGGCCGGGCCTCCTCGCTTTCTACGTAAGCCAGAGCCACCCGATCAGTATCCCGGCCTCCTGTGGGCCGGTCAAGGAGAAGTCCAGCACCAAGCGGCTTGAAATGTCCGGCACCGGTCCGCAGCGGTCCGGGCGTCAGTCGATCTTGCCGACCTTGGCGGTGAACCCGTCCACGTCGATCCGCCCGATGGCCACCTTGCCCAGGAACTCGTCGTCGACGAGCCGCGCCTTGGCCGACTCCGGGTCGGGCTCGAGGTGGTCGATCATCAGATACACCGCCCGCCGCGTCGGGCGACCCCGGCATCGTCATCGAGGGTCTCCCCGCCCGGACCACTGACCGGATTGGCCGACCCGCGGCGCGAAGCAAGCTGCCGGCTATCGGGGAGGCAGCAGGTCCAGGATCGACAGCGTGGCTAGCTCGACCCCCGGAAAGACCGCGCTCAGACCGTCGCGGATGTCGTCCTCGGCTTGCAGGACGCCGGCCACGGTGCCGAGGGTGTCGTAGGTGTACGGGCCCACGGCGTCGACGCAGGCCTGTTCGGCCTCGGCCTCGTGACTGGTGAGGTAGTCGTACGTGTCCTGGTAGTAGGTGAGCGCGTTGACGGAAAATCGACACGGCGCCGCATCGGCCAGGTCGACCGCAAGGTCGCCTTGGACAGGGACACGAAAGGTCAGGTAGGTGGTCGACGCGTCGCTGGCCGCTCCCGGAGCGTCCTGCATGCCCGCCAAACAGCCCTTGGACATCACCCCAGCCCCGGCGACGAAAGAGACGCCCAGAACGCCCAGGGCTTCTCGGCGGGACAGGAGATGCTCCCGCACGGTGGGGTAACAAGGCGGTGTCGTGTCGCTGGCCGCCTCGCGATTCGGCCCCGTAGCCGTGGTGTGGCGCTTCATGATTCGAGTGTATCACACCGCGCGACCCACGAGCGCGCGACCCACGACCCGGGCAACCCGGGATCGCCCACGGTCGTCAGTGGTTGACGCGGGCCCCGGCGGCGCCGCATCATCGAGCCGAGCTCGAAAACACAACGACGGGAACCTGGAGGTGTGTCATGAGGAGATCCGGTCTGACGGTGGTCGTGTTGATGTTCTGCCTGGGTCTGTGGGCGGTGGGCTGTGGTGACGATGACGGGGACACGGGCACGGCGCCCGCCATCAGCAACCTGACCTACGACGCCTCCGGGCTGACCTTGAACGAGCAGGGAGTGGTCCTCGGCTCCTTCAGCTTCACGGATCCAGATGGCGACGCGGACCTCATGGAGATCGACGTCACCATGCCGGGCGGCCAGCCGGCCCTGGTGCCCGACACGGTGCTCACCGGAGTGGAAGGCGTGACGGCGGGCACCGTCAACTGGAACCTCACCCTCTCGCCCTCCCAGGCGGGCACCTACGACTTCGCCATTCGGGTGGTGGACGTCGGGGGTCACGTCTCCAACGAGCTGCAGGGCTCCTTCGACGCGCAGTAGGGTTTGGGTCAGGAGGACGGATGCCGGGTTCGGGGACGGATGCCGGGTTCGGGGACGTGGCCCGGCCCCACACACGTTGCCCCAAAGATAAACGCTGGAGTCCAGGGGGATGGGGGCGCTATGCTGTCGGAGTTGCACTGCTTGAAAGTGGAGTGGTAGATGTCCCGCTCGTTCCAGACCGCCATCGTGATCCTGATCCTGGGGGTCGCCCTGGGCGCCGCCCCGCTCCGAGCCGCGCCCGATCGACAGACCATCGACACCGAGCCGCAGGTCATTAACGGCAGGTGGATCCTCCCGGCCTGGGAGACCGCCTGGGAGCGAGAGGCGCGGGTGCTCAAGGACAACGAAGGAGACGTCAACGGCTTCCGGCTGACCCAGCCGCCCCTGTACGGGGTGAGCGAGGCGCCGGTCCAGCCCGCACGCCACTATGCCGAGTACGACCCGGTGGACGCCATCTACTACAGCTGGGAGCCCGGGCTGTTCAACGCCTTCTTCGGCGGGATCACCACCGAAATCCTCAACCGGACGACGATCCAGATCCACCTCCTGCACCACGGGGCCGGAGACCGCGCCCTGCTCGAGTCCGCCCTCACCACGCTGGGGCACGACCCCGCGGACGTGACCTTCGTGGACGTCTCCACCCTGGGGGACTACTACGAGTGGCAGACCGAGCCGCCCTTCGACCGATCCCTGGAGAGCTTCTGGATGGTGGACTACGGCCCCGCCTTCGTGGAGGACGGCTCCGGAGTACTCTCCATCGTCGACCCGCGGTACTACACCATGCGCGTCAACGACGACGCCGTGCCCACCAAGCTCGCCGCCGGGCTGGGGGTAAACGTCTTCCGGCCGGACATCGGCATCGAGGGCGGCAACTTCTTCTCCGACGGGCGCGGCACCTGCTTCATCTCCGGCATGGCCGTGGCGGAGAACGGCCCACAGACCGAAGCGGATCTGACCGAGATCCTGCGCGCCTACTATGGCTGCGACAAGACCATCTGGCTCTGGCCGCTGTACGGCGAGCCCACCGGGCACATCGACATGTTCTTCAAGAACGCCTCGGCGACCACGGTCCTGGTGGGGCAGTACGCCCCCGCCGTGGATCCAGACAACGCGTCCCTGCTGGAGATGAACGTACAGATCCTCGCAGCCGAGACCAACGCCGACGGCAGCCCCTTCGACATCCTGCGCGTCCCCATGCCGGACAACACCGACGGGATCTGGCGCACCTACTTGAACGGCATCGTGGTCAACGACCTGGTCCTCGTACCCACCTACCAGGACCACGCCGTTGGTGAGGCTTCGGCCCTGGCCATCCTGGGGCAGGCCTTCAGCGGTCGCACCGTGGTGGGCCTCGACAGCGAGGACATCATCGCCTGGGGCGGCGCCATCCACTGCGTGACCCGGACGCGCCCCGTGGCCACCCACGACCAGATGCAGGCAACGCCCGCTGAACAATGCGGCGGGGACTTCGACTGCACCCACGGTTGCGGCGAGATCACCCACGTCGGGGAGTGCTTCTACGGCGTGCCGGCCTTCTGCGACGCCAACCGGATCATCACCGACCTGTGCGCCCCGGACGAGCGCTGCGGCTGGCTGCTCAGCGGGGGATACTTCGACTGCGTCTTGGCAGACTGTGGCACGATCTCCCCCCAGGGAGAGTGCCACCGCCCCACGGGCTGGGACGAGGTGGTGGTGACCTGCTCGGCCGAAGGATTCCCCATGGGCCGGCGGTGCCCGGCGGGCTCGGTCTGCGCCTTGGACGTGTCCGGCGACGCGGGCTGCGAGCCCTGCACCACCAACGACTGCGCCGCCGGGGAGCGCGGCTGCGACGCCGACGGCAACGCCTGGCGCTGCGGCCTGGAACCCAACGCCGACAACTGCCTCAAGGTGATCACCACCGAGTGCGACGCCGACGAGGTGTGTGAGGACGGCCAGTGCCTGTGCGTCCCCGAGTGCACCGTCGGGGAGGTGGGCTGCAACGCCGACGGTGATCGCTGGTCCTGCGGCGAGGCCGACGACGGAGACACCTGCGCAGACCGCATCGTGGTCCCCTGCCGCGACGAGGAGACCTGCGTGGCCGGCGTGTGCGAGTGCGACGACCAGTGCAGCCCCGGCGACCAGGGGTGCGACGCCGACGGCCACGCCTGGTTCTGCGGGGAGGCTCTGGACGGCGACGACTGCGCGGACCGCGTCGTGACCGCCTGCGGCGTTGGCACCGAATGCCGCGACGCCACCTGCGTGGTCACCGTGCGGACCGACAATGGCTGCGGCTGCGCCGGTGCCGACGCCGGCGCCGGCGGACCTCTCGGAGGGGCGCAGGGGCCGGTGGCGCTGCTGCTCGGCCTGGTCTGGCTCATCCGGCGTCGCCTCCGCCCGGGGGGTGCGAGATGACCGCTCCCCTCGCAATCGCCGTGTCCGGCGCGGCGGGCCGCATGGGCACCGAGGTCCGCCGCATGGTGGACGCGGCCGATGACCTGACCTTGGCCGTTGCGCTGGAGCGGGCCGATCACCCCGAGGCCGGCCAGGCCTACGAGACCGACCTGGCCACCGGCCTCCGCGACGCGACCGTGGTCATCGACTTCACCCTGGCCGCCGCCGCGCCGCCTCTTTTTCGCGCCGCCGCCGCGGCGGGTGTGGCCATCGTGAGCGGCACCACGGGCCTGGACGACGAAGGCGAGGCCGCGCTGGACGAGGCGAGCGGCCGGGTGGGCGTGGTCCACTCCCCCAACATGTCCCTCGGCGTGAACCTGCTCTTCGCGCTGACCGAGCGGGTGGCCGCCGTCCTGCCCGCCAGCTACGAGGCCGAGATCGTCGAGCTCCACCACCGCCACAAGCGCGACGCCCCCTCGGGCACCGCCCTGGGGCTCCTGCGCGCCCTGCGGGCCGCTCGACCGGCGCCGCCCGCGGCCGATGTCTTCGGGCGCCGGGGCGACCTGGATCCCCGCGCCCCCGAGGAGGTGGGGGTGCACGCCCTGCGCGGCGGCGAGGTCGTGGGGGAGCACCGCGTCTATTTTCTGGGCGACCACGAGCGCGTCGAGGTGGGGCACATCGCCCAGACCCGCGCCGCCTTTGCCCAGGGCGCGATCCAAGCCGCCCGGTGGGTGGTCAACCAGCCCCCAGGTCGCTACGACATGCAGCGCGTGCTCGGCCTCTGACCCGGGCTTGCTCAGGTGGGATCGGTCGAATCGGCGGGATCGGCGGGCTCGGCCGCGCCGTGGGCTCGGTCGTTGTGGCGCTGCTGCTCGTACAGCACCGCGCCGAGCTCCTGCTCCGACAGGACGCCCCGCTCCACGAAGTAGGCACCGATGGGCCGCTGGGACCGCTCCTGGCGCGACACGATCCAGTCCCGCGTCTGGGCGCTCAACAGCCCCAAACGCACGGCCGTGCTTCCGATCCGCTCTCCCATGTGTCGCGAGTCCAGGATGGTGCCCAGCTCCAGCGGGCCCAGGAGCCCCAGATCCACCGCCAAAGAACCGAAGGTGGGACGCTGGGACCGCTGCCAGGACAGGGCCTCGCTCAAGGCCTCCCGGGAGATCCGACCGGTGTGGTATAGAAACCGACCCAGCCGCAGGGGCCTGGTGGGGATCGGTCCAATCCAATGCGCCCCGGACATGGACACCGCCTCGGATCCCCAGCCCGCGTCGGCGCCGGGCGCGCCTGCCGCGCTCCCGCCCGGGCCGCCCGCCCGGTCTCCATCGACCATCTCCGGCTGGTCCACGTGGGCCAGGAGGGTGGTGTAGGCCTCCTGGACCTGCTGGAACCTCGCCGTCAGGGCGGCCTCGTCCTCGCCCACGGACCGCGCCAGATCAGGGTGGCAACGGCGGGCCGCACGCAAGAAAGCCCTGCGGATCTCCTCGGGTCCCAGCGACGCCATCGCCTCGCAATCCACGGCCGGCCCGGCTCCGAAGAGCAAGCGCCAAGCATTTAGAATCACTGCGTTTTTACCAGAGCCCACGAAGAAACGCTCCTTCGACCGATCCGGGCATCGTACCCCGCCGCCGATCCGGGGCAAGTTTTTTCAACCTCATTGACACCTCGACCGGGCCACCCCGTTTGACCAGCCCCATGGGCTTGGTCCATAGTTCGTCCATGACCCGATCCCGCGAGACGACCTGTACCTGGCTCGGCACTGCCGGATGGATCATCCGGCACGGCTCCACCACGATCGTGTCGGACGCCTACCTGTCCCGGCCCCCCGGGGTGACGCCCTTTCCCGTGTCCGAGGAGACGCTGGCCGAGGCCGACGCGGTCCTGTGCACCCACGGCCACTTCGATCACGCCTTCGACATCGAGCGCGTGGCCCGCCTCTCGGGAGCGCCCGTGTGGGCCCCCGGCGTGGTGTGCGAGCGGCTACGGTCCAACGGCATCGACGCGGCGCGCCTCCACCCGAACGAGACGGCGGACGCCACCCGGGTGGGGGACATCGGCCTGGAGGTCGTGGGGTCTGAGCACATCCGTTACGATCTGCCGCTGGTGGCCCAGACGCTCAAGGCGGCGGTGAAGGGCGGCACCTTCTGGGACCTGGTGGACCTGGGGATCAGCTGGCCCATGGGCTCCAACTCCGACTACCTGGTGTACGCGGGGCCCCACACCATCTACCTGTCGGGCAGCCTCGGGCAGTCGCCGGCGCGAATGCGGGAGCACCGGCCGGACGTGGCCCTGCTGCCCTACAACGGCCGCACGGACATGAATCGCGTCTCCGCCGTGGCCGCCGAGAACCTCCGGCCGCGGCTCATGGTGTTCCACCACTGGGACGACTTCTACCCCGACTTCGCGCCCCCACAGAACCCGGGCCTCGCCCTGCCCGCGCTCCGCCGCCGCTTCGGGCACATCCGCTTCCACGTGGCCCAGCTCGCCGAGCCCCTGGACCTGGACTCCTACCTCGGCGCCTGACCGGCGCCAGAGCCCCGGCCGAGCCACCACCAGAGGTCGGTCGCCGGTCCCATCGACAGATCCCGGTTGATGTGAGCCTCCCTGTTGACCTATGCTCTGTCTCGAACCTACGAACGGGAGACACCATGAACCATAGAGCGATGTACCGGATAGGCGGCCTGATGGGGCTGCTCCTGACCTTCGGGTTGCTGCTGAACGGAGAGGCGCGCGCCGACTGGCCCCCCCCCGACGACGACCAGCTGGACCTGTCCGACACGCAGTACTGGCCCAACGATCCGGGGTACGACTCTGTGTGGGAGCACTTCAGCTTCCTGCCCGCCGAGACCGTGGACCGGGTCACGGCCTACAGCCCCTACGAGGTCGCCATGGGCTCTGGCGTCCACGCGGACCGCGCCTGGCAGAAGACCATCGGCGACCGGCGCGTCATCATCGCCGTGGTGGACTCGGGCATCCGCTGGCGGGAGCGTGAGCTGGTGAACAAGTACTACCTGAACCGCGCCGAGCTGCCGCCTCCTGACGCGGGGTGCTCCGGCGACGGCACCACCTTCGACGTCAACGGCGACGGATACTTCAACGTCCAGGACTACACCACCAACGTGGGCTCCGAACAGCCCGTCGACGTGTGCGACACGGTGCTGCTCAACCACCCCGGCGGCTGGGACATCAACGGCAACAACATGTTGGACCCCCAGGATCTCATCGCCATCCACTCCGACGGGATCGATGACGACCTCAACGGCTACATCGACGACATCTCCGGCTGGGACGTGTACCAGATGGACAACGACCCCCACGACGACACAGACTACGGCCATGGCACCGGCGAGGCCAAAGACTCCGGCGCCGAGGGCGGCAACAACATCGGCGACCTGGGCGTGTGCCCGGAGTGCACCATCCTCATGGTGCGTTCGGGCGAGTCCTACATGACCGACGTCAACGACTTCGCAATGTCCGTCATCTTCGCCGTGGACTCCGGCGCCTCGGTGGTCCAGTCCGCCCAGGGCTCCATCAACAACTCCAACTTCAGCCAGGACGCCATCGACTACGCCTGGTCGAACGATGTCACGCTGGTGGTCAGCGCCGCCGACGAGGACAGCTTCCACCAGAACTTCCCGGGCAGCGTGAACCACACGGTCTACGTCCACTCCATCCAACACGACTCGTCGAACTGGCGGGAGGCCAAGACCTTTTTGAACTACTGCAACTGCACCAACTACGGCGCCCAGCTCCTGCTGTCCACCCCCGGGGCGAGCTGCTCGTCCGAGGCCGTGGGCCGCACCTCGGGCATCGTGGGGCTCATCTACTCCATGGCCCTGCGCGAGGACGTCCCCTTCCCCGACGGTGTACCCAAGGGCACCGACCCCTTCGGCGCCCGGCGCCTGCGGGCCGACGAGGTGCGCCAGCTGCTGCTCACCACGGTGGACGACATCCACGACCTGGCCACCCACAACGACCCCGAGCGGTACCCCACCCGGGAGGGCTGGGAGATGCGCTTTGGCTATGGCCGCACCAACGTGGGTCGGGCCGTGCGTCAAATCGAGGCCGGACGCATCCCGCCCGTGGTGGACATCATCACGCCCACCTGGTTCCACGTGCTCGTGCCCGAAAACGACTCGAACGTGGAGATCACCGGCGAGGTCTCCTTCAGGGACACCATCTACGACTCGGTGGACTGGGTCTTGGAGTGGGCGCCGGGCATCGAGCCCGACGACGGGGACTTCACCACCATCGCCTCGGACAACGGTGTCACCGCCAACGTCACCGGCGTGCTCGGCACCTGGGACATCACGGACCTCGTGGTCGACAACCCCGACCAGCCGGCACCGGATCTACACGTGAACCGCCACATGGTGACCCTGCGCGTGCGGGCCACCACCAACTCCACCAACAGCGACTTCGACGGCGTACGGGGCGAGCTGCGCAAGGCGGTGCAGGTCATCAGCGACCCCGACCTGCTGCCGGGCTTCCCCATCTTCCTGGGGGCCTCCGGCGAGGCGCCGCCACGCACCGAGGACATGGACGCCGACGGCGTGCGAGAAATCGTCTACGCCGACGCCGACGGCTACGTGCACGTGCTCAAGGGCGACGGCAGCTATGTGCCCGGTTGGCCCAAACCCGTGAACCTGTATCCGGCCCTCGACCCGAGCCGCGCTGGCAACCACCTGCTCTCGTCGGCCTTCGACAGCGGCGACATGAGCGGCGAGTACTACTCCTCGGTGACCAACACCGCTCCGGCCGTGGGTGACCTGGAGGGGGACGGCGACCCGGAGATCATCGTGGCCAACCACGACGGTTGGGTGCACGTCTTCGACTCGGCGGGCAACCTCAAGCCCGGCTTCCCCGTGGAGCTGGACCGCTCGCTGATCACCGAAATCAGCGAAGACCGCAACGTGGACAGCGGCATCATCGCGGCGCCCTCGGTGGAGGACATGGACGGCGACGGCGACTACGAGATCATCGTCGGCGGCATGGACGGATACGTCTACATGTGGCACCACGACGGCACCTTGGATCCGGGCTTCCCGGTGCAGCTCATGCTCCCCGGGGACGAGGACTTTGCCCGCACCATCAGCTCGCCGTCGGTGGGTGACATCGACAACGACGGCACCATGGACATCGTCATGGGCTCCAACCAGTCCCGCAACGAGCAGGGCTCCCTGTGGGCCATCCACGGCGACGGCAACAACAACCCGAACGGTCCCTTCCTCAACGGCTGGCCGGTGTACGTGCTGTCGCTCAACCTGCTGCCCATCGTGGGCACGGGCATGGTGGCCGCCCCTGCCTTGGCGGACGTGGATGGAGACGGTCGGCTGGAGATCGCCGTGGCCGGCGTGGCCGGCCCCACGAAGATCTTCGACGCCGACGGCTTCCTGTACCGCGCCGTGGAGAACGGCACCCCCGCCGATCCCTTCCTCGCCTTCGGGCCGGCCTCGGACTCGGTGGACATGCCCATGCAGGTCTTCTTCACCAACTCGGCCTTCGGAGACATCAACAACGACGGCCGGCTGGACGTGCTCCAGGGCGGCGGCGGCATGCTGCTGGCCGCGGCCATGGTCGCCGGGGGCACCCGGATGACCTTCGACCACCTCCTGGGCGCCTGGGACGTGCGGAGCGGCCGCTTCCTCTACTCCTTCCCGCGGCGCATGGAGGACTACCAGTTCTTCTTGAATCCGGCCGTGGCGGACCTGGACGACGACGGGCTGCCCGAGGTCATCAACGGGTCGGCGGGGTACTACATCCACGCCTTCAACCGCTACGGCGACGAGCCCACGGGCTGGCCAAAGTTCGCTGGCGGCTGGGTGGCGGCCTCCCCCTGCGTGGGGGACGTGGACGGCGACGGGAACCTGGACGTGATCACGGGCACACGCAACGGCTGGCTCTTTGCCTGGCGCACCAACGGCCCGTCAACGGGCCGCGTGGAATGGGAGGGCTACAAGCACGACAACCGGAACACGGGCAACTACCACACGCCCCTGGACCAGGGCACCCAGGACCTGCCCGACAACTCCGACGTCGACGGAGACGGCATCCCCAACACCGAGGACGGTGACATTGACGGAGACGGCATCGCGAACCAGGACGACGACGACGTGGACGGCGACGGCGTGCCCAACGACTTCGACTTCGACGATGACAGCGATCTCATCGGCGACGAGGACGACGACACGCCCACCGGTCCCGAGGGCACCGGCGACTCCACCGACGTCAACCCCAAGAAGGGCTGCGGGAGCTGTGCCACCGGATCGGCCCCCGACGCGGGCCTCCCCTTCGTGATCCTGCTCGGCCTGCTCGGGCTGGCGCTCCGTCGACGCCACTCCTAGTCTCGACTCGTCAACCCGCGCCCAGGGAGATCGACCATGACGATAATGCCTCAGGAGCTCATCGAGCAGCTGCCTCGGGACATCGATCCCGAGGCCGTGGTCGACCACGTCTACGTGGGACACGCACCGGGGGGCGGGTTCGGCGAGACCCACCTGGTGAGCCACGGCGGGCACTTGTACATCTTCGGCCGCGGCTCCATGCTCGGCAAGCTCGAGCCGCTCCCCCTCGCCGCCAACGCCTCGCCCCGTCTGGAGCGCGGCTCCTTCAGCTCCACCCTCCACGTGTCCACCCCCGACGGGGAGTCGCGCATCGTCCTGTCCATGTTCGAGGTGGACCGGGCCGCGAACCTGGTGGGCGCGCTCCACCCCGGAGCGATTCCGCCGAAGCCAGAGGTCTTCGGCTCGGGCGATGTCCACGAGATCGACCGCGCCGAGCCAGCCACCTGGCCGCCGCCCGCCCAGCCCAGCCGCCAGGAGCGCGAGGAGGCGCGCCAGGCCGAGCCGCCGCCGCCACCGCCGGCCAGCCAGCCCAAGCCTCCACCGGTGCCGCCGAGTCGCAAGCCCAAGCCGCCGCCCGCCCCCCCGGCGCGATCAGGCGCCGGCGACCACCAGGCCGAGATCGCGCGGTACGAGAAGATGCTGAAAAAGCGCCCCCACGACGTGGTGGTCAGCCTCTCTCTGGAGGAGATCTACCGAGGCGAGGGAGACTACGTCAACCTGGCGCGGATCCTCTTGGCCCGCGTCGAGCACCTGGACTCCGTCGTGGAGCAGGTGGACACCCTACGGGAGGTGGCCGACATCTACGCCGCCATGGGAGACACGGACGACGCCCTGGAGATCCTCCAGACGGCCTACCTGCTGGACTACACCAACCGCGACACCGTGGATCAGCTCGAGGCCCTCGTCGACGAGCACAACCTCTGGAACAACCTCCTCACGGGGCTCAACGACGAGGTGCAGCACCACGAGGAGATCTCGGCCCGGGCCGGCATCCTCGTGCAGATGAGCCGCTGGTACCGCAAGATCTACAGCCGACCGGACTACGCCGACGCCTGCCTCATGCACGCCAAGCGCCTCGACCCCCAGCACCCCGACGTCCTCGCCGCCCTGAAAGAGCCGGGGTGAGCTTCACGGCCCATGACGGCCAGCACCGGGGTTGTGGCACAAAACAGTGGAAAAATGAGTAGATACCTAGGCCCCGCTCAGTCACTACCTGGTCAGATCAGGGCGTCGAGGCGCCCGGCTGGCGAGGCGCCAGAAGGGCGTATATCGGGAATATACAACCGCCTGGCCGCTCTGCTGCAGAATTGCTGCTCGCTGCAATTGTGAAGCAGAAACAACGAGCACGTGCCGTAGGCACACGCACAGTTAACAAAGCCAGCCGGGATGCATCGGCGTTCTGGGCGATCTGGTTGTTTTGCGACGGACCCTTAGTCAAGGAGCACGGTTCATGTCCCCTACCAAGTCGCTGTCACCCTGCCGTCTCGCCCTGGTGCTCGGGGTGGCCCTGTTGGGCGCCTCCTGCGGAGACGCTGATGGGGACCGCTGCGTCGATCCCTGTGAAGAGGTGGACGCGCTCCGCTGCTACGGCTCGGTCATCCAGCGGTGCTGGACCGCTGCGGACGGCTGCCTGATCTGGGGAGACCAGACGGACTGCGCCGACCAGGGCCTGTTGTGCCTGGCGCCGATCACCGGGCCCGAGTGCGGGATGCTGTGCACGGACCCGTGTCAGGCGGGCATGTCACGCTGCTCCATCAACGTCTGGCAGACCTGCGAGGCCGACCAGTGGGGCTGCATGAGCTGGGAGGACTTCCAGGTCTGCGACGCCACGTCGCTGGTGTGTGACGACACCAGCGGCGACGCCACCTGCGTCGCTCCCTGACCTCCCGGTCCCCGCGGCGGGCCTGTCTCGCGGGCCTGTCTCGCGAACCTGTCTCCCGGACCTGTCTCGCGGGCCTGTCTCGCGAACCTGTCTCCCGGGCCTGTCTCCCGGGCCTGTCTCCCGGGCCTGTCTCCCGGGCCTCCCGACGAGCCCTCAGTGCACGGGCGGGGACGAGGTCGGGGGCGGAGGCGGGGGCGCCTGGGCCTCCACCTCATCGAAAGCCACCAGGGCCAGGCCGTGCTGCAGCAGGAAGGCCAGCACCGAGGTGTGGGCGGCCTCCGTGGCGCCTGCGAGGTGTCCGGGCGCGATGCAGCCGTCGATGTGGTTGCCCAAAAAGGCCACCACCTCGCCGGTCTCTTCGAGGCCCCGGGCGACAACCAGCTGGTGCACGAAGGGCTCGGGCTGGTCTACGCGCAGCACCGCCGTGCGTCTCAGCGAGGTGTTGATGGGAAACCACGAGACCGTGTCGGGCGCGTCTGGAACCGTGTACAGAAACGCCGACGGCTGGCGGTTGAAGTGGGTCAGCCCCAGGGTGTGCGGGCCCTCGTCGAGCACCGCCGTGACCTGATCGCCCGCCACCACCACGCAACGGCACCCGCCCACCACCATCACGGTCTGCCCCAGGAGCACACCCTCCCGCTGCACGATCCGGCCCAGCAGGCCGCCCTTGTGCGCGGCCGAGATGATCCCCGCGCTGCGGGTCTTCAACAGGTCTTGGTGCTTCATGGGGCGTCGCGATCCGTTGCCATTGGTCCGACGCTCAGCATGCGCTCCGGGGCGCCGCTCGTCAAGGGGCCAGCGACAGCGATGGGGGGACTCGCGGTGGCGACGACTACGGTACCAAATGGCCCAGCGAGCGCATGAGGCCGTTGCACAGAACATAGAGGCGCGCGCACATCTCGAGATCCAGCTCGGCGCCCTGGATGGCCTCGTGACCGGGGCACACGCCGATGAGTCGCCGGGTGGACTGCTCCACGTTGGCGCTGAGCTGGGGCGACCGGTAGCGGATCTCACCGCCGGCGATGGACATGCGGTGCTCCTGGCCGTCCACCTTGGCGTACATCTTCAAGCCGTTCTCCAGGCGCTCCACGAACACGGCCCGGTCCGACTCGGCGTCGTAGCTGGCGCGGTCCAGGTGCAGCCGCGGCTTGTCCCGGTAGGGCGCCCCGGCGGTCGGGCAGAAGGTCTCGCAGTTGCCGCACTCGTTGCAGAAGTTCGCCACGTTGACGATCTGCCAGCGCTGGGCCACGCGGAACTGCCGCAGCCCGATGATCTTCGCCTCGTCCCCCTCGATCTTCACCGACGCCAGACGGGTCTCGAAGGGCATGCGCTCGTAGGCCTGGTTGGCGCGGTTGGGACACACCGTGACGCAGAGGCTGCACATCTCGTTGCACTTGAGACACCGCTCCGCCTCTCTCCGCGCCGCCTCGTCCTCCATCACCGGGGTCACCTGCGCGAAGTTGCGGCGGTCGGCCACGGCGAGCTCGGGCTCGGGTACCCGATACTCCCGCCGGGCCCGACGACGCAGCAGGTCCACCGCGTTGGCCACCTTGGGCACCCCGTTGCGAGCGGGCGCCGCCCACCGGCCGTGGGCCCGGAGGATCGCCTCGGCCACCCGCCGGCCAGCCGCCACTGCCTTGATCACCGTCGCGGGCCCCGTGACCACGTCGCCGGCGGCGTACACCTCTTCCACAGAAGTCGCCCCGGTCTCGGGGTCAGACACGATGGTGCCCCACTTGCTCAGGTCGACCCCTGTCCCGTCGAGGAAGCCCAGGTCCGCCTTCTGGCTCACACAGACGATCAGCGCCGAGCACGTCAGCCGGTGCTCCGACCCCTCCACGGGCACCGGGCGCGGCCGGCCGCTGGCGTCGGGCTCGGACAGCTCCATGCGCAGGCACTCCACCTCGGCCACGCGGCCGCCCGGGCCAGGCATCACCCTCACCGGCGTCACCAGCTCCCGCACTGCGACGCCCTCGGCACGCAGCGCGTCGATCTCCTCGGGGTCGGCCGGCATCTCGGCCCGGGTACGGCGGTAGACCACGGTCACCTCCGCCTCGGGGGCCGCCCGCCAGGCAGTCCGCGCCGCGTCCATGGCGGCGTTGCCCCCGCCCACGATGACCACCTGCGCACCGAGATCCACCTCCCGGCCGGCCCGCACGTCGCCGAGGAAGGTCAAGCCGTCGGTGACGCCCTCGAGATCCTCCCCCTCGATGCCCATGAGCCGACCCTCCTGGGCGCCCACCGCCAGCACCAGGGTCCTGTGCTCGCAGCGCAGGGCGTCGAAGGTCACGTCCCGGCCCACGGCCTGGCCACACCGCAGGTCCACGCCCACCGCCAACATCCGCTCCACGTCCTGCGCGATCTCGGCATCGGCCAGCCTGAAGGAAGGAATCACCGACGACACCATCCCCGCGGGCCCGGGCTTGGCCTCGTACACGATGACCTCGTAGCCATGTTGCCGCAGCAGACATGCGGCGGTCAGCCCCGCCGGTCCCGCACCAACGACGCCCACCGAGTCACCGTTGGGGTTCTGGCGGGGAGTGGGCCGCCCATCGCCGCCGTGTACCGTGGCGAACCGCTTGATCTGGCGGATGGCCACCGGGTCGTCGTAGTGGTTGCGCACGCAACGCGACGTGCAAGGGTGATCGCACACGGCGCCGGTGACATTGGGCAGCTGGTTGGTCCGCCGGATCACCTCGAGTGCCTCGGGGACCCGATCCTGGGCCACCAGGTGCAGGTAGTCGGGCACCTCCTGGTGCGCTGGACAGGCCTCCTGACAGGGCGCGCTGATACAGTCGAACCAGTCCAGGGGCCGATCACCCTTGGTCTGGACCGGCCGCGACAGGGCGTGGTATTGCACCTGCGCCGTCACCTCCCGGGCGTACCGCGCCTGGTTGGCCAGGCGGAAGGCCCGGGTCACCACCTGCTCGGCGTCCCGGCGGATCGAGGGCTCCACGCCCACCTCGGGGTCCGCCCCCGCGAAGGGCGACTGGCCATCGACGTGGTCTGACATCTGGACCAGCAGCTCGTGCGCTTCGGCCTCCGACAGGGGCGCGCCGTCGAGCCCGGCCTGACGTACGATGGCGCGGACGAGGTCCGCACCATCCGGCTCGGCCTCCAGGGCCGAGCGGATCACCAGCGCATCGAGGCTCCGGGCGCCGAGCGCGGCCATCCGCTCCCCCAACCGCTCGAGGTACTGCGGCAGCCGCGTGTACCCGCCGGGCTTGAGCAGGTCGGTGCAGACCGTCACCGGCGCCAGGCCGCAGGCGAGGATCGCGTCGAGGTTGAAGGCGTCGGCGCCTCCGGACAGGGAGATGTCCACGCCTCCGCCCAGCTCCTGCTGCAGCCGGTCCGCCAGGTTGATGGAGAGCGGGTGCAGCCCCCGCCCGGACATGTACATCATCTTCTCGCTGGCGGGAAACACGGCGCGGTGGTTGACCACCTCGAGGGTGTTGGTGAGCTTGAGACCGAAGCCCACGCCCCGGGCCGCCGCCACCTCCCGGAGCCGGCCGACCATGGCGACGGCGTCGGGGTACTTGAGATCGTGGTCAAAGGCCTCGTCGGGAACCTCGATGTCGGTGAAGCCGCAGTCGTCGTTGAGGATCCCCCGCAGCCGCTCGGGGCCCAGAAGGGTCGGGTTGAGCTTGACGTTGGTGTGCAGGCCCCGCTCCTCGATGAGATACCTCGCGATCCGCTCGATCTCGTCGGGCGGACAGCCGTGCATGGTGGAGAGGGTGACGTTGTCCGACAGCCGGGTGCCGATGGTCAGGTCCCTCACCTCTGGATACTGCTCTGCCACAGCGTCCACCACCGCGGGCAGGTCCGCCGAGGCGTCGTTCATCCGCGCCAGAAACCGCTGCACGTTGGGCTGCTCGATCCCCTCCATGTTGTAGCCGACGCTCATGTTGAACAGAAAACCGGGCCCCTCGCACCGATCCCACCAATCCAGCCGGTGACGCAAGGCGTGCAAAATCACCCACGCCTTGAGGTACTCGGCAAAGGACTCGTCCAGCCGCAGCTCCTGGGACCACTCGCAGTTGAACGTGGCGTCGGCCGCGTCGATACAGGGCTTGGACACGTCCAGCTCATCGAGGGTCTGTACCGTCTTGAGCTCGAGGAAACGAGCACCACAGAGCCACGCCGCCACGATGTTCTGAGCGAGCTGCGTGTGCGGTCCGGCGGCAACGCCCACCGGGGTCTCCAGCACACATCCATACCGCCGCAGGCTGAAGGGCGATCGTTGGGGGTCGTAAAACAGCTCGACGGGGATCCCGAAGATCGAGCCCCGATCGCCCAGCTCGTGAAAAACCCACCGAGTCAGCTGGCCCGCGGGGATGGGTGTGAATCGATCCGACATCGTTCGCTCCGCATGCTGTAGTCGTTTCTGCTACCCATGGTCGGTCGAATTCGTCTAAATGTAAAATATTCTCCGAACAGGAACGGAGATAGCCAACTGGCTTTTTCCGTCGGAACACAGAGAAAAGAACGCTGTAATTCAAGGCGGTTACACTGACCATGGTCCCCATGTGGGGATTCTCACCCGCCAAGAGTGAGCCAACCGTCTGATACAATTCAAGTATTACTGCGGAGTCCACGCAAAAAAAGCGAGCTGGCCAACCACGTCCCCACTCGGCTCAGCGTCCCCACTCGACTCAGCGGGAAGGCCGGCGGTGGCGGATCTGTGTGGCAAGGAAGGCCGAGTAGAGGCGACGTAGCCTCTTGGCGAGCGCCTTGCGCCGCCTGATGAGGTTCCGCGTCTCGCCCGGGTCCTCGCTCAGGTCGTACAGGCGAAAGGTGTTGCTGAGCGGATCATGGATCAGCTTGTGATGCCCGTACACGATCGCCCGCCGACGCGGGTTCTTGGGTCCCTTCACCATCTCGCAGTACAGGACGCGCTGGGGCAGAGGCTGCGCCGATTCCAGCCGGCTCACCAGAGAAACGCCCTGCAGCCCATCGGGGATCGGTGCGCCGACCAGGTCCAACAGGGTCCGGGGCAGATCGATCAACGAAACAGGCTGGGCGACCCGGCAGGGCTTCATCCCCGGCACGTACACGAGAAGCGGGACGTGGATCTCCTCTTCGCACAGATCGTGACCGTGGTATTTCAGGCCGTGCTCGCCGAAGAGCTCCCCGTGGTCGGACGTCATCACCACCACCGTGTTGTCGGCGAGCCCCTTCCGCTCGAGGTGGGCGAGCAGCCGCCCCACATGCTTGTCGGTGTAGCGTATCTCCCCGTCGTACCGGTCGCTGGCCCGCGGGCCGAGGCTCGCGGCCTCTTCATGCTCGAGGTAGTGCTTGTGGGGATCGAAAAAGTACGTGAACAGAAAGAACGGCCGACGCTTCCCCGTAGCGCCCCCGACCCCGCCGGCGGCCCAGCGGTCGATCAGCCCAATGGCGTTGTCGGTCACCGTGGGGGCGGTCACCATCCGCTCCATCTCCGCCGAGTTGCGTCGGTAGTAGTCCTTCCAGACGTCGAAGCCCTGCGCGAGACCATACCCGGGGCGCATGTAGAAGTGGGAGACGCTGGCCATGGTGGCGTAGCCCGCTTTCTTCAGCCTCTCCGCCAGAGTCACGTTGGCGTTGTAAATCGCGATGAAGTGCCCGCCGGTCCGATGGAGCTCAGAGGTGAACCGGCCGGTGAGCAACGCCGGCACCACCGAGGCCGTCTTGTTGGAAACCGAGTAGGCCCGCCCGAAGGTCGCGCCCCGCTGGGCCAGCCGATCCAGGTTCGGGGTGAGTCGTCGCCGGTAGCCCGCCCAACCCACGCGATCGGCGCGCACCGCGTCGATGAGGACAAACAGGACGTTCCAGCGCTTGCGCAGCTTCACCGCCGGTGGGCGCCGAGGCCTACGCAGCGGAGGAGGCCGCACCGCCGTGAGGGTCCTCCGGTCCACGTGCAGGTCCCGACCCGAGCAGTCCTCGTCCACGCCGTTGTCCGGGATCTCCTGCGCTGCGGGGTTGATCCGGGCGTTCCGGTCGTTGCAGTCGCCACCGCCAAAACGCGCCGGAAAGCCGTCCCTGTCACGGTCGTGCAGCCGCGCCATGGGGCGCAGGACGCGCGCGGACAGCGGACCATACCTGGCGATGGCCATCGCGACCCGCCGATCTGCAAGGCTGTTGCCAAAGCCGGCGTAGGAGAACACCACGAGCCCGACGGTGACCACCAGCACCGCCAGCGCAACCAGGCCCGACACCCGCCCCTTCCAGCGCACCAGCAGGTCGGTGGTGATCCACATCACCAGCGCCGCGGCGAGGATCCAGATCGGCGTCCGCAGCGGCAGGGCGTCCCAGGTCTCGGCGTAGCGCGAGGGGATCACGACGGCCACCGCCACGACGGCGGCCAATGCGCCAGCCGCCAGGACCTGAGGACCGAGCAGCCATGCCACCACCGCGCTGCGCTCGAACGCCTGCGGGAGCCAGCGTCCGAGGTGGTGACGCAGCGCAACGTGGACCAAGTGCAGCAGTCCGGCCGCGACGAACAGACAGACAACCAACGTCAGTGCGGCGAGGAGGTGGTTGTGATACCCCGTCAGGAAGTGATGACACAGCGGCACAAGCACCACTGCCGACAGCCCCAGCGCCACCAGCGCGCTCCACGCGGCGGCCGCCCGACGCCCGCCCTCACCACCCCGGGCGCACAGAAAGCGCCACAGCCGCCGCGCCAGGGCGATGGGGCCCAACTCCATCGGAACCACCGCCCAGGCGAGGCCGAGCGCCAGCCCGATCACGAGACACGGAATCGCCACCAGCGCGAGGGCGTGGAGATACACCTCGCCGGGTAGACTCTCCCCGCCATGGAAGCGGCTGAACTTCGCGACGACGGCGACTCCATCCGCCAACCCGAAGATCAGGCCCACCAGCGCCCCGCTCGCCGCGCCAGCCACCAGGGCCCGCGGGCCGACGCAGCCGGCGTTCGCGGGTGCCTCCAAGGTGGGACGATCGGCACCAGGACGGTCGATGGCACGACGCTCGGTAGCACGACGCTCGGTGGCGGAAGGGTCGGTAGTATCTTCGGATCGAGACATCGTTTGCGGTATGCGACACGCTGGTTGGATCGAGCCGCCGGGGGGGATGATCGAAGGATCTCAGGGGTAAGTCAAGGTCGCACGGCGCCAGACAGGTCGCACGGCGCCAGACAGGTCGCACGGCGCCAGACAGGTCGCACGGCGCCGGACAGGTCGCACGGTCAAAAAAGAATGTGCACGGCCGGCTGGGCAAGGCCCCGGTGGTCAGCCTGTGATCAACGGTCGGGTCGTGACTCGGCTCACCGCAGGTGGCGGCGGCGCCTGATGAAGAGGAAGCCGAGCAGGACGACCAGGCCCAGCGGTGCCGTCGGGATGGACCCGTCGGTGCCGCTGTTGCAGCTACAGCCGTGGGTGCCCTGCGGATACGGGTCCAGGCCGGCGGCGTCGGGCGGGGTGACCCAACCGTCCGGGTAGACAAAGCCTCCGTCCGGGGTGGTCACCCCGGCGTCGAAGCCCGGCGGAATGTCCACGCAATCGCCCACCTCGCACATCTGGCCGGGCGGGCACACAGCGCCCGCGCAGTTGTCCACACACTGACCGGCCTCGCAGTGGGTGCCGTCGGCGCAGGCCACGCCAGCGCAAGCGTCCTCCACGCAGAGGCCGCTCGGCTCGCAGGTCTCTCCGGCGGGGCAGGGGTTGTACTCACAAAGGCCGATGCACACGCCGTCCTCGCAGACCGTGCAGCTGTCGCAGGTGATGTTCTCGCACAGGTCTACGCAGTTACCGACGAGGCAGGCCTGGCCATAGGGACAGGACACCCCGGCGCAGGCGGTCACACAGACGCCGCCGGCGGAGCACCGCTCGCCTTCGGGACAGGTGACGCCGATGCAACCCTCCTCGACGCACAGGGCGATGTTGGGATCGCACACCAGATCGCCGCCACAGAACTCGGAGCAGTGGTACGAGCACCGCCCGGCGTGACACACCTGGGGCGAAGCGCACAGCGCGCCGTCGTCCTCCTCGTCGATCTGGCCGTCACAGTCGTTGTCCAGGTTGTCGCACTCCTCGGGCGACGGCATGATGTCCTGCACGCACAGGACGTCCGAGCCAACGCACTGGGTGCGCCCCTCGGCGCACACGCCCAGCAGACCCGTGTCACAGGGCTGCCCGGCGTCCGGGCAGATGATGGAGCCGCTGCGGATCTGGAACTGCCACAGGCCGGGCTGGCCCACGTTGGAGGTGGTGCACATCAGGTTCGCGATGCCGGGCGCCATGGAGCCCGGCAGGGCCACGTAGTTGGTCTGGTCGCCGGCGTCGAAGCCCGCCTGAGCTTCGATGCCGCCGAAGCCGTTCACGCCTTGGCTCGCGTCGCCGGTCTCCCACTCGCACCGGTTGAAGCGGAACTCCACGTCGAAGTCCCCGGCGCCGCCGCAGCCCGCCTCGGTGAGGATGAGCTGGAAGGACATGCGGAGGTCGTTGTGGCACGAGTAGTAGCCCACCCGGTCCCAGGTGATCACCATGCGCCCGGGCTCCAGGTACCACCACACACCGTTCTCGGCGGGACTGAGGCACGTCACGCCCGTGGTGCAGTTGCTGCCGGTGGTGTTGCGGATGTCGACGTCCCCCCAGTAGGGGGCGATCATGGGCTGATTCGCCACGGGGAAGGCGTTGGGCGTGTAGGTCCACACCGCGCCGCTGAACGAGACGTTGCCGTTGGTGTTGACGTAGGCCGAGGTGTGCACGTCGCTGAAGAAGTGCAGCCCGTTCGGGAAGGCCGGGGTGATGTCGATGACGGAGCTAGAGCCGTCGTCGTTGGGCGGGAGACACTCGGTGCCATAGCCCGCGGTGCCCCCGAACCCGTTGATCAGCGGCACCGCCGCCCGGCTGGGCGCGGCGCTGGAGATCAGCCCCACAGTGACAATAAGTCCAGTGAACAGACGAATCCAACAACGACATCGCATAGTCTACTCTCCTACTTCTGTATGGAAGCAGCTCCAACCTTGATTGTAGAACGCGCGCGCTCCCCAATCAAGTGTGCAAGTGTGCTGGGGTGTGATCGCTACCCCTTGGTGAGTCCCCGTTTCCGGCTGCCTCGGATTGATTTCGTGGCAATTACGAACTCTGTAGCTCAATGAAGCTTCATTGCCAAGGGGAAGACGGATCCGCCACTTCGTG
>Ga0272441_10005183_pt1 | contig 22904 bp, 25 predicted proteins | sample SSMProp6N_FD_193582 | JGI IMG/M metagenome (GOLD analysis project Ga0272441, IMG submission 193582) | Marine sediment archaeal communities from Little Sippewissett salt marsh, Falmouth, MA, United States - SSM-Prop-6N | ecosystem: Environmental > Aquatic > Marine > Wetlands > Sediment ...
GTAAAATCTTCGCGCTGCAGTGCGGGCATACCTCGCCCACCAGGCCGTAGCGCTGTTTTTGTAATCTCCAATGTCGCGGAACTTCCATATGTAACCTCACCACTCCGGTATTTCTACCAATATCGGATGGTATTTTAGGGGTGTAGAACTATCAGAACCTATCAATGTCGAAATTTTTGAAAACTTATTCTGATGAGAATTCTGAGAAATTCCATAAAAAATTATGATGAGAAACACCAGTTGTAATCAGATTTCCAACCCTGTATAATAAATACATACTCAAAATCAATACATTGTGCGGTGACATTATTTGCCGTAAGCAATTTTGAGTAACTTAGAAAAACCGTTCAATTCTTGAGTGGTTTATTTTTTTAAGGAGGTGGATTAGGAGCATAGGATCAGACTAATGAAAAGAAAAAATTGAAACAGGAGGAAAAAATAATGAAAAAAATAAAAAGATCATGGATATTGGTTGTTCTGGGATTGATCCTCGTTTCATGCGGACCATCACCGGAAGCAATTGCAACCATGACGGCGTCCGTTTGGACACCCACTCCCCTGCCCACACCTACAGCCACCCCCCTTCCGTATAACGCCGCGATAGACGTGTTGAATGAGGCCGGTCAGCCGGTTTTATACGCAAAGGTCCAGCTGATGGAAGCCGGAGATGAAAAACATGCAGTGGATGAAACTGGAGAAGTCCAATTCATGAACCTGCCTGGTGAAAATGTCACCTTAAATGTATCCTCTCCAGGATACTTCGTTTCTTCGACCACCCACACGATCGAAAGGGGAGAAAATACCATTGAAATAAAGCTGGAGCAGGACCCAAACGGTCTGCTTCCAGAGAATGCATGCATGCTGGGAGAAACGATGATCATGGTGGAAGATATGCAGGACGCGGAGATGGAGGAAGGTTGGCAGCAGCTGAGCGACCGCCTGGCATCCGGCGCGCCGTTTATCGAGATCGCTGATGACGCTAACCAGGCAGGTAATATGGTGCTCAAACACTTTATCAATGATGAAATGGGTCATTACAATATTCTTCGTTACGATGAACCCGTCGGGGATGCAGCACTTCGCTTTGACCTGCGCATTACACCCGGTCAGCACGTACAGGTCGGCTGGCACGATGCCGGAGAGGGCATTTATATTGCCTTTATTTACCAAAATGATGCAAGAGGCGGCGTGGTTGAAAAACACCTGCCTTCTGATCAACAATTTCCTGTCTTTCCATTTCGGATAAATATTGCCGATCAGGAATGGCATAAAATTGAAATTGCCACTTTCGAAGGCACATATTCTCTCTGGATTGACGGTGTGGAGATGGGCTCTTGGCAGGACCAGCAGCCTTTAGGTCCCGGAGCTTTCTTCGTCGATGCGTTATATATTTGGGAACCGGGACAGATCACGGAATTTGATAATTTTTCAGTATGCGAATTGAGCACTCCGTTCACAACCATGGTTGTGGAGGAAGAAGGAGAATCCTGAAATAGAAGGAAAAAAATTTAGCCTATCCGTGACTTTAGACATGGATAGGCTTCTTTTAATTTTATAAATGACCGATAATATATATGCATTTGGAAAATCCACGTTTTTCTTTCATCACCCATTACTACCTGCGGGGAACAGTGCCCTTCCGCAGCCTCTCGCCCCTGCCTGATAAAGAGGCCCACGAGATCATGCGCAGGTTGGCGGACGAGACGCTTTTCGGCCTGCGCTTCAAGGACCCGGAGGGATATCTGGCACGCCGCCGGCAGTCGGAGAAGTGGGTGCATAATGCTTTCGCGGCAAAGGGCGGACAGCCGCGCCAGGAGTACCCGGTATATTTCGTGCTGGGCGAGTCAGGGTGGCTGGCGGAACAGTCACCGGACAAGTCCAGGCACACCGAGATCCGCATCCCGCTGGATGCCTTTGAAGAGGGGAATGTCAGCTTCACCTACCCGGACAGCATGATCTCGCGCTGGTTCGCGGAAGAAAAGCCGCCCGACTTGTACCAGCCAGACCTGCACGGCAGGGTATTCATGAAAGCAGAAATCCTGGAAATTATAAAGAAAAAAGGCAATCCGGAGCAGGACTGGCCGAAACTGCCGCCGGCGCTGGGGCCTTATATAGAAGCGCAGGTATGGAATATGGAACCGCTTAATAGGTGGTTGGCTGCTAATTTTCATTCCAATCCTCAACATTCTCACAAATAAATAATGGGGGTTTTTATCATGAGATGATTTTTTCCAATAAATTTAAATTGCCCCGGAAATGTTAATAAGATTCCAATTGAATTTTTTTTATCGGGCAATATAATGAAATTGATTCCCATCACAACCTCATCTCTAACTGTCTTTTTTATTTCTAAAAAGGATCGGAAAAAATAAAAGGAGTTGGATATGGAAAAAATCAAAAGCCCAACCGGTATATTGGAAGCGGAACATCGCTCTATTGAAAAAGTTGTCAGCGCCGCATCAGTAATCGCTGCCCGGATAGAGGCAGGCCAGGAAAAGGATATTGCAACACTCCCGAAAATCGTCACCTTCATGCGCACCTATGCGGATAAATGCCATCATGGAAAGGAAGAAGCGCTCCTTTTTCCGGCGCTGTTGGACCACGGCGTACCCGCTGAAGGCTGCCCGATAGGGGCTTTGATGGGCGAGCATAAAAGGGGCAGGCTGATGGTTGCCGAACTGGCAGAAGGGGCGGATTTATATATGAAAGGTGATAAAGACGGAAAGGATAAAATCCTGAGAGGCCTGACCGGGATCATGGCGCTTTATCCCAATCATATCTGGAAAGAGGATTTCCTTCTTTTCCCAATGACCATGAAAGTACTGGATCAAGGGGACCAGCAAGCCCTACTGGAGCCTTTCGAAAAAGTAGATAACGAAATCGGGGAAGATTCTCTTCGGGATTTTGAGGAATTCGCGGAGAAAATGATCGCCTCAGCTGATTAATATCGCTACTGCGTCGTAAATTTTTCTTAATTTAACCAACTTGATCTCCTATAGATTTCCATCTAAAAACTTGTCTGTAAAATTGTACATTTAAATAGGCAAACAAACCCCCGAGATTAAAAATATTTCGACGAAATATTTATTCTCAATAAAAAGAATCGCGAAAAAATACAATTAGAATAAAAACATGTATCAAAATCTCATTGAAATCGACCGGCGGCCTGCTCCATTTGAGAAATATACAGCTTATGATCTGTGGGCTGATGAACACCGATCAAAAATGATGCTTGCCTACCACCTGGATGCGGAAGGAGACACGGCTTCGAGAAATCACACCTTTATCGAGCAATCAGCCGAATGGATTTTTTCACATTTCAACCTAAACGAAAATACCCGCGTGGCGGATTTTGGCTGTGGGCCGGGTTTATATTGCCAGCGCCTGGCAGCAAAGGGTGCGCCAGATACCGGGATTGATTTTTCATCCCGATCCATCGCATACGCCATCAATGAGGCTGAAAGGTTAGGACTACAGATTAAGTATGTAAACCAGAATTACCTGGAATTTGAAACCAATAACCGTTTTCATCTGATCATGATGATTAAGTGCGATTTTTGCGCGCTCAGCCCGTCTCAACGAAAAAGCATACTAAAGAAATTCCGAAAACTGCTGGAACCAAGCGGACGTTTACTTATAGATGTATATTCCTTGGCGGCTTTCAATAATCGCAAAGAAGAAACAAGGTTTGGCCAGAATTTAGACAACGGGTTTTGGTCAGCCAATGATTATTTTTGTTTTATGAAGACATACAAATATGAAAAAGGGAAAGTTATCCTGGAAAAATATACAATTATTGAGCACAATCATGAAACAGAAATTTATAATTGGCTCCAGTGTTTTTCAGAAACCAGTATCAGGAGGGAATTAGAGGAGGAGGGCTTTAGAATAGAAGAATTGTTTGCTAATGTAGCAGGTGCAAAATTTGAACCTCATAATGAGGAATTTGCTATTACTGCAAAGATTTAATATGAACCTTGCCGGGCAGTAGAAGCTATACAAATTAATTTAGCGTACGCAAGATTTTATCTGCCGCCAATTTGCCGGTGATCAGTGAAATGGGAAAACCGGAGGGGCTGAAGGTCCATTGGCCCGCCTGGTATACATTGGGGAGCGGCGTATTCACTGCAACGGCAATCCTCGCCAGGCGGTTTTCCGCCGGCATGGTTCGGTTGGTGAAAGCCCATCCGGTAATAGCGCCATCCTTGTTGTTGGTAAGCTTTTTCAGCGTGAGCGGGGTGGAGGAAAAGCACTCAAGGACGGATGCTTCCAGCCCTGGATAGATGGAGCGATCCAGGTTCTGGATCATCCGTTCCTCTGAAAACTGTTTGAATTCCTCATACCAACCCCGGCTGCGGATTTCCCTGGTCAATTTGTAATCAAACAGCACGCTGATGATCAGCCCCGTTTTTCCCGGCGGTGCAAGGTCTGGATCGCGCAGGGCAGGGATGGATATTTCGTAAGTGGTGAGGTGGAAGTATTTCTCCAGCCAGGACTGAATCTCCTCCCATGATCCTCCCGACGGCAAAGGGCCTGCCCGTGTCTGGCCGTCCCTGACTGGCGTATAGAAGAAGTGTTCACTGGCAATGTCCCTGAAAAATTCAGGATTCAGGTCGGATGAAATATACATCGTGAAAATGGAATTATTGCCATCCAAACCGGAAATTTCATCCAGCTTCTTTTCAACCACATCCTTGTATTTCTGATCTGCAACAGCATCAAGATCGACCGCCTGATACAAGAGCACCATGTCCGCCGCCCAGAGCAGGCGGCGGTATTGATAGGAATTTCCATCCTGGTCTTTCACTACTCGCCCATCCAGATCAACGGACTGGATTTCTGTTCCGATTTTGATCTCCCCCTGATTTTCATGAATAAAAGCAGTCAATTTGCTAACCAGGGCGCCTGTCCCGCCCTTCGGATAAAAATAATCCAGGTACAGGCTGAGGTAGCTCAGCGCGAAAAACGCGGGCGTAGCGGTGAAAAAGTGTTGGGAGATGATATCTAGAAGGGACTGGCTGCTGGTGAACTTTTCCAGGTATGTTTCCACCGGCTGGTTCAATGCCATGATCTTGCGCACCGTGCCGATATATTTAAACATCCAGGGAAAAACTTCTTTTACAAAATATTCCCTGTCCTCTTTGAAATCCAGGAACACCGGATTATCAATGCCATACTGGACATCCATATACCCCATGATTTTACGTATGTCCTCAATAATCGCCCGAATATCTTTCTCGGATTCCGGGTAGAAGCCCTCAAGAAATTCACCGTACGCATCCAGGCTTTCAGGTGATTGGATACGGATCACAAGGTCCTCGATCCCGATCGATACCTGGTTCGGGACAAATTCCAGGTCAATCCCCAGGTGCTTCAACATGGGGAACAGCGCACCCGCGTTCTCTGTTGCGCGGATGCCGCCGTCAAACACAAAACCATTCCGTTCAAATGAGTTGACCAGGCCGCCGCATTTTTCCTGCTTTTCGCAGACCAGGACAGACCTACCGGCCCTGGAAAGGTATGCCGCGGCTGTCAGTCCGGCAACGCCGCCCCCCACGACAATCACATCATATGTCATTTACGCTCCTCCAAATACGGGGCGATCAGCTGCTCACTCGCTTCCCAGATTTTTTGCTGAAGGCCTGGCTTCAGGAGATACCGCGCCGGTTTTTCTTCGATAGTCTGGTTGAAAAACCGGCCGCTGACCCCTTGCATTTCAGGCGCTGCTGCCAGATAGTATAAATCCTCACCCGCGAGAGCCGGATCCTTGAGAAACCAGCGCAGGATATAGCGATTGTAAAGGCGGTAGAGGATGCCGTTGTTCATGCCGATCTCTGTCCGCACCGCTCCGGGGTGCATGGCGTTGACCGTCACACCGCTGCCCTCCAGCCGCCGGGCATATTCCTGGACCGCCAAAATCTGGGCGATTTTCGCGGCCCCATACCCGCGCAGCCCAATATAGGGCCGCTTCGACCAGTTTAGGTCATTTAGATTCAGGCCGCCGAAACGGTGCGCCTCGGAACTGATATCAATAACCCGGGCTGGCGCCGCCCTTTTCAGGCATGGTGTTAGTATTTTCGTAACCAGGAAAGCTGCCAAATGAATGACCTGAATAACCTCTTCATTCCCGTCCGGCGTCAGCCGGCGGCGCTTGTTGAATACCCCCGCATTGTTGACCAGGACATGGATTTCCGGAAATTCTTCACCAATTTCTTTGGCCGCCCTGCTAACTTCAGAAAGCCGCCTGAAATCCGCCAAGAAAAAGTCCACTTTTACGCCATATGTCTCTTTCAATTCCTCCTGCACCCTGCGAGCCTTCTCCTCATTGCGGCAGAGCATGACGATATGCGCACCGCCTGCCGCCAGCCGCCGCGCAGCGTGGTAGCCAACGCCTGAAGTGGCGCCGGATATCACGCAGATCTTCCCGTCCATGCGTGCCGATGTCCTTTTCTGGGGCAGCCGGCCGTTTTGAATGAACTGCAATTCTTCTGGGAGTCTCATTGGCCTCTATCCAAAAACCCGCTTCATGAACCCGGGGTACGCCCGCTTCATCAGCGGCACATTATCAAAAATATCGCCCCACAGGTCATAATAATCCCGCTGTTCCCTGATCATGCCCTGATCATCCAATGTCAGTTTTGTGCAGCCATGCAGGGGTGTGCTGGGGGCTTTGCGGAAGATCATGGTCATCACCCATTCCATGAAAATATACGGCGGTTCTTCCGCAATGGCTGTGATGTCCATTTCCAGCTGCTCACATCGGCCGGTTAACCGGCCGCACATGGATACGAATTCTTCCTTCCCCTCAATTCTCTGGATGGTATCCTGGAAAATAATTTCTTTCCGGTAGTACGGGAAAATGTGAGACCAGTCCGGTTTGCCCTGGGTGTTGTACGTTTTTGACCAGAGGTCCAGCACCAGTTCCGCGGTCAGCGGATGAAGAGAAGCAGGATTATCTATCTTGTTCATTGGCCACCTGAAAAATTATCAAAATCTCAGCAATTGTAAAATATTTTCCAATCATTTGCTTATTGATCTCCAAAAATGAAATTAATAGCCAGACACTTCCCATAAAATTGTATATAAAATACTTACATTTGAATAAATGATTTGATATACAATATAAATATAATCCAATCAAAACAAGGAGGACAGATGGCAGCAAAGTTTGAAGTCAAGAAAACAGCCAACGGGCAGTTCATGTTCAACCTGGAAGCGGCAAACGGTGAAACCATTCTCACCAGCGAAATGTACAAGAGCAAGAGCGGCTGCATGAACGGGATCCGGTCCGTGAAGGAAAACGCACGGATGCCAGAGCGATTTATGGAAAAGACCTCGAAGAACGGCCAACCCTATTTTGTTCTGCGCGCTGGAAATTACAGGGTCATCGGCAGGAGCGAGATGTATTCCTCTTCGTTCGCAATGGAGAACGGCAAGCAGTCCGTCAGGAGCAATGCGCCTTACGCGGAAGTTGTTGACCTGACCGAATAAACATCAATCTTTACTTCGTAATCACATAACCCAATTACTGCGACATGAAACGCGGTTCAATACAAAGGGCCGCGTTCTATGAATTCCTAATCCTTGATCACCAGGCGGGAATTTACCCGCTTCTATCAATAATTCCTAATCGATAACCAATTTATTCAACGAGGGAATTTATATATGTTGGCATTTGGTAGGTTTTCTCGGTCATAAATATGAACAATGTTTTGAATAAGCAGACAATCGTAATCAATCATTGGAATTTCAAACAAGATTCCTTTATAATTTTTGATAACAGTACTCCAAAAAATTAAGAAGTATTAATGATTTTAAATCAACAAATCCCAAAAATTCGAAAGGAGAGCAATGGGTACAAAAGGAATTGAGATTGTCGGAATGGATGTTAACAAACTGCTGGAGATGCTTAACAAGGCACTGGCCGACGAGTGGCTGGCATACTACCAGTACTGGGTTGGGGCCAGGGTGGTAAAAGGGCCAATGCGGGAATTAACCGCTGAAGAACTGGAAGAGCACGCCGAAGAAGAACTAGAACACGCGGAAAAGCTGGCCGAGCGCATCATCCAGCTGGGCGGCACGCCGGTTTTGAGCCCGGATGAATGGTCAAAGCTGACCAACTGCGGGTATGAGGTCCCAAAGGACCCCCATGTGGAAAAAATCCTGGACCAGAATATCAAGGGGGAGCAGTGCGCCATCGATGTTTACAACAAGCTGGCTGAATTGACCCGTGGAACCGACCAGATCACATTTGGCATGATAATGTCCATCCTGAAAGATGAAGTCAAGCACGAAGAGGACCTGCAGGCGATCGTTGAGGACCTCGAGATCATGAAGGGCGGAAAATAGTTGAGAAACCACTATTTGACATTCAGCGGCAGGAAAATTCATGATATCTATTTCCTGCCGCTTTTTAATTTTCTAACTTATTTTTTTCGTCTAATGTCTGCTGATACCTGTATCTTTTAATATTGAATTCTTGATGTAAGTGTGTTTGAGGTTGGCACCTTCCAGGTTGGCACCGGTGAGATTGGCGCTGTATAGGGCGGCACCGTTTAGATCAGCGCCTGAGAAATTGGCTCCTGTAAAATTTGCGCGGTTGACGCGTAGTTTCGATAGATCGGCCAGGGAGAGGTTCGCCCCGGAAAAATCAGCGTAGCTGATATAAGCTTCCCGCAAAATTGCGCCGGCTAAATCTGCCCCTTTCAGGTTTGTGTACTCCAGGGACGCTTTATGAAGGACGGCTTTCCTGAGAATGGCATCCTCCAGAAAAGCACCTTCAAGATTTGCGTTGGAGAGATTCGCGCCCTCCAGGTTGGCACCGGAAAGATCTGCTACTTTCAGATTTGCAAGCGTTAGGTCCCCACCCCGCAGGTCAGCGCCGGCCAAATTTGCTTTTTCCAGGTCAGCCCGGATGAAATCCCCATCCCGCAGGTCGGCGCCGGCCATATCAACCTGCTTCCCGCCCTCCCCACGCAGCCACTGCGCATGTGATTCTAAAATTGCTTTCAGCTCATCCCTGGAATACTTCCCCATAGAAAAAAATTTTCTCTGGAATTGTCCATGATTATATACCGGTGGACAATCCTTTCAACTGCTTTGTTTTTATGGCTGCGCAAAGCGTTGAATCGGTTTCGGCCCTTTCTGATAGGTTTTTTCCACGATCAGATGGCCCTTCTTGTCGACCTTTATGTCCCATCTCACAAGCGCGATCTCGCCTTCAGCAATCTCAATACAGGTGATCCAGCGCGGGTGGACGCAGCCGCCGGTATTAAAGTAAGGTGCTTCGTTCTTTTTCGGGAAGCGCGGCCGGTGGGTATGGCCTGCGATCATGGGCTGGTTGTGCTCGGCAGACCATTCATACAACCGATTCTCCACCTTGCGGTGCGAAACAATATCCTGCGCCACGCTGCCGGGGTCTTGCAGACCGAGAAGCTGGAGGGGGCGCCAGAAAGTGCGCAGGAGAAACCCATTCAGCCAGATCATGCGATGAAAGAGAGTATCCCACTGGTGTCCGTGAACGGTAAAGAATTCCACCCCGCTCTCCTTGTGGATAAACACCAGCGCCTCGTGTGCCTTAAAATCATCGAAGAGGATCTCGGTTTCTTCCGTAGCGGGATTGAAGATGCTGTTCAGTCTTTTATGGACCATTTCCGGCCGGCTGTACTCGTAATCATGATTGCCATAAATGTAATGCAGCCGATCTTTCTTGTTGTATTTTTGAAGTATCCGGTATACCCCTTCATGGGCGATACGGATGGGCTCGACATACTTGAATTTAAGCAGTTCGTCCCCGTCGCCCACCTCCACGTAAGTGAAACCCCGCTTGTAGTAATACCGGATGGCGTGGGTATAGATGGTCTCATTCTGCGCAAACTCATCCGCCCAGCTGTTGTTGCCGCGGTGGACATCCGAAAAGAACACCAGTTTGTCCTTGTCGGTAAATTCAATCCGTTCTGCCTTGTGTAGAATTTTCAGTAAGCGTGTTTTTCCATCCATTAAAAAAATTTCCCAAAGATTTATCTATTCCTACATATAACGATACCATCATAAAGCGCGGAGATTAATAAAAGCTTTGTAAAGATATGGTTAAGGGATTATTAGAATATCAGGAACCCTGAACTACCAGATCCGGGGAATCAGCCGGTAGCGCACCCGCTCTGTGTATTCCTTGTATCCCGGCAGTTCTTCCTGCAGCACCCGGTCTTCTTTTTTCGTGCGGTAAATATACAGCAGGATGGTGACCACGCAAGGAATTGCCGCTGGCCAGGAGCTGAACAGCACAGGCGCGGCAAACCAGGCCAGCAAACCGGATGCATAGCCCGGATGGCGCACCACGCTGTACATGCCCATATCCACCACATGCTGCCCACGGTCAGTCTGGATGCGCACCTGGGAGGAGAAGAAGCGGTTGGTCCGCATAGCCCAATTGCCCAGCATACCTGAAAGGAAAAGGATGCCCAGCGCGATGATCTGGATCCAGTCCGGCAGGCCAGGCGTCCAGCCGAAGCGCTTATCGAGCCCGGCAACCACCAAGGTGAGCAAGGGCATATAAACCGCAATGAGGGGCATGAGCCATTTATCCCAGGACTTGACGTTCTCCATCTTGTCCGCCTGCATGCGCTCGCGGATCAATTCCGGGTCCCTCACCATCAAGTACACCCGCCCGGCCACCACCACAATGAGAAAATTCACCAGGTAAGCCCACATTTCCCACCAGTCCAGCCTGCCGCTGGAGAGCCAGAAGATGCCGATCATGAGGAGCGTGGTGAAAAGAAAGCGGAATACCGCCTTGAGGATAAAAGCGTTTGCCAGTTGTCCCGTCCGGTCCGGTTCCCCTTCCATAATACCTCCTGTTACAATTCCTGCTTGATTATTGTATCCATAATTCGGAAGTTTGAACGCTAACAAACCATGGCAGTATCCCAAAAGAAAAAGAAACCGGACCGAGGACAGCGCACCCTGGAAGCCATGGTGAGCATTTACTGCCAAAGCACCCATGGCGGGGAATCCGTGCCCTGTGAAGAATGCACAGAACTGCTGGTATATGCGCTTATCCGCCTGGAAAACTGCCCGTGGGGAGAGAACAAACCCACCTGCGCCAAATGCGCCATCCACTGCTACCGCCCGGAAAAACGGGAAGCCATCCGCAGGGTTATGCGCTATTCCGGACCGCGTATGCTTTTCCGTCACCCTTCTTTGGCGTTGGCACATCTATACGACACGCTGATGTCAGGCAGACGAATGCGGGTGGGAAAACATATAGATATTCGGGATACATAAGGATTGCCAACCATACAGGCAGCCTACAAGATCTGGTAAAAATCTTATTTTCCCTAATACTCTAAATCGTTTGATTTAGATTTGAGCGTCTCTTCTTTATCTTATGCTTCTGATTTTTCCGAAACCGCCAGCTTTTCGCTGCGCCTGGTAAAAAGGGAGATCAAAATAAAAAGTACAGACAGGAAAGCGACCAGGTACAGGCCTAACAGCCAGATACTGGCGCCGTTCACCCAGGCACCGTACAACAAGCCGGAAAGCGTGCTGAAAAGCGCCACCCATCCGACATATACCCATGCCTTGAGCTTCCCGATGATGGCGGCTGTGATGAGGATGCTCTGCAGGCTCAGCTCGGGGTCTGAGATGAGATAAGCCAGCAGGGGGCCGCGGTGCATGCCGAGAGAAAGGAACATCTGCGCAATGGGCACCTCCACCAGGGTCGGGAAGTACATAAAGACGCCGAACACCACACCGATGAAATTGCCCAGCAGCGTGTTGCGGCCGGCCAGCGCCTGCACCCATTCCGGGCGGATGAGGCCTCGGATTACGCCCACTGCAAACACGCCGATTACCAGCAGGGGGAAAATCTGCTTGATGAAACGCCAGGTCTCCCAAAGAAAATCACGGATTTCACCAGCAGTGAGCTTATATTTCATCGTCCAGGCAAGCGCGAGCACGCTGGCCAGCACACCAAAGAATTTGCCAGTCAGTTGTACTTCCAGGTAGCCGGCACGGGTGGAGAGGCCGAGCGACGCAAAAATGAGCGTCAGCCCGACCAGGGTGGATGAAATCCAGGTCCAGGCATTGAAACCCTCATGTATCTTTTCTACCCCTTTCCATGATGTAAGGCCGATCAAGACCAATAAACCAATCAGGACCGCACCTTGGACGGTGACGCCCTCTTCTCCCCGGGAAGGGTCGAAGGGGACGAGTGCATACAAGCTTTCCTGGAAATGCTGCGCACCTTTTATCGGCAGGGTGAAGCTTGCATACGCATTCCTCAGCGGCTCCAGCTGGAATGTTCCGATGACCAGGAGAACCACCAGGAGGATCAGAAACACCGCAGCGGCCGGGCGCATGGACGCGCGGCCATCGAACAGGTCATCGGTTTTCTGATCGTGCTCCGCGTCTTCCCTGCGGAAGATGAGCGCCATGAGAATGCCCACGCCAATACCGAAGACAAGGGAAAGCACCAGGCGTGCCAGTGCCAGGTCCATGCCGATCACTGTGCCGGTGTAGGTGAGCGCAAGGATGTTCACCGCGGGCGCGACAAACAGGAAGGTGATGGCAGGTCCCAGGCCTGCGCCTTTTTTATGGATACCGGCAAACAGCGGGATGACCGTGCAGGAGCAGACCGCCAGCAGGAAGCCGGCAGCGGCAGCCGCGGGATAGGAAATGAATTTGGGCGTATTCCTGCCCAGGTAGCGTGTGACCATCTCCTTGGGGATGAGGGCGGTCATCGCGCCGGCGATATAAAAGGCGGGCAGCAGGCAGAGCAGGACGTGCGCGGCCAGGTAGGCCGCCAGGTTGCCCAATCCGCCGGCAAGCAAATTCGTTGCGGTATTCAATATATTGTCCATAAAAATCCTCAAAATAATATTCAATAATTTGAATGTGAAGAGGGCAAGGAAAAACCCTGCCAAAACAGGGCTTCGGTTTCCTTCCTGTATCAGCCTGTAGTGGTCGCCTGCTTCACCCACCCCAGCACTTCTGAATCTGACGGAATGCGGCCGCTCGAAACCACCTCGCCGTTGATGACCAGGCCGGGCGTCTTCATAACGCCCATCTCTATGATTTCATTGTAATCAGTCACTTTTTCAAATTCGGCCTGCAGGGCCAGGCTATCCACTACCCGGCGGGCGATCTCTTCCACTTTTTTGCAGTTCGGGCAACCTGAGCCCAATACCTGTATTTTCAACATTTTTTATCCTCGCTTTTTTTACGATACCTGTGATTCTTTCAGCACTCTAAGAGTTTGGGTATCATCCTCCTCACAGTGCGGACAGCAGCACTTGTCGAGCGGCTCTTTCCGCTCCAGATCAGGCATTTCATCCGGGCTGACGCCGGCTAAAAACGCAGCCTGCCAGATCAGCTTCACCACCGCCGGATTGGCCAGGCGGTAGTACATGTACTTACCGTCACGCCGTGTGTCCACCAGGCCAGCTTCACGCAGCGCCATCAGGTGCTGGGAAATATAAGCCTGGCGCTTTTTGAGCTGCGCTTCCAGGTGGCAGACGCAGGCTTCCTGCTGCGCGAGGGCCAGCGCCAGCCGCACCCGGAACGGGTTGCCAAGCACTGACAGTACACTGCTGGTTTGTTTCTCAAACTTGCGGTTCATATTCATAATTCTGAATATATATAAACCAGGATTTGGGATTTGTCAAGTAAAGAAAGCAATAGGTTTTAGTTTATTGAGAGAATATGCGTGATGGCTGTAGCAGCCGGACCGCCGAGCGCCTGCACCAATGCAGTTTTTGCACCGGGAACCTGGTTAACGCCGACATTCCCGCGCAGCTGCTCCACCGCTTCGGCTACCTGGTAGACGCCGGCTGCGCCCAGCGGGAAACCGCGTGCCTTGTTGCCGCCCATGGTAAGCATTGGAAATTGTCCCTCGTTGGAAATATCCGTTTCCTCCAGCCAGCGCCATCCTTGACCTCGCGGCGCCAGGCCGCAGGCTTCGACGGACAGCAGAGCATAAACAGAAAAGGCATCCCAGGGTTCAAACAGGTCTATATCTTCCCAGTCCATGCCGGCGGACAAAAAGGCCTGCCTGGCTGAGAGCCTGGCCGCGCTGAAGGCAAGCGGGTCCGGACGGTCGTGCAGGGCAAGTGCATCCACCGCTGCGCTGGATGCCGCCACCCGGACAGGTTTGTGTGCAAGCTTTTTCGCCTCATCATCTCCGACCAGCAGGACGGCCGTAGCGCCATCCGCATAGGGCGCAGCGTCATACAGATTGAGCGGATCCGCGATAACGGGCGCAGAAGCATAGGTTTCTTCCGCCAGCGGGCGGCGGTACATTGCATCGGGATTGCCAACCGCGTTGCTGTGCGCGAGGCGGGGCAGGATGCCGAACGCTTCACGGGGCGCCCCATATTCGTGAACGTAGCGGCGCATAAGAAGGGCAGCCTGCCCGGCGGGTGTCTGCCCGTTGAGGGCTTCAAAATCGTAATCAGCCGTGCGCGCGACCATCTCTTCCGCGTCCGGACCGACCACATCCGTGTACTTTTCCACACCAACCACGAGGGTAGCGGACACGTAACCGGATTTAATGGCCAGGTATCCCTGCCGGAAAGCAGCCGCACCGGATGCTTCCCCGGCTTCGACTGTATATGCTTCCACACCCGTAAGGGCAACATTATCTGCAACAAGTGCAGCCAGGTTGGTCTGTTCGGAGGCGGCCGACGCCAGCAGGTTGCCAACGTAAAGCGCATCCGGCCGGATGTCTCCAGCGTCACGCAGGGCAGCCAGGATGGCTTTTGCCGATAGGTTGGCCAGGGACTTTTCCCAGTGCTCTCCCACCGGCACCGTACCAATGCCCGCGACAAAGACTTCAGCCATCCTGCCTACTTCTCCGCCAGGATGCCGCGGAAGCGGGTGTAGGCAGCGTAATCGATCTCTACCCGGCGGGCGATGTAGTCTGCCGTGGAAAGCGCCAGGCCGCGGCGCGCGTCTATGCTGTTGGTTACGCGGATATCCAGCGCGTCCGAACCCGCGCCCGATCCGTATGAGACGATGAGCACGCGGGCGCCGGGTTTGGCGATATCCAGCACAGCCGTCAGTCCGATGGGTGACGCTGCGGCGTAGGTATTGCCGATGACTGGCGACAGCAGGCCGGGCTTCATCTGCTCTTCTGTGAAACCAAGCTTGCGGCCGACACGCTTCGGGAATTTGGCGTTGGGCTGGTGGAAGACCACATAATCAAAATCGGGTGGTTTGAGACCGCTCTGGTCCATCAGCCCCTGCGCCGCCCCCGCAACGTGCCGGAAATATGCCGGTTCGCCCGTGAAGCGCTGGCCGTGCTCGGGGTAGCGCTGGTAAGCCCGGCGCCAGAAATCCGGCGTGTCTGTTACGAAGGAATAGGCCGATATGATCTCTGCCAGGGATTCTGAGGCAGGGCCGATAATAAAGGCAGCCGCTCCTGCCGCTGCTGTATATTCCAGCGCATCGCCGGGACGGGCCTGGGCAGTATCCGCGCCGACTGCCAGGGCGTATTTTCCCATACCGGAACCGACCAACCCGACAGCAGAGATCATCGCCTCCGTGCCTGCCTTGCAGGCAAATTCCATGTCGGCCGCTTGGATATGGACAGGCGCGCCGATGGCTTCAGCCAGGATGGTGCCGGAGGGTTTGACCGCGTAGGGATGGGATTCGGAGCCCACCCAGACCGCCCGCAGGAGGTCCGCAGATATGCCCGCACGCTTGATGGCGTTGCGGGCTGCTTCAATGGACATGGTGACCGTGTCCTCATCATTGCCCGGCACAGATTTCTCTCTAATCGGGGTGCCTTCTTCCGAAGCGCCCCACACCCTGGCGATTTCTGCGGCGGGCAGGCGGTACTGGGGGATATATGCCCCGTAGCCTACAATGCCCACCGGTTTATCTGGCACCAGCAAATAATTCCCGTTCATTTCTTCATTCATTTTTCCCTGCTCCGTTCCTGCAGAATTTCGCGTGCCCGGTCCAGATTGACCTGATCTTCTTCCACCATCCGGCCGGCAACTGCCTCCGCCAGTTCAGGGGATGCCCCTGCCGCGATCGCCACCTGGCGGGCATGCAGGGCCATATGCCCCTGCTGGATCCCTTCGGTAGCGAGCGCACGCAGGGCGCCCAGGTTCTGCGCCAAACCGACCGAAACAATGATTTCTGCCAGCTCGCGAGCGGATTGAACGCCCATCATCTTGAGGGCAATCCACGCGGTAGGGTGGACGCGCGTCGCGCCGCCGACCGTTCCGACCGCCATGGGCATCTCCAGCTCACCATGAAGCGCGGCATCCCCGGCCTGTGACCAGCGGCTGAGGCTGGTATAGCGCCCGCCGCGGGCGGCATATGCATGGGCCCCGGCCTCAACCGCGCGCCAGTCGTTGCCCGTGGCGATGACCACGGCGTCAACCCCATTCATGATGCCCTTGTTGTGTGTAGCCGCGCGGTAGGTGTCCGCTTCTGCAAAGGCGGACGCCTCTATGATGCGGTCGCGGACATCTTCCCCTGAAAATGTGTCCGTTTTCAGCGCTTCCGGTGGGATTGTGCAGGAAGCACGCGCCAGGCGGCGGTCCGCCAGATTGGTGAGGATTCGAAGGAGGGCGCGGCCACCGGTAATCTTTTCTACCATGGGCGTGATCTTTTCCAAAGCGGTATTGACCGCATTGGCGCCCATGGCATTGCGCACGTCCATGACGATATGCAGTACCAGGAAAGGGCCAGCCGGGGCCTCGCTGATAATGCGAACAGATAGCTCCCTCGGGCCGCCGCCGAGCCTGCGCAGGACCTCATCCACATCCGCTGCCTTGAGGATTGCATCTTTTTGCTTCTCAAGCGCCTTTGCCGCAGATTCCGTATCTTTCACGTCCAGCACCTGCACCTGGCCGATCATCTCGGGCGGTGATGCGGAAGCCTTAAAGCCACCCCCGGCCCGTGCGAGTTTCGCCATATAAGAAGCGGCAGCTACCACGGAGGGTTCTTCGATGACCATCGGCACTGGCATTTCCCGTCCGTTGACCACAAAATTGCGGGCGATGCCGAGCGGGAGCGCGTATATGCCGATCACATTCTCGATCATTCGTTCAGCCAGGTCAGTGGAGAGACCGGCTTTGCCGCTGAGAACATCCAGGTCACCCTCGTCCAGGCCGGCCTCCACCGCAAGCTGGACCAGGCGCTCCGGGACGCCCATTTCATAAAATTTCTGCTTCTTTTCCATTTGTTTGAACCAAACGCCCCTATCTTATTCGCCCCGTGCTCGCAAAACCTATCAACATACTTGGTGTTCTCCCTGCAATCTTATCACTTCAGGTTCACCGATGAATACAGATGAGCGTAAAGTTTGCCTGGAGTACAATACATGTACTGCCATTATAAAAATTTTCTTCAGGAGAAAGATATGATTGATCCTCGTGTTGACAAGCTTGCTGACTTGCTGGTGGAATACAGCGTGGAAGTGGAACCTAAGCAGAAGGTTTTGATCCACGGGGAAGGCGGTGGGGAGCCGCTGATGGCTGCTGTTTTCCGAAAATGCCTGAAAGTGGGCGCTTTTCCGTTCGTTGTGCCCTATACCCACGACTGGATCGAGAGCATTGTTCGATACGCTTCACGGGAACAGTATGAAGCCGTTTACGCACCCTTCCGTGAAATGTACAAAACCTATGACGCGCGCGTGCGCATCCTGGGGGAAGAGAACACCAAGGAATTATCCCAGTTCGATCCCAAAAAGGTTGCCGAGATGTATGAGGTCTACGGGCGGGACCTGCGCATTGTGCTTGAGCGCGCCGGAAAAGGTGAAATGAAGTGGGTGGGGTCGCTTTTCCCCACCAACGCCTACGCCCAGGACGCCAACATGAGCCTGACAGCTTACGAAGATTTTGTCTACAGCGCCTGCATGCCGGATATGGATGACCCCATCGGCTACTGGAAGAAAGTGGAAAAGCGGCAGGAAATTGCCATCCGGTGGCTGGAGAGGAAAAAGAATGTGCATATCACCGCACCTGGGACGGACCTCACACTGAGCATTGAAGGCAGGCCCTTTGTCAATTGCGCCAGCAAGGTGAATGTCCCGGATGGGGAAATTTTTACCTCGCCTGTGGAGAACAGCGCGAATGGAACGGTGCACTTCACCTACCCCACCCTGTATGAGGGTTTTGAAGTCACCAACGTGCGCCTTGAATTCAAGGATGGCAAGGTGGTGAAGGCGTCTGCGGATAAAAACGAGGAGTTCCTGGCCAGCAAGCTGGACACGGACCCCGGCGCGCGCTACCTGGGTGAATTCGCCATCGGCACCAACGAGAAGATTGACCGCTTCACCGGGCAGATCCTGTTCGACGAAAAGATCGGCGGCAGCTTCCACCTGGCGGTCGGACACGGCTACCCGGAAGCCAAAAGCGAGAACGATTCCGCCATCCACTGGGATATGATCTGTGACCTGCGCAAGGGCGGGGAGATCATCGTGGACGGTGAGCTCTTTTACAAGAATGGCAAATTTACGATTGATTTCTAGGAAAAAGGGGAAACCTATGAACATCAAGGTCGCTCTGGCACAGATAAACACCAAACTGGGTGTGGTATCCAGCAACCTGGAAAAGCACCTTTCAATGATCGATGACGCCGCAAGGGAAAAAGCGGACCTGGTGATCTTCCCCGAGCTTTCTCTCACGGGTTACGTGCTGCAGGACCTGGCGCCAACCGTCTCGCACAGGCCGGACGCGGATGACCCGGTTTTCAGGGAACTGCTGAACGCCAGTAAGGATATCGATATCCTGTGCGGCTTCGTGGAGGAGGACGAACGCAACCGCTTCTTCATTTCGGCGGCATACCTTTCCCAGGAAAAGGTCAGCCATGTGCACCGCAAGGTGTACCTGCCTACCTACGGGCTTTTCGATGAGGGCCGCTTCTTCGCCTGGGGAGACACTACAGCCGCTTTTGATACCCGCTTCGGCCGGGTGGGCATCCTGATCTGTGAGGATTTCTGGCATATCTCGCCGCCCTACCTGCTGTGGCTGGACGGCGCTGACCTATTCCTGTTTATGTCCGCTTCGCCGGGCAGGGGACTGGGGGAAGCCCCCCAGCTGGCGACCGCGCAGTGGGTGGAAGCCATCAACCGCGCCTACGCGAGCATTTTCACTTCCTTCGTTGTGCACTGCAACCGGGTCGGATACGAGGACGGCCTGTATTTCTGGGGCGCCTCCACGGTTTTTGACCCGGACGGAGATTTGGTGGTGAAAGCGCCGGAGGGTGAGGAAGCCCTTGTATTTTGCGAAATTGACCTGAACCAGCTTCACCGCACGCGGGCGCGCCTGCCTCTTTTGAGGGACGAGCGTACCGCTCTTGTTCAGCGGGAGCTGGGACGCATTCTGGGCGGCGGGGAAAACTCAAGCGGGAGATAGGAGCTAAACATGAGCAATCTTTCCATCAACACAGACCTTGCGAGGGAGATCCTTTCAGGTTTCATCCGCAGCGAAACCACGCGCGCCGGCTTTGAGAAAGCCGTGATCGGCATCTCAGGCGGCGTGGATTCATCGGTTTCCTGTTTTCTGGCGGCTGAAGCGCTGGGTGGGGAGAACGTTCTTGCCCTGCGAATGCCCTATAAAACCTCCAGCCCGGAATCCTACGAGCACGCCCAGCTGGTGATCGACGCGACCGGCGTGCAGACCAGGGATATCTCCATCACCGAAATGGCAGACGGGCTGATCAGCAAATTCCCCAATATGTCCAGGGTGCGCCAGGGCAACATCATGGCACGCTGCCGCATGATCATCCTGTACGACCAGTCGGTGGACTTCAACGGGCTGGTGGTGGGGACAGGCAACAAAACGGAGATTCTGCTCGGCTACACCACGCTGTACGGGGATTCGGCCTGTGCGTTTAACCCTATCGGGGATCTGTACAAAACCCAGGTGCGCCAGCTGGCAAGGGCGATGGGCGTGCCCGATGTGATCATCGAAAAAGCGCCGACCGCCGACCTGTGGAAAGGGCAGACGGACGAGGGCGAGCTGGGTTTCACTTATGAAGAGGTGGACAAACTGCTCTACCTGCTGGTCGATGAACGCTATACGCCGGCGGAATGCGCTGCGGCCGGCTTCAAAAAAGAATTTGTGGACGAGGTCGTCTCTCGCATGCGCCGCTACCATTTCAAGCGCGTTATGCCGCCCATCGCCAAGGTGAGCCGGCGCACGATCGGTTATGATTTCCTGTACCTGCGCGACTGGGGAACATAATACAAAAAATCAACACAGAAAAGAGGGGTACAAATGAAAAGATTCGCTTTCACAATTATTCTTATGGCGCTTGCATTGGCCTGCCAGCCGGCGCTGGATCTGATGGCTACGGACACCCGGACACCCATCGTCATCACCTCCACCAGCAAGCCGTCTCCAACTCTATCGCCAACTGAAACGACAATCCCACCAGAAACGCCAGCAGCAACCACGCCGGAGGGCATCAGCCGGGTGAACATCTTCCTAGTCGCGGTTGGTGACGAGGGGCGAACAGGCCGGGAGATTGGCTGCGGGGACAGCCTGGTCCCGGTGGAGGTTCAGATTGAGCCCACGCTGGGCGTGCTACGCGCAGCGCTGGAAGAACTCCTGAAGCTAGAAGGTGAGTCCCACTACGGCCAGTCCGGCCTCTACAACGCACTCTACCTCTCCGATCTCTCTATCGGGAATGTAGCTGTCGTCGACGGGGAAGCCGTCATCCGGCTGGAAGGCGATCTGGTGTTCGGGGGGGAATGCGACATTCCGCGCATTGAGCAACAGCTGAGAGCACTTGCCCTTCAGTTCCAGACAGTGGACAGCGTGCGCATCTTCGTCAACGGGGAACGGTTGGAAGATCTATTGGATTTGAGAGGATAACTCCAGTGCAATACGTTCGGAAACCGTGGATATATTTCTTGACCACTTTTGCCTTTTCGTGGACATTCTGGGGAAGCATCATTGCCTTGGGCTTGGAGATGGGAGAGATGCCGGCGCCCCTGCTGTTCGCGATAGCGGGGGCTGCTCCTACCATATCCGCCCTGATCCTCACGTATGCTTCAAAAGAAAAAGGACAGATCAGAGATTTCTGGAACCGGCTGGTTGATTATCGAAGACCCGGGCTAACATGGATTCTGGTAGCTCTCCTTCTCCCAGTTGTGCTGACATGTTTAGCCGGGCTGGTCGACACTCTGATGGGCGGCAGAGGGTTGGAAATGGAAGGCCGTTTCAGCGATAACCTATTTTCACTCATTCCTTTCGCGGTTTTCACGCTCTTTTTTGGCCCTCTCCCCGAAGAGATGGGCTGGCGCGGCTATGCCCTGGACGGACTTCAGAAAAAATTCGGGGCAATTGGGTCCAGTTTCATCCTCGGGGCTTTCTGGGCAGCCTGGCACCTGCCGTTGTTTTTCATACCGGGCAGCTACCAGAATCAGCTCGGAATGGAATTAAATGGGATAGGCGTTTTTGGATTAAATCTCATCCTTCAGACCATTGTAATCACGTGGATTTACAACCATGCTTCCCGCAGCACGCTAACCGCCGTATTGTTCCATTTCTCAGTTAACTACAGCGGTGAAGCGTTTTTGCTTTCAATGAATGGAGACAATTTGCTCACAGCCGGTTGGAGTCTGGCCGCCATCGGATGCCTGCTGGCCGGAATTCGGAAACCCGGCGAATACTAACAAGCGTTTTTATTGGACCAATCCGTAGCGTTTCAAAGCCGCATCCAGGATCATATTGACCAGGTCTGCATGGGTGATGCCGTCCGCGCGGGCTTCAATGACCAGGTCGGATACGTCGGGGGAAAGCCCGGGCAGGGGGTTGATTTCCAGGATATAGGGTTTCCAGCTGTCGTTGACATCCAGCCGGAAGTCCACGCGGGAAACATCATAAGCGCCCATCACGCGGAAGACGGCGGCTGCCAGGTAGTTGAGCTCATCCTCCATTTCCTCATCGATGGGTGCCGGGCAGAGGTAATCCAGCTGTTCGGCCAGCGCAACCTTCAGGCGGTTGCTGTAAACGATATCGCTGATTTCAAACGGTTTGAGGTCCACCTCCATGGGAGGCAGGAAATAGAGTCCGGCTTGCACACGCGGCGCTTCCGGGTTGTGTGGCATGCGGCGGGCGACCGGGCCGATCAGGTTGCCGACCATGCCCACCGTGATCTCTCGGCCTTCAATGTATGTTTCCACGAGCGCGGGCTGCTTATACTTTTCAATGATGAAGGCGACCTGTTCACGCATCTCTTCCTCTTTATTAACGATAGATTTGGCGCTGATACCCATGCTGGTGCCTTCCCGGCTGGGCTTCACGAATAGGGGAAATTTCAGGTCATCGGTTAGCGGCTCGTCAGGGCGCTCGAATTCCTGGAAGGCAGGTGTGGGCAGCTGGTGCCACCACAGGATGCGCTTGGTCATGGGTTTATCCAGCGCAAGCGCCAGCGTGAACACGCGGGAACCGGTGTACGGGATACGCAGCATCTCCAGCATCGCCGGAACCTGGGCTTCGCGCGAATCCCCAAAATGCCCCTCGCAGATGTTGAAGCAGATGTCTGGTTTGAATTTTGGAATATTTTTCAGAAGGGAGCTGTCCCCCTCAAAAAATTCACAGGTGTACCCGCGGGAGCGGATCGCTTCCAGGATGGCGTTGATTGTCTTTTCGGAATCCAGGTCGTCCCATTGGTCTCCTGACATACCTTCGAAGCGCGGTGCGTTCACCTTTAGGTTAGCCAGCAGTGCAACTTTCAGTTTTGCCATGGTTTTCCCTTAATTTTAATCCGAAAACAATTTTTCCCACTCATTCCAGGCGGCATCCAGCTGTTCCTTGAGGGATACATATTCCTCTCCCAGGTCAGAGATAGATTCGGAAATATCCAGCGGATTCTCCAGCTTCTTTTCCACAAACGCCATCTCGTCTTCCAGCCCGCTGATGCGCGCTTCCAGTTCCCTG
>Ga0272441_10005184_pt1 | contig 22903 bp, 13 predicted proteins | sample SSMProp6N_FD_193582 | JGI IMG/M metagenome (GOLD analysis project Ga0272441, IMG submission 193582) | Marine sediment archaeal communities from Little Sippewissett salt marsh, Falmouth, MA, United States - SSM-Prop-6N | ecosystem: Environmental > Aquatic > Marine > Wetlands > Sediment ...
TGTTCCGCGGGGAGACCGTCAACGTCCGCAGAGACGGCTCGACGTTCCCCACGGAGGTCCGCGGTTCGCGCATCCGGATGCACGGGGAAGACTATCTGCTGGCAGTGATTCGCGACGTGACCGAACGCAAGCAGGCCGAGGAGCAGAGGCGGCAACTCGAGGCCCAGGTCCAGCAAACGCAGAAGCTCGAAAGCCTGGGCGTCCTGGCCGGCGGCATCGCGCACGATTTCAACAACCTCCTCGTCGCCATCCTCGGCAATGCGGACCTGGCGCTGATGGACATGTCTCCCGTGGCCCTCCAGCGGCCCGTCCTCGAGGAGATCAAGAAGGCCGCCAAACGCGCCGCCGACCTGACCAACCAGATGCTGGCCTATTCGGGCAAGGGCCAGTTCATCGTGCGCGCCCTGGATCTCAACGAGTTGGTCACCGAGATGGGCCACCTGCTGAACGTGTCGATCTCCAAGAAGGTGGTCTTGCGGTACGACCTGGCCGAGGACCTGCCCCCCGTCAGCGCGGACGTCAACCAGATGCGTCAGGTGGTCATGAACCTGATCACCAACGCCTCCGAGGCCATCGGCGAGGGAACGGGCACCATCACGGTCCGAACGAGCGTGGTCGAGGCCGACCGGCAGTACCTTGCGGAGACCTTCCTCGATGAGGGCCTTCCGGAGGGCTTCTACCTCTGCGTGGAGGTCTGCGACACCGGCTGCGGCATGACGGCGGAGGCCCAGGCCCGCCTGTTCGACCCGTTCTACACGACGAAATTCACCGGTCGGGGGCTGGGTCTGGCCGCCGTGCTGGGGATCGTTCGCGGCCACCACGGGGCCATCAAGGTCTACAGCGAGGCGGGCAAGGGCTCGACGTTTCGTGTCCTGTTGCCCGTGAGCGAATCAGCGGCCGAGCCCGTGCCTCCTCCGCCCGAGGCCGAGCTCGACCGCACGCCGGCGACGGGAACGCTCCTGGTCGCCGATGACGAGGCGTCCGTTCGTACCGTCGCCATGATGATGCTTCAACGGCAGGGCTACCGGGTCCTGTCCGCGGCGGACGGGCAGGACGCCGTGGCAGTTTTCCAGGCCCACGCGTTGGAGATCGACGCCGTCCTGCTGGACATGACCATGCCGCATCTCTCCGGCGAGGAGGCCTTCCGCGAGATGCGGCGGATTCGTCCCGACGTGAAGGTCATCCTCACCAGCGGCTATAACGAGCAGGAGGCCACCCACCGCTTCGCCGGCAAGGGCCTGGCGGCGTTTATCCAAAAGCCGTTCGAGCTGAGCCGCCTGCTCGGGACCGTCCGAGACGTGCTGAAGAGCTGACGGGCCGGGGCCAGACCGTCTGGGACGGTCGTTTTAGCTGGGAATCACGCCGACCGATCGGCAGAATGGGGTTGTCGGCGCTGCGCGCCGGGTCAATAGGTTCGATGGCAGGGGGGAAGCATGGAGCAAGCGTATGTCTGCACGTTCGCGCAATCGATATGAAACGGGCTTCTGCGCCTTGTGGCTGGTGGCCCTGGCCGCCGCCTCGCCCGGCGCCGGAGCCGACGAGGCCGGAGCCGCTCGCGAGATTCTCAAGGCCGCGGGTGTCCAGGGCGGACTGCTGGTCCACCTGGGCTGCGGCGAGGGCCGGTTGACTGCCGAGTTGGGCGCCGGCAAGGGCTGGCTCGTCCACGGGCTGGAGGCGGACGGGGCGAACGTCTCGGCCGCACGCGAGCGACTCCGCACGCTGGGACGATACGGCACGGTCTCCGTGGAACGGTTCGCGGGGACGCGGCTGCCCTACGCGGAGAATCTTGTCAACCTGCTGATCGTCGAGGACCGCTGTGGCGTGTCCACGCCGGAGATCCTGCGCGTTCTCGCGCCCGGGGGCGTGGCGTACGAGAAGGCCGGCGATGGCTGGAAGAAGACCGTCAAACCCCGCCCGGGCGAGATTGACGACTGGACGCACTACCTCTACGACGCGACGGGCAACGCCGTCGCGAAGGACACCGCCGTCGCCCCGCCCAACCGCATGCAATGGGTCGCCAGCCCCCGGTATGCCCGCAGCCACGAGGTCGACACGACCGTCTGCGCCCTCGTCTCGGCGGGCGGGCGGGTGTTCTACATCCTCGACGAGGGCCTCTGCGGCATCACCGACGAGCGCCTGCCGGAGAAATGGTCCCTCGTCGCCCGGGATGCCTTCAGCAGCGTGGAGCTCTGGCGGCGGCCCGTGCCCGACTGGGGTTGGCCCCAGTGGAAGAAGGACCTTCTGGCCGGGAAGGACTGGACGGGCCTTCGTGGCCAGCGGACCCGCACGCCCATCGCCCTGCCGCGCCGCCTGGTGGCCGTGGGCCCTTCGGCGACGTCGGGACCCAACGGGCGGGTGTACGTCACACTCGGGTTCACCGCGCCGGTGACGGCACTGGACGCCGCGACGGGCGAGGTCGTCCGCACGTATGCGGGTACGGCGGGCACGATGGAGATCCTCGCCGACGACGGGATGCTGGTCCTGGCCGTTCGGCGCCCCTCCGCCCCGCGGCCGGCCGGAGAACCGGCCGCTCGCAAGAAAGCCCGCGGGCGGTCGGCCAAGCCGGCGGAGATGGCCTCGGTCGTCTCCCTCGACCCCGCGGCCGGGCGGGTGCTCTGGCAGACGAAGCCGCACTCGCTCGTGCCCCTGGCGCTGGCGGTCTGCGGCGGGCGGGTGTTTTACCACACGGGCAAGGAGTTGGTCGCGGTGGATCGCACGTCCGGGCGGGATTGTTGGCGCACGCCCTGTGGCGCCGGCGGGAGCCTGTTCGGCACGAACCAGACGCTCGTCTGTCATCCGGGCGTGGTGCTGATCGCCGACACGCGGAGCCTGCGGGCGTACTCCGCCGAGACAGGTAAGCTGCTGTGGCAAGGCAAGGGGGCGCGCAGCGGTTGCGCCAACCCGCCGGACCTGTTCGTCGCCGACGGGCTGGTCTGGCCCGCGGGCAGCTTCACCGGCTTCGACCCGATGACCGGCGAGCCCAAGCGCACGATCGACAAGCCGAGCTGCCTGATCACGCCCGGCCACCACCTCCGCTGCTACCGCGGCAAGGCCACGGAGCGGTTCATCCTGAACACGAAGCGCGGCGTGGAGTTCATCGACCTGCGATCCGCCGAGCACATGAAGCACGACTGGATCCGCGGCACGTGCCGGCTGGGATTCGTGCCCGCCAACGGCCTGCTGTACGTCCCGCCGAACCAGTGTTTCTGCTATCCGGGCGTCAACATCAACGGCTTCAAGGCCCTGTGCGCATCGGACAACCGCCCCGGCGGCACACCCGCGCCGCCCTTCGAGCGCGGCCCCGCCTACGGCCAAATCCCAAGTCTCAAGTCTGAGGTCCGAAATCGAGAGGACTGGCCGGCGTTCCGGCACGATTCGCGCCGAACCGGGCGCGCCGCCACCGCCGTGCCGGCGAAGGTCCGTCCGATCTGGGAGGCCAAGATCGGCGCGAAGCTCACCCAGCCGGTCGTCTGCGAGAACCGGCTGTACGTCGCCGCTGTGCACGAGCACCGCGTGGGCTGCTTCGACGCCGCTACGGGCAAGCCGCGGTGGTCCTTCACCGCTGGCGGACGGGTCGACTCGCCCCCAACCCTCCACGAGGGCCGCGTCCTCTTCGGCGCCCGGGACGGGTGGGTGTACTGCCTCCGCGCCGTCGACGGCGAGATGGCCTGGCGGTACCGCGCGGCGCCCGAACCGCGGCGAATCGTCGCCTTCGGGCAGGTCGAGTCCGCCTGGCCCGTCCACGGCAGCGTCTGCATGCTCCGCGGCGTGGCGTACGTCGCCGCCGGGCGGTCCAGCTACCTGGACGGCGGGATTCGCGTATGCGGCCTGGACCCGGCGACGGGCAAGGTCCTCCACGACACGAAGATCGAAGGCCCCTACCCCGACGTGACGAAGGACGTCGGCCGGCCCTTCGACATGGAAGGGACGCTGAGCGACGTGCTGGTGACCGACGGCGAGCACCTGTTCCTGCGCCAGGTCGTCCTGGACGCGGCGTTGCGGCGCGTCGAGGCCCCGCGGATCACGAAGATGGGCGACCGGAAGTTCCCACGCCACGTCTTCGCCACGCAGGGGCTGCTGGACGACTCGGCCTGGAACCGCACGTTCTGGATGTACACCGGGCGCTGGCCGGGCTTCTACATCGCCAACCAGGCGCCCAAGACCGGGCAGTTGCTGGTCGTCGGCGAGAAAGCGACGTACGCGGTGAAGTACTTCACGCGGCGGAACCGCCACAGCCCGATGTTCTTTCCCGGCACGGACGGTTACCTGCTGTTCGCGGACGACAACGGCAACGAGCCGATGCTTCTCGGCAGCGGGCGGGCTCGACCCGTCGCGTGGCTGCCGAAAGTGAACAAGGCCATCGGCTGGGGGCTCGACACGCCGGCGGTCAACAAGGACAAGGGCACGGGCTTCACGCGGTCCCAGCCGGCAAAATGGCAGACGTGGACGCCCGTCCGCATCCGCGCCATGGTGCTGGCCGGCGAGACGCTCTTCGTCGCCGGCCCGCCCGACGTGCTCGACCCCGAAGACCCCTACGCCGCGTTCGAAGGCCGAAAGGGCGGCGTCCTGTGGGCCGTCTCCGCCGACGACGGCAAGAAGCTTGCCGAGTACAAGCTCGACAGCCCGCCGGCGTTCGACGGCCTGATCGCCGCCGGGGGCCGCCTCTACCTGACCACTCGCGACGGCCGGGTGATGTGCATGGGCAATACCAAGGAGAAGGGCTGATGCCTCGCGGAGTGAAGCCAACGGCAGCGATGGCGGCGATCATCGTGGTGGCTGTCTGCGTGCAGGCCCGCGCCGACTCGGTCCAGCAGCGGGCCCAAGCGATCTTGAAGGCCTCGGGCATCCAGGGCGGGCTGGTCGTTCATCTCGGCTGCGGAAACGGGGCCTTGACCGCCGCGCTGCGCGCGAGCGATTCGTATCTCGTTCACGGCCTCGACCGCGAGGACAAAACGTCGCCGCCGCCCGTAAGCACGTCCGGGCCGCGGGCCTTTACGGCCCGGCCTCGGTCGATCGGCTCACCGACACGCGCCTGCCGTATATCGACAACCTGGTGAACTTGGTCGTGGCCGAGGACCTCGGCCGCGCGCTTTGCCTGGGCCCGGCCCGTTGACGTATGCGTGCGCCCGTGTATACTGGAGTCTTGTTACGGTGAAGCTGTTGCGGAGGGCAGGGATGTACCCCGCGCCGTTCCAGGCCGCCATAGGAGGACAGCCAGAACCATGCTCCCGCCCACAACCGCGGCGCGCGCTTCCCGCCCCGTGCTGGAAGGCCTCGAGCCGCGACTGCTGCTGAGCTCCGACGTGGTCACCGCCGAGGTCCTCGGCGTGGACACGCAGGGGTACCCGAATCGTCCGCTGGAGGAGTTGTCCGTTCGTTTCGACGGCGACGTGGAGGCCTCGCTTGCCGCCGACGCGCTGTCCCTGCACGACGACACGGCCGGCCGGGACGTGGACCCCGCGGCGTTGACCTTCTCCTACGAACCGTCGACGAACACGGCCACGTGGCGTTTCGACGGTGTGCCCGGCGGCGCGATCTGCGGCGCGCGGTTTTCGGCCCGGCTGGGGGCGGACGGCGTGGTCGACGCCGGCGGTCGCCCGCTCGACGGCGACGGCGACGGCAACGCGGGGGGGGACCTGACCTTCTCGTTCGTCGTCACCGTTCCCGGCGATTTCAACCTGGACGGCTGGGTGGACGAAGGCGACCGTGCGGCCCTTGCCCACGGGTTCGGCCTCGCCGGCGGGGCGGCCCCGGCCGACGGCGATGCCGACGGCGACGGCGACGTGGACGCCACCGACTATCTGGCCTGGAAGGCCGGAACGGGCACGAAGGTCGTTGCCAACCGCATGCCAGGCTTCGCCACACCGCTGGCCGACCGATACGTCATCGTGCCCGGCGGCGACGGCCTGACGCTGGGCATCGACGGCTGCGACCCCGACGGCGAGACGTTGACCGTCTCGGCCGTCAGCGACTCGCCCGATCTCGCGTTCACGGTTCCCCAGGGCAATCGGTGCGCGAGGCTGCACTTCGTCGAGAGCGACGGCGTCACGCCGATGGGAGACATCCTGGTCCAGTTGTTCGAGGGCCGCTCCGCCCCGGCGACGGAACGGTTCATCACGCTCGCCACGCAGCACGTCAACGCCGACGGCACGCTCGACCCCGATGGCGTGCCCTTCTACACGAACGTGCCCGTGCATCGCGTGATCGACGAGTTCATGGTCCAGACCGGCGACGCCGTGAACGGGGACGGAACGGGCGGCAGCCCGTTGGGCGATTACGCGGACGCCTTCGACCCCGCCCTCAGCTTCACCGGGCGGGGTGCCCTGGCCTGCGCGAACTCCGGGGCCGATACCAACGACAGCCAGTTCTTCCTGACCGAGGTGGCGACCACCTGGCTGAATCAGCACCACATGATCTTCGGCCAGATCGTCTCCGGCTGGGACGTGCTGGAGACGCTCAGCGAGCTGGAGACCGACGGCAGCGACCGGCCGCTCGACGTGCCCCTGCTGGCGTACGTCGAGATCGTGGACTGTCCCCAGGCGGCGACCGTGACCGTCATCGCCGGGCCGGACTTCACCGGCGACGCGGAGGTGACCGTCCGCGTTGACGACGGGAACGGCAATGTCGCCGAGCAGACGATCACCGTATCGGCGCAACTGACGATCGAAGCCCCCGACGAGATCATCGCCCCGCCCGGAGAGACCGTCACCTTCACGCCGACGATCGTGCACACGGCGGGGGGGCCTCTCAACGTGTCCGTCCAGACGGACGCGTCGGACCTGGCGGGCAACGTGCGGATCGACTCGGAGACGTACGAGGTGACCGTCGACGTGCCCGTGGGGATCGACACGGCACACAACCAGATTCAGGTCTCGGCCGTCGAGATCGGCTACGACAATGCGTGGACGGTCCGACAGGTCGTGGACGTTCTCGTGGCCGGGGCCGACCCGGCGATCAGCCCGATCGACGACATCCACCTGACGTCCGGCGAGGCGTTCTCCTTTACCCCGTCGATCCAGGACGACACGCCGCGGGCGCTGGCGGTCTCGATCGCGTCCATTCCTGAAGCGCTCGGTGCGACGATCGACCCCGACACGCACGAGGTCGAGCTGACCGCCCCGGCCGCGGGCGCGGGCCTGGTCGCCGTGACCATCTCGGCGGTGGAGAGCGGCTTCACCGACCGGGCGCCCGTCACGCGGACGTTCTACGTGTCCTACCACGGCACGGGCGACGCCGTGCCCCTCGGCCGGGCCGGGACGAACCTCGCGGGCGCCGCTCAAGCCGGCGTGCGCCTGGACGACCGGCTGTACGTCGCCAGCGGCGTCGCGGGGCTGGAGGTCTTCGACGTTGCCGACCCGGCCGTGCCGTCGTTCCTCGGGGCGTACCTCACGACGGACGACGCCCGCGACGTGGTGATCGCCCGGCAGGACCTCGACGGTCAACCGGCTACCATCGCGTACGTCGCAGCGACATACGGCGGCGTGGCCGTGCTCGACGTGAGCGACCCGTCGCAGATCACCGGGCTCGTCACGCTGGACGTGGGCAACGCGGCCCTGTCGTTGGCCCTGGAGGACAACGTGCTGTACGTCGCCCACTGGACGACGGGCATCAGCGCCTTCGACGTCTCCGACCCGCGCGACATCCACCTGCTGGGCACGGCCCATCAATTCCCCGCCGACGAGTTCAACATCAGCTATGCCGTGGACGTCGTACCCAACGGCGATACCGTGTACGTGGTGGACGCCGCTGGGGGCTACGCCGTGCTGGATGCGTCCGATCCGGAGGACATGGCGTTGGTCCTGACGCGGGGCACGGGCCAGAGCCCGTGGAATGCGGTAGTGCAAGGTGAAAGGCTGTACGTCCTCGCACAGACCAACGGCGTGATCGTCTACGACGTCGCCCAGGCGGACAGCCCGCAGCTCCTGGGCTACCTGCCCCTGACGCTGGACCAGTGGACGGCCTTCGACGTCCGCGGAGGCCTCGCGGTGGTCAGCGCCCCCACCGGCTGCGCGTTCGTAGACGTCTCCGACCCGCAGAACATGACCGTCCTCCAGACGTTTACGACGCCCGCGACGCCCTGGCGGCCGACGCTGACGGCAACGGAACTGGCCCTGCCGCTGGGCGTCCACGGCGTGCTTCTGCTGGACGTGAGCGCTTTGCTCGGCGGGTAGCGGCCGCCCCTCGGGCCGGCTTACACCTCGAGCACGTCCGTCGCCTCGTACCGCCCGGCGACGTGGAGCGGCAGGCCGTCGGCGAGGATGTCCCGGTGCGTTCGGAGGGCCAGGCGGGGGTCGTTGTTCTCCTGGGAGAGGTGGCCGAGGCAGGCCCACTGCATCTTCCGGCCGGCCGCGGCGGCCAGCAACTCGGCCGCCTCGCGGTTCGACAAATGCCCGCCCGGCCCGCGAATACGGTCCTTCAGGTGCGGCGGATACGGCCCGTACGCGAGCATCTCGGGGTCGTAGTTGCTCTCCAGCAGCACGGCGTCGAGGGACGCGACCACCTCTCCGAGCGCCGCGAACACGTGCCCGAGATCGGTGAGGATGCCCACCCGCCGGCTGCCGTCGTCCACGACGAACCCCACGCCGTCCGCGCCGTCGTGGGCCGTGGGGACCGTCTCGACCGCGACCCCATTGAACCGCAGCGTATGCCCGGCCGTGAAATGCCGCACGTCTGCCAGGCGGCCGAGGGCCCGGTAGTTCAGCGCGGCTCGGAGCGTCGGCTCGGTAACGTAGATCGGCAGGCCGAACTTCCGCTGGTACACCCCCACGCACCGGACGTGGTCGGCGTGGTCGTGAGAAACCAGCACCGCATCGACCTGGCGGATGTCCCGCCCGTGGAGGGCGAGGCGAAGCTCCGCCTGCTTGCCGCTGATCCCCGCGTCAAACAGCAGCCGCACGCCCCCCGCCTCCACGTACACGCAATTGCCGTTACTGCCGGACTGAAGCGAAATGACCTTCATCCCCGCATTCTAGCCGCCTCTCGCGATCGGTCCAAGCCCGGGTGTTTTTCGTCGAAGGACTCCCCGCGCCCGGGTACATATGCCCTATGGGGCCGCGGCCCGGCCGGGGCCAACGGGACCGCTGGAAAGGAGTTCGCACCTTGCAGCCGATCTTCGACGCCGCGTGGCGCAGGCAGGCCCTGGCGGGGAACGCCCCCGCCGTTCGCCGCCTCGCCGAGGCCGCGCTCAGGCCGCTGTACCGCTTCTGCCTCTACCGCGTCGGCGGCAACCACCACCTCTGCGAAGAGGTCGTCCAGGAGACGCTGCTCGGCGCGATCCGCCGGCTGCGGCGGTACGACCCGGCCCGCGCGGGCGGGGATATCTTCGGCTGGCTGACGGGCCTGGCGCGGAACGAGATCCGCCGCACTCTCGCCCGGGAGCGTTCGGCCGCCGACTTGGAAGGCTTCTGGCGGAAGATGGACGAACAACTGCTCAGCCTCTACGCGATGCTGGAGAGCGAGCCGTTCGGCGAGGACCTGCTCGTCCGCCGGGAGACGCGGGAGATGGTCAATGCCACGATGGCCCAGCTCCCGCCGCACTACGGCATGGCGCTGGAGGCGAAGTACGTCGCCGGTAAGAGCGTCCGCGAGATCGCCGCGGGACTGGGCACGTCGCTCAAGGCGGCCGAGTCGCTGCTCACCCGGGCCCGCAACGCCTTCCGCGTGACGTTCCTGACGCTGGCCAAGAACCTGCCCGCCGAACCCATCTCGTGAGGCGAGCGCCTCGCGAGCGAGGACGAACCATGACCGACGAGACCCGCCGTGCCGACTCCCACGCCGGCGCATCGAGCGTGGAAGAGAAGAACATCAAGCAGCTCCTCCGGCGCGCGTACGATCCGGCCGAGCCCGGCCCGGCCTTCGTGCAGCGCCTTACCGAAGACCTCCTCGCCGCCGCAACCGCACAGAACAGGCCGCTGGCCGCCCTGCGCGGGCCGTGGATATGGCGCGTCGGCGCGGTGGCGGCAGCGGTGGCTGTCGGGGTGATGATCGGCGCGCTGCTGGAGACCAGGCCCGACGACGGCGCGCCCTGCGTCCATCCGGTCGGGAGCGTGCTCCCCCGGCCGATCGACATGCCCGCCCGCCCGGCGGGGCTGGTCGTTCACAAGCCCGCCGCCCGCTCCGTGCCGGTGGAGAACCTCCTGCGCCCCCGCGAGGCGCCCCGACCGGTTCCCGCGCGCCGCGCGAAGGTCGGCGAGACCGTCCGCACCGGGCCGTTCGAACGGAAACGCGTCACGCTGCCGGACGGCTCGACGGTGTACCTGAACGCCGACACGATGCTCGTCGTCAACACCCCGCGAACGGTCTCGCTGGGCAAAGGCGAGGTCTACCTGCACGTCGCGCCGCAGAGCGACAGGTCCTCGGGCCCGGCCCGGCCGTTCCGCGTCCGCGCGGGGCAGAGGCAGGTCACGGCCCTGGGCACGCGGTTCGGTGTTCGCCTTCAGCAGGCCGGGCCGGGCGTCGCGGTGACGCAGGGCAAGGTGCGCGTCAGCGGAACGGAGGGCGTTCTGGAGGCCGGGCGCCGGCTCGGGCCCGACGCGGCCGGGACCTCCCCCCTGCCGCGGGCCTCCCACGTGCTGGACTGGACGCGCGACCTGGTCGTCGCCTCCCGCACGCCGCTGGTCCCCGCCAGCGAGCACGCCGGGGGATCGCTGGTCGTCCGGGACGCCGACGGGCAGGCGTCGCGCCTGTCGCTCCGCAAGTTCCACGTCGACGTGCACGTCGAAGACGGCTTCGCGCGGACGACGATCGACCAGACCTACTTCAACCACACTCCCCGCCGGCTGGAGGGGACGTTCTACTTCCCCCTGCCGGCCGACGCGTCGCTCAGCCGCCTGGCGATGTACGTCAACGGCCGGCTGATGGAGGGCGGCATGGTCGAGCGCCGGCGGGCGCGGGAGGTCTTCGAGGAGATCGTCCGCAAGATGCGGGACCCGGCCCTGCTGGAATGGATCGACGGCACGACGTTCAAGATGCGCGTCTTCCCGCTGGAGGGCCGGCAGGAGAAGCGGATCGTCCTGAGCTACACCCAGCGGCTGGGCGGACTGTACGGGCGGACGAGCTACCGCTTCCCGGCGGGGCACAGTATGGAGAAGGTCGGGGCGTGGTCCTTCCGTGCCCGCGTCAAGGGCGGGGCCAAGCTGGCCTGGGAGAGCCCGACGCACAGGCTCACTGCCGCCAGGCAGGGGGAGGACCTCGTGCTGGAGGCCGAGGCCCGCAACGCCGCGCCGCACGACGACGTGGTCGTGAACCTTCGCGACGAGGCCGACGACGCGGCGGCGATGGATGCGCAGTCCGCGGCCTTCTCGTCGGCCCAGCACGAGACGGGCTCGTTCCTGATGCTCCGCTTCCGCCCGAACCTGCCCGCGCCCGAGCGGAAGCAGAGGCGGCATTGGGTGTTCCTGCTGGAGTCCTCCGCCGACCGGGACCCGCTGCTGGCGCGGACGCAGATCGAGGTCTTCCGCGGCATGATGGAAAACGCCGAGCACGACGACACGTTCTGTGTCCTGACGGCCGGGACCCGGCCGCGGGTGCTCGACGAGACCCCGCGCGCGGCGACCGCGGCGAACGTGGACGAGGCCGTCGCGTGGCTGGACAGAACGCACCTCATCGGCGCGCTGGACCTGGAGGCCGCGCTGACCGCCGCGGCCGAACTGGCGCAGGCCGGGACCAACGCCCATATCGTGCACCTCGGCACGGGGGTGCCGGCGCTGGGCGAACGGGACCGGGAGAAGCTGCTGGGGCTGTTTCCCGACGGCGTGAAGTACATCGGCGTGGGCGTGGGCAAGCGGTGGTCGCGCGGCTTCATGAAGGCCGCGGCCACGCGCACCGGCTGCTGCTACACGCAGATCAACCCCGACGAGCCGATCCTCTGGCGGGCGTTCGAGCTTCTCAGCACGTTGAACACGCCGCGGCTGATGAATGTCCGCGTCACCGGCGCGCCCGACGGCCGGGCGTTCCTGCTGGCCGAGGATTCCGTCGCACAGGGCGAGCAGCTTTGCGCGGTCCTTCGGGCCGACAACCCCGTGGTGCTTCCCACGGCCGTGCGGGTCACGGGCACGCTGGACGGGCGGGACTGGTCCGCCGAGCTGCCCGTCGCCGCCGTCGCGGAAGGGGCCGACTACCTGCCCCGCATCTGGGCCCGCATGGAGATCGACCGCCTCGTGGCCGAGGGCGCGGCCCGCAACCACAAGCGGATCGTCGAGCTGAGCAAGGCGATGTACGTCATGAGCCCGTTCACCTCGCTGCTGGTGCTGGAGGACGAGGCGATGTACGAGCGGTACGGCGTGGACCGTGGCCGGAAGGACCACTGGGCCCTCTACCCGTGCCCGCCGACCGTCCCGATCGTCCACGAGCCGCTGACGGGCGAGGGGCGGGCACCCGCCCCGCGTCGCGGACAGCCCGCCAAGCCGCCGGCAACCGATTGGCGCCGCGAGACGCTCAACAGCCTCATCGTCCGCCCCGCGCCGGGCTTTCTCCAGCCGGCAGCGGACCGTGGATGGCGGGAGAGCGCTGCTTTCCTACCGGGCTCGCCGAGCGTTCCCCGTTTCTCCCTGCCCGACCGGGACGGCGACGGCAACGACAGCGGCAAGGTCGGCGACAGCGATCCTGCCGGCTTCTACTGGGACTTCTCGGGCAACGCGGGCGTGGGCTACTCGTGGCAGGCCCCGGTCCGCGGCAGCGCAACGCCGGGGAACCCCTTAGCATGGCAATACGTGCCGAGCGTCGCGCCGAGTGATGAGTGGCTCATTGGCGCCATTTCCCCCGTCGAGGGCCAAGCGATCGTGAACGGCGCGGGGACGCTCGTGCTGGGCGGGCAGCTCTCGATAAACGGCAATGCCGTGATCGCGGGGGATCTGACCGTCGATCTGAACGGCGGGGACACGGGTGTTCTGTGGCTTGGCGACCAGACGTTCACGACGGTTGCAGGGGGCCGTCTCTCCTTGCTCAACATCCTCCACGACCTGGACGGCTTCGCGCCGAACGGCACGACCCCGGGTGTGGACCGCGTCGAGACTGGATTCGTCGAGGTAGACACGACCGTGCCGGGGAGCATCCCGCTGTGGGCGGGCGATCTGGACTACGGGGCGGAGCTGGATGCGGACAGCGGGTCGGCCGGGCGTGCTGTGACCGATCGGGTCGGATCCCCCGGCCCGTGGACCGTATCGGAGATCATCAATTGCGCCGGCGCGGACGGGTCCGTTCGCATCCTGCCCGTCAAACCGCCAACGAGAGATCACACGACGGTTTCCGCCCCGCCTTCCGCTTCTGACTCCCGTCGAGGCGGCCGCGGCACGGACACCGACCTCGGGAAGGCCGAGGTCCCCTGGTACCAGTACCTGCGATACCCGAAGAGTTGGAAGCAGCTCACCGAAGACCGCAAGGAGTTCGTGGCCTCGGCGGCGGACGAGGGCCCGGCGGACGCCGAAGCGCGCAAGAAGCTCCGGCGGGAGATCGAGCGGCTGCGCTTTGCGGACATCGACCTCAAGGACGTACTCCAGTTCCTCCGCGAATACGGGGACGTGAACATCCACGTGAACTGGCGGGCGCTGACGGCGGCGGGGATCGAGGAGAACACGAAGGTCAGCGTGGACGTGCGGGAGATCAGCGTCAAGCGGGCGCTGGACCTGATCCTGCGGGACGTCAGCGGCGCCGCGGCCGGGGCCGACGCCGAGCTGCGCTACGTCCTGGACGGCGGCGTGCTGACGGTCTCGACGAAGGCGGACCTGGCCCGCGAGCCGATCCGCCGCGTGTACGACGTGCGGGACCTGCTCCGGCCCGAGCCGGGCTTCCAGCCCCCCCCGCGGCGCGCGCCGCGACCCAGCGACGGGATTTTCGAGGGAGAGCCCAGCGGCATCTTCGGCGAGCCGTCCGACGCCCTCGGCCTCGACGAGGACCTGCTGGGATCGGGCGTCCGCGGCCTGGTCTCGCTGCCGGACTTCCTCGGCCAGCGCGCCCTGGATCCCGTTGTTGAGGCCGACAGCGGATACGTGATCGACAGCGGGGGCGGCCTGTTCTCCGACGAGCTCGCCGAGGACGGCGTCGCCCCGAGCCCCACGGACACCGAGGAGATGAGCCGCCGGTTCCGTCGCCTGATCATAAACGCCGTCGACCGCGACTCCTGGGGCGATCCCGAGTTCGGCGGGGCCGGGCTGGGCTTCATCCAGATTATCGACGGCCAGATGGTCATCACGCAAACGGCCGAGAATCACCAGGCCATCGCCGACCTGCTGGAGAAGATGCGGCGCACCCACAGGCAGCGGCCGCCCCGGGCGATCCTGCGCCTGCCGGGCGGGGTCAGCGAGCGGGACGAGCTGGGGCGGCAGCACGGCGTGGACCTTCGCCTGCCCGGCGTGCCCCACAGCCCCGTGTACGACCGGCCGACCTTCTGCGGGCGGGAGGACGCCTTCACCAATCTGACGCTCTACGCCCCCGCGCTGAGTATGCGGCGGGCGGACGTCCGGGCGGCGCTGGAGTCCGCAGCCCCGCCGGTTGCGCGCGAGAAGCTGGGCGAGGTCGACCCCAACGCGGCAAAGCTCATCGAGGCCGCAAGGCGGCAGGGCTTCCGGAAGGCGACCGTACCGGGCACGCGAGGCAGGCCCGCGCTGACCGTGACGTTCGACGGGGCGGGGCGGTACGCCTACGACCGGCGGCTGCCGACCGGGCTGCGGGAGCGCATGTTCTGCGACGGGCAGCTTCTCCAGCACGTCTACCCGGAGCTGGGGCTGGCGGTGCGGCGGAAGGTCAGCCGCTTCCACCGCGCGGAAGCCGGCCGCCTGCTGCCGATGCTCGTTCCCCCGGCGACGGACCTTGCCGTCGGGGCCGACGTGACCGTCGCCGGCGAGCGGACGGTCGTCGTCACGCCGAAGGCCAAGCCTGCCAAGACACCAGGAAGGGCAATGCACCTGGTCTTCGCCGAGGACGGGAGGCTGGCGGTGCGGCGGGTCGTGGCCGTTGCGACCGGAGAGACGGTGCTGCGGCAGACGATCTCGCCCGCCGGCGTGGTGACGCTGCTCGACGGCACGGGCAGGGCGCTGGGCAGGACGGATTATCGGCTCGGGCCCGCGGACGCGCCGGACCTGAAGGTGGATGCCGGTAAACTCGTGGTCCTGTCCATGCCCCTGCGGAACGACACCTTCCGGGCCCTCGCCGGGGGGCGGCGGCCGTGGGTGTCGAAAGGCGAGGCCCTGCAGTTCATTGCGGCGGCGATCGCGTCCGGGCACGCGCGGGGGTCTGCGGCCGACCTGCTCCGCCGTCTGACCCGCGAGAAGGACGACGAGCGGCTTGGCCTCTACGTGTTGCTCTGGGCGGCGGGGCGGAAACCGGAGTTGCCCACAGACTTGGCGGACCTGCCGGCCGCGAAGTATCTGCGCATCGTCCGGAACGGCCTGGGCAAGGCCGACTGGACGGCCGTGCGGGAATGCGGGACCTCGCCGGACGAGTTCTTCCCCCGGCTGGCGGGCTTCGCGCGGCTGTGGCACGCGCTGCGCAAGTTCGACGAGCCAGCTGACGAGCCGACGCAGGAGGACCTGCACAAGTGGTGGTGGTCCGAGGCGGGAGACTACGTCCGCGAGGCCGGGCCGTGCGAGTTCTCCTGGGCCGTCCTCGCCGAGGCCGTCCGTCTCGCGGAGGCGAGCGGGCAGCCGGCGCTGCACGGGAAGCTCGTCGAGTGGCTCGACCGCTTCGCCGACCATCCCCGCCTCGGCCCCTACGCCCGCTACGAGGCCGCCCGGGCGCTTTACAACCAGGGCCGGGGGCCCATCGCGCGGATCGAGCTGAAGAAGCTCTACCGCCAAATGGCCGCCCGCGGCCTGCCGCTGTGGTTCGACGAGACGATGTACCGGGTAACCCGCGGGCACGGCTGGCGGGAGATGATCCTCGACGCGGCGGAGGCCCTGCTCCGAAGCGGGCGCTGCTACGCGACCGTCGAGCTGGCCTGGCATTGCCGCCGGGTCGGCGACCCGCACCTGGGTGCGGAGTTGCTCCGCAGGGCCCGGGACAAGGCGCCCGAGGGCGAGCGGCTGGCGCTGAAGCTCGCGGCCGTCAAGTACCATTGCCACGTCGCCGACTGGCCCCAGGCCTCGGTGACGCTGGACGAGGCGATGAAGGACGAGCGCATTGCGGCCGTGCCCGCCCTGTGGCGCGCGGCCGGGTGGCTCGCGGCGAAGCAGGGCAAAGTCGCCCGCTCGATTCTCTGCGAGGACCGGGCGCTGGACCTGGAGTACGGCCGGCTGGGCGAGACGGTGGACGTCCGGCCGATCCGCGCCCGGTACGGAGGGCTGCTGAAGCGGTACGGGGCGTTGGCGAGGGTGATCTCGTCGTTGTCGGCCGAGCCCCCGCGGGAGATGGTCGCGGGCATCGTGCGGGCCGCGGACCGGTGGCGGCAAATCGACACCGACCCGAAGGCCGCCTGTCACGCCGCCGCGACCGCGCTGCGGAGGATCGGCGCGGACGACCTGGCGTGGGACTACCTCACCACGCCCCTGGCCGCCAAGCCCAACGAGGCCGAGAGCTGGACCGACCTGGCCAAGGCCCTCGACGAACAGGGCGACCTCCACCGTGCCGGTCGGAGCTACGAGACGGCGTCTGAGCTCGCGCCGGACAACCCGCAGATCCTCTGGGACCACGCCACGATGCTGGAGAAGCGTGGCCGGGCCGAGGAGGCCCTGGCGCTCTACGGGAAGATCGCCGAGCGGAACTGGCCCGTCGGCCATCGCGCCGTCGGCGAGGCCGCCAAGAAGCGGCTGGCGAAATGACCCTCCCTACGGGATGTCGCGGAAGAAGCGGTCGGCGCGAGGGCGGTAGTACGCGTCGCGGTCCAGGGAGAGGACGACGGTGGAGGACCGGCCGACGATGAGGCGCGCGGGCACGGTGCCGAAGAAGCGCGAGTCCCGGCTGTTGTCGCGGTTGTCCCCCATGACGAAGTAGTGGTCGGCCGGCACGTTCACCGGGGCGAACGTCCGCAGCGCGCGAACGCCGGGCGTGAACCAGACCGGGTGCGATCGGCCGTCGATGATCTCTCGCATCCGCACCCGTCCCGGCGCGACCGCGCTGACCGCGGCCAGGTACCGCGCGGGCTTGCCGTCGATCCACAGCACGTTCTCGCGCAGCTCGATCGTCTCGCCGGGCAGGCCGACGATTCGCTTGACCATGCGCTGGCCGTCCTGCGGGCCGAAGAAAACCACCACGTCTCCGCGCGCGGGGCGGGACCACTCGGCGATCCGCCAGTCGGTAAACGGGACGCGGAGGTCGTAGGCGAGCTTGTTGACGAAGATGCGGTCGCCCTCGACGATCGACGGCTTCATCGAGCCGGTGGGCACGTCGTTCCAGTCCGCGACGGCCGACCGAAACGTGCTGACCACGATCACCACCACCAGCAGCGGCTTGACCCAGCCGGTCCAGAACCGCCTCAGGCGCCTTGCCGTCGTCTTTTTCATCTCGTCCGCCTCTCCGCCCCGGCCGGGGGCACGGGGGTTCTACGCCCCCGCGGCGGTGGCGGTTCAGCGGGCACGGCCGGGGCTCACGGTACGGGCTCTTCTCGGGCCTCGGGCATCGCGAGCTGGCGGGTAACGAATGCCAGCGTCTCGCCGATGTGGTCGCGCCAGTACTGCCACGTGTGCCCCCCGGGATGTTCGGCGTACTCGTGGGGGATCCGCTGCTCGTCGAGGTGCGCGTGGAAGGCGCGGTTGGATTCGAGCAGGTGGTCCTCCGTGCCGCAGTCCATCCGCAGGGCAGGCAGCGTGCCCGCGGCGCGGGCCTTCGCGGCGAGGCCGAACAGGTCGTACTTGCCCGCGGGCAGGCCCCCCGCCAGGGCCGAGACGTACTCGTGGTCGATCGGGCGGTCGCCGTGGGCGAAGTACATCGCGCCGGAATGGCTGACGGCCGCACAGAACTCCCCCGGGTGCCTCATCGCGAGCATCAGCGCACCGAACCCGCCCATGCTGTTGCCGGCGACCGCCCGGCCCTCGCGCGAAGCGATCGTGGGGAACGTGCGGTCCATGAAGCCGAGGACGTCGTGGACGATATGGCTCTCATACTGGCCGCCGCCGGGGGCGGGGTTGTCGCAGTAGAACCCCTTGCCGCCGTCGGGCATGGCGACGATCAGGGGCAGGTCGCGGACGAGGTCGGCGACGGGCACGTGGCGGCTCCAGATGGTCTGATCGTCGCTCAGGCCGTGAAGCAGGTACAGCACGGGGAAGGGCCCGTCGCCGGCATCGGGCAGGATGACGTCCAGATGGTTGCACTTCCCAAGGGCCTCCCCCTTGAAGCTGACGGTGCAAAATGCCATGTTCCGTATTCCTTTCGTGTCACGGACTGGTGGGCACTGTAGCGTATCGCGCGACGGATTTCTAACCGCAGACCTGCCTGCCCAGCGCCAGGTAGGCAGGGACGCAGAGACCTTTCGAGGGAGCCGGACGGTGAGCGAACAGGTTGGGCCCGACATCGTGTTCTTCATGGTCGACCAGCTCTCGATGAAGTGGCTGGAGGGGCGGTGCGCGGACGCCGTCCCCACGCCCAACCTCGACCGGCTGCGCCAGGCGGGCGTGACCTTCCACAGCGCGTTCACCAGCAACCCGCTCTGCTGCCCCGCGCGGGCGACGCTGGCGACGGGGCTGACCACGCGCCAGCACGGCGTGCTCCAGAACGGCTACGAGCTGAACCCCGGCATCCCGACGTTCATGCGATCGCTTCAGGCCGCCGGCTGGCGGACGGGGGCGTTCGGGAAGGTCCATCTTCGCAGCCACTACCACGGCGTGCACCCGGACTACACGGAGTACGGCTACGACGTCGTCCACAACACAGAGGACCCGCGCTGCGGCGAGTGGATCGACTGGGTCCGCGAGCACCACCCCGAGCACTTCGAGGCTGCGCTGAGCTGCGCCTGGAGCACCGAGATCCCCGAGCTGCGCCGCTACGGGCCCGACGGCGAGGATCTGCGGGCGAGGATCGTCGAGGCCCGCAAGAAGTACGGCGCGTCCGACCGGCCCCACGGGAACTTCACGCTGCCCTACCCCGAGGAGGTCTCGCAGACGGCGTGGATCACCGCTCGCGCCGTCGAGTTCATCCGCTCCACGCCGGCCCGAACGCCGCTGCACGCGCACGTCAGCTACGTCCAGCCGCACAGCCCGTTCTGCCCGCCGGCGGAGTTGATACCGCTGGTCCGCGAGGAGCATATTCCCCCTCCCGTCGAGCCGGAGTGGGCCGACGACCCCCGCCAGCCGTCGTGCTTCGCCGCCAGCGAGGGCGTCCGCAAGGAAACCCCCGCCGACTGGCGCGAATACCGGCGATTCTACTTCGCCGACGTCGCCCACCTCGACGCCCAGCTCGGCAAAGTGGTCGAGGCCCTCCAGCAGGCCGGACGGTGGGAGAACACGTTCCTGCTCTTCCTGGCCGACCACGGCGAGCTGCTGCTGGACCACGGCTTCACGGGCAAGGGGGAGCGCCACTACGACGCGTCGATCCGCGTGCCGCTGGTGATCGCCGGACCGGGCATCGTCGGCGGGACGTCGTGCGACGCGTTCGTCCAGCTCGAGGACATCGCCCCGACCGTCCTGGAGATGGCGCGCCTGCCCGCCCCGGCCCTGCCGGTCGGCGGGGTCTTTCAGACCGTTGAGCCCGAGGCCCTGCCCGGGCGGTCGCTGATGGGCTTCTGCCGCGGCGACGAGGTCGCGGGCTGGCGCGACGCGGCCTACATCGAGAGCTACAACAACCTCCGCACCAACGACCCGCGGGAGTGGGCCCGGACCGTCCGCAGCCGGCACTGGCGATACACGTACTACCCCGCCGGCGGGGGCGAACAGCTCTTCTGCCTCACGGAGGACCCCGACGAGACCCGCAACCTGGCCCACGACCCGGACTTCGCCGAGGTCCGCGGCGGCCTGCGCGACTGCCTCCTGGAGGCCGTCATCCTCCAGGACCACCCCCATCCCCCGCGCAGCCTCTTCCAACTGGGCGTGCACTGAGCCGATCGTTCGGCCGCGGAAGCCCGATAACATGCAGCGCGATGCTATGGACTCTTCGTCGAGGAAAAGGCGGTTCCGTTGGGCGATTATTCTGGCCCTCGCAGCAACCGCGGTCGGGCTCGGGGGGGTCTTCCTGGAGAGAATCGCCTACGTGATGACGGTGGATTTCCATCTGCCGGCCCTGGCGAAGGCGGCTTTCTTCTACCAGCAGCGGTACGGCGACCTGCCCGACAACCTCGCCACAATGGAGGCCACGGGCCTTTGCAGGCCGGATGCCTACCGGCTGCCTGCGAGCGGTTGGGAGGTCCTGCTAACGAATACCCGTTCCGGACCCGCGCCGTTCTACGCCCCGGTGCACGGATGGGACGGCACGACGCAGTTTATCATCGCGGTGCAGGCGAAGACGGATCGCTGGGGCGGGCCGGTGCGTCGGTATGTCGTACTCGCCGACACACCCGTGCGATCCGCGACGGAAGGCGAGCTCGCACGCCTGCTCGAAGAGGACGACGCCAGGAGGCAAGAGGCCGGCCAGGATGCTCGCTGGGGCGGCATCGAGTGGCGGAAGACGGGGGCGGACTGAGGCGCCCGGCAGCCGCCATGGCCGAACCGCGTCACCTCGCGTTCACGGACGTCGTCCGTCCCATGTTAGCTGGGGTCATCCGTCGGAAAGAAACGCGAGCTTGCTGTGCGGATGGCCAATACGTATAATCTAAGAGATAGCATACGTAACGGAGCCGCACCATGCCGAAGCTCACGCTCAATGCCGATAAAGACGTGATCGAGCAGGCCAAGCAGATGGCCAAGGAGCGCGGGACCAGCGTCTCTGCGATGTTCAGCCAGTTTGTCGCGGCCATGGACTCGCCACGGCGGCGGCGCAACACCGCGCCGATCACGCGGCGGGTGCGCGGCCTGGCGAAGGTGTCGCCGGACAAGAACGACCGCGAACTGTTCGAAGAGGCCATCCTCGCGAAGGGACGGTAATGGCCGACCGTCTGTTCTTTGACACAAACGTCCTGCTGGATCACCTGCTCGACCGGGAACCGTTCGCTGACGACGCGGCCGAGTTGTGGTCGATGGCGGAGCGCCGCGAGACGGTCGGCTGCATCTCCGCCGTCAGTTTCAACTTCGTTTACTACATCGTGCGTCATGAGGCGAACGGACGGGCCGCCCGGAAAGCGATCGAGAGCCTCCGCGACGTGTTCGAGATCGTCGAGGTCGACGCCCAGATCATCCACCAGTCGATCGACTCCCCTTTCGCCGACTTCGAGGATGCGATCCAGCACGCCTGCGCGTTGCGGGCGAACGCCACTCACCTCGTCACGCGCGACTTGGCCGGCTTCCGCCAATCGGCAATCCCAGTCGTCAGCCCCGACGCGTATCTGGTCGGTCGGCCGGAATGCTGAACCGATACCGCCACCGGGGTTACGGCTGCGGGTAGGTGATCTCCCACGTGTCGCCCGACGCTTCCGCGTCGTGAGCGGGCCCGTCCGGCTCGGCGACGTAGCGGCCTTCCTCCGCGGATGCGGGCGACTCATCGAGGGCGGGCTCGGGCGATTCCGGCGGCTCCTCGGCCTCGGCCTCGCGGATGATCTCCATCGGCGTGCCGTGGAGCGACCAGGACGACATGTCGTTCACCACGTTCATGACGATGTCGCTGGTGATCTTGTGCTGCCCCCGAGCATAGGCCACCAGCAGGGCGTTGTCGCACAGCGAGTTGATCATGCGCGGGATGCCCTGCGTACACCTGTAGATCAGCTTCATCGCCTCGAGGGTGAACCGCAGGCGGCAGCCGTTGTGGGCGGCAACGGTTCGGCGGTGCAGGATATACAAGACCGTGGCCCGCGTGCTGAGCCGACCGAGATGGTAGCTGAGGATGATCCGCTGCCGCAGGGACTCCCACCGCGGGTCGGCCAGGCGGTCCAGGAACTCGGGCTGCCCAATGAGCACGATCTGAAGCAGCCGCTGCCCGTCTCGCTCCCAGTTCCACAGCATGCGAACCTCTTCCAGCACCTCGTTGGGCAGGCCCTGGCATTCGTCGAGCAGCAGCGCGACAATCCGTCTGCGGCGGTGCTTTCGTTCCAGCTCCGTCTCCGCCAACTCCAGGAGCGAAAGACGGTCCGTCCCCGGCTCGGCGGACTTGCCCAGACCGCTCAGCAAGGCCCGCAGCAGTTGCCTCGGAGAGCTGGGCGGATGCCGAACCGAGATCACCGTGCCCTCCGTTCCCAGCCGGCTGTCCAGCATGTTGGCTAGAAACGTCTTGCCCGATCCCACCTCCCCGGTGACCAGGACCATCCCCCGGCGCTGGCGGACGGTGTACAGCATGTTCGCCAGGGCCTCGTTGTGCGAGTCGGACTCGAAGTAGAACCGCTCGTCACACCCGTTGGCGAACGGGAATTCCTTCAAGCTGAAGAACTCGAGATACATCCGCTTTCGCTTCTCCCGGTTCTGACAGAGCGCGCTTTCCCAATGTCCGGGCCCTTCCCTGGCCTCCGATCTGCGCACGCCTCCTTGCGGGGCAGCCGCCTCGCAATGGCCGCAAGCCCTTCCCTTGTATCATACCACCGGCTGCGGGTTGCGCAAAGTGGTCTTACGAATACCTCTTCACGGGCGGGCCCCGGCCGCCCGGTTGCTCTCGCTGGGAGGTGCCGAAATCCGTCGAACAGGATGGCCCCCGGCCAGTGGGCCCGGTATACTGGACGATGAAGTGACCGGTACGGGACCGCGCCGGGCCTGGAGCTTCGTCTTCCGGGCCGGCCGGAGCGGGCCTGTGTGGTTTGCGCGGCAGATGCACAATATCGGCAGGAGTCGGGTCCCATGTCCAAGAAGATGTACTACACCGAGGAAGAGGCGGCGGAGATCCTGGGCGTCGAGACCGACGCGCTGGCGACGTTCATCCGCGACGGCAAGCTCCGCTCCTTCCAGGACGGCACGAAGAAGATGTTCCG
>Ga0272441_10005185_pt1 | contig 22898 bp, 17 predicted proteins | sample SSMProp6N_FD_193582 | JGI IMG/M metagenome (GOLD analysis project Ga0272441, IMG submission 193582) | Marine sediment archaeal communities from Little Sippewissett salt marsh, Falmouth, MA, United States - SSM-Prop-6N | ecosystem: Environmental > Aquatic > Marine > Wetlands > Sediment ...
ACATCCGCGCGGGCATGCCCGCCTGGTGGACGCTTCTCGACGGCCCGTTCGGCGTGGCGATGGGGGCGGTGTACCTGGTCCTCCAGTTCCGCTCCCGCGTGGAGGTGTACCAGGCGGCGGCCGAGGGCGAGGCCGAGACGGACGACGCCGCAACGGAGCCGTCCGACGAGGCGGCTGACGACGAAGATCGCATCGGCGCCCCGGTGCCGGACGAATCGGAACCGGAGCCGGAATCGAACGAGGGGAACGCCGGGCGCGGCTGGGACGACCGCCGCCCCGCCGGCGATGACGAGGAGTTCCCGCCTTCCGTATAATCGCTGGGCCCGCACACGCCGCGATGATCACACTTATCAACACCAATCGGATGGAGCCGGTCATCGCGCCCATCGGCCTCGACTACGTGGCCGGGGCGGCCGAGGCCGCGGGCCTGGAGGTGGAGGTGCTCGACCTCGCCCTGGCCGACAATCCCCACGCCGCCCTCCGCCGCTACTTCAGCGACACCCGGTCGGACCTCGTCGGGCTGACCGTCCGCAACGCCGACGACTGCTTCTGGCCGAGCGCCGAATGGTTCGTGCCGGCGATTTCCGAGACCGTCCGCGAGGTGCGAGGCCTGACGGACGCGCCGATCGTCCTGGGCGGCGTGGGGTTCTCCATCTTCGCCGACCGCGTGATGGAGGCGACGGGTGCCGACTTCGGCGTCCGCGGCGACGGGGAGGCGGCGGTGCCGGCCCTGGCGCGCGAACTCGCCGCCGGCCGACGCTTCGACCGCGTGCCGGGCCTCCTGTGGCGGCCGGACGGGACGGCCGATGGCGAGGGGGATGGTGGCCTCCGGGCCAATCCGCCGGCCTGGCCGGAGCGTCTCCGCCTGCCGACCGCCCGCCGGTGGATCGACAACGCCGCCTGCTTCCGCCGCGGCGGGCAGGGGGCCGTCGAAACGAAGCGCGGGTGCCCGCGGCAGTGCCTCTATTGCGCCGACCCGCTCGCCAAGGGACCCGCCGCACGCCTTCGCGACCCGGACGAGGTCGCCGACGAGGTCGAAGCCCTCGCCGCCCAGGGCGTGGACGTGCTTCACCTGGCGGATGGCGAGTTCAACCTGCCCGCCGACCACGCCCGGGCGGTGTGCGAGGCGCTGGCCGCGCGCGGCCTGGGCAACCGCGTCCGGTGGTATGCCTACCTCACGGTGACGCCGTTCGACGCGGACCTCGCCCGCGTGATGCGGCGGGCCGGATGCGCCGGCATCGACTTCACGGGCGACTCGGCGAGCGCCGCGATGCTCGCCGCGTACCGCCATCCGCACCGCCGGGACGACCTGGTCCGGGCCGTCCGCCTGTGCAAGGAGAATGGCATCGCCGTCATGGTCGACCTGCTCCTGGGCGGGCCGGGCGAGACGCCCGAGACCGTTCGCGAGACGATCGATTGCCTCAAGGCCGCCGATCCCGACTGCGTCGGGGCGGCCCTCGGCGTGCGCGTCTATCCCGGGACGCCGATGGCCGCGTGGCTGGCCCGAGAGGGGCCGCCCGAGACGAACCCCGGCCTCCGCCGCCGTTACGACGGGCCGATGGATGCGTTCCGGCCGACGTTCTACATCGCGCCGGCGCTGGGGGAGCGGCCGGCGGCGCTGGTGAAGGACCTCGTGGCGGGCGATGCGCGCTTCTTCGAGCCGGCCGAGGAGGTGACAGGCCCGGACCCGACCGGATACAATTATAACGATAACACGGACCTCGTGGAGGCCGTCGCCGCAGGCGCCCGCGGGGCGTACTGGCACATCCTCCACCGCCTGCGCACGGGGGAAATCTAGGGAGACGCGCCATGACGTTTCATTGTCGCCGAAGGCTTGCCGTCTGTGTCCTCGTCTGCCTCCTGCTCGTTACGCCCGCCGCCGTCGCCGCGGCAGAGGGCACGGAGAAACTCGACACGATCCCCCTCTGGCCGGACGGGGCGCCGGGCGCCAAGGGCGACGGGCCCGAGGATACGCCGCGCCTCACGCCGTACCTCGCGGGCGGCGAAGCGGCGCGGGCCTGCATCGTGGTCTGCCCCGGCGGGGGATACGCCGGCCGGGCCGGCCACGAGGGCGAACCCATCGCCCGGTGGTTGAACTCGGTCGGCGTGTCGGCGTGCGTGCTGGATTACCGCGTCCGGCCGTACCGGCACCCGATTCCGCTCGGCGATGCGCAGCGGGCCATCCGGGTGGTGCGCCATCGGGCGAAGGAGTGGCGGATCGACCCGAAACGCGTCGGCATCCTCGGCTTCTCCGCGGGCGGGCACCTCGCCGGTTCGGCCACCACCATCTTCGACGCCGGCGACCCGCAGGCGTCCGACCCCATTGACCGCCAGCCGTGCCGCCCCGACGCGGCCATCCTGTGCTACCCGGTCCTCACGTTCGGCACGTTCCGTCACGACGGGTCGATGCGGAACCTGCTCGGTCCGGAGCCCGACCCCGCCCTTCGCGAGCAGTTGAGCCTGGAGACCCGCGTCACGGACCGCACGCCGCCGGTTTTCCTTTGGCACACGAGCGACGATCCGGTCGTGCCGGTCGAGAACAGTCTGCTGTTTGCCATGGCGCTGCGGGCCCACAAGGTGCCCTTTGCGCTGCACGTCTTCCCGCACGGTCCGCACGGGATGGGCCTCGGGACGGGCAAGCGCGGCAAGAATGTGCCGGAGGTCCGGCAGTGGACGGCGCTGGCGGCGGCGTGGCTTCAATCGCTCGGCTTCGCGCCGAAATGAAAGGCGGGCAACAGGCAACAACGGCAAGACAGGTAGAAGGCAACGGCGAGCGGCAACGGCAAAACGGCAGGCGTCAGCCGTACACGGGTTGCATATTTAGCCGCCGGCCCCGCCAACGACGGCGGGTAAACTTGGCCGGCGCGTCAACAAGAATAGTAGCAGAGCAAGGGGGGCATGCCATGCGAACGTGTATCGCGATGGTCCTGGCGGGATGGGCCTTGGCCGCCGCCGTCTCGATGGCAGGGGGTGCGTTGGCGCCGGTGCCGGCAGAGGCGCTCACCATCGAGGCCGAGGACGCCCCCATCCACACGGCGGGCGCGGGGCTGAAGGACGTCTGGAACCTGCACTCCAACGGCGAGGTGGGCGCCCACGTCGCGGTGCCCGCGAAAGGGACGTACACCGTGACGCTACGGGCATCGGGGACGCCCCTCGACGGCGTCTGGCCGCTCGTGGCCGTCCAGGTGGACGGCCTCCGCTGCGGCACCCCCTTCCGCGTGACGGCTGAGACGATGGCCGACTACACGGTCCGCGTGCCGATGGAGGCCGGCCTCCACGCGGTCACCGCGGCGTTTCTGAACGACGCGTACGAGGGGCCCGGCCGGGACCGGAACGTGTTGCTGGACCGCATCGCCATTCAGGCGCCGGAGGGCGGGGCGGCGCCGCGCCTCGCCTCGGCCGAGGACGTCAATGCCGAGGCCGAACGCCGGGCGCAGGCGGCCCTGGCGCGCGCCGCCGCCGGCGTCGAGAAGCATCGCAAGAGCGACGCCACCGTCCGCGTGATCCGCGGCGGCCAGCCCGTCGCCGACGCCGCCGTCACGGTTGAGCAGACGGGTCACGCGTTCCTCTTCGGGTGCAACATCTTCGCGTTCGACCGTTTCCGCACGGAGGCCGACAGCGCCGCGTACAAACAGCGGTTCGCCGACCTCTTCAATTACGCGACGCTCGGCTTCTACTGGCGGGCGTACGAGCCCGAGCGCGGCAAGCCGCGGTACGATTACACGGACAAGGTCGTCGCGTGGTGCCGGGAGCGCGGCATCCGGATGAAGGGGCATCCGCTGCTGTGGGATCACGAGGCGGGCGTGCCGCGATGGTCCGACGGCCAGCCGCTGGCGGAGGTCCAGAAGGCCCGCGTGCAGGAGATCGTGCGCCGCTACGCCGGCCGCATCGCGTTCTGGGAAGTGGTGAACGAGGCGTCGCACCTGGGGGGCATCGAGATCGACGGGCCGTACCGCTGGGCCCGCGAGGCGGACCCGTCGGCCCATCTCATCGTCAACGATTACAGCATCTTCGATGACGGCGGGCCGCCGTTCCTGGCGTTTCTGAAGGAGAGAATCGCGGCCGGCGTGCCGTTTGAGGGCATCGGCATCCAGGCCCACGAGCCGCGGACGGCCTGGTTCCCGATGGACCGAGTGCAGACGATTCTCGATACGTACGCGCAACTCGGCAAGGCGCTTCACCTGACGGAGTTCACGCCGCAGTCGGCCGGCAAGCCAATCGCAGGCGGCCGGCGGGGCACGTGGGACGAAGCCGCCCAGGCCGACTACGCCGAGCGGTTCTACCGAGTGTGTTTCGGGCACCCGGCGGTCGTGGCCATCACGTGGTGGGACCTGGCCGACGGTCACTCCTGGTTGCCCGGCGGCGGGATGCTGCGAAAGGACCTTTCGCCGAAGCCCGTCTACGATCGCCTCAAGCGCCTGATTCACCGGGAGTGGACCACCCGCGCCGCCGGGCCGACCGACCGGACGGGGACGTTCCGGTTCCGCGGGTTCCACGGGACGTACCGCGTGACGGTGGAGGCGGGAGGCAAGACGGCAACGGCCGAGGGCGTCCTCGAGAAAGACGGGCCGAACGCCTGGACGGTGCGGGTGGAGTGAACAGGCGGGTGGCATGGCCATCCCGGCGCGCCGGGACGTGGCCATGGAGGAATTGCCGCGCGGCGGGTCTCCGCACCCGCCGCGCTGGAACGGACCTCGGCCATTCGGTTTGAACGCAGAGAGCGCCGAGAGTGCGGAGAACTCAGAGAAAAACGGAAACGGAGTAACGGCAACCGCTAAGGCGGGTGCCACTGGCGGCTTGTCCGCCAGTGCGGTGCTCGGCGCGGTGGGTGCGGAAACCCACGCCGCGGTATGCGCGGGCTGACTGCCGCGGCCTACGGGCGCGTGGCTTTTCGGCGAAGGAGCCCCGCTGCGCCGAGGGCGAGTAGGGCCAGCGTCGCCGGTTCGGGCACCGTCGCGATGAACGCATCGTACGCCTGCATCGTGTCGGTGCCGGCGCCGCCGGCGGTCAGGATGCCCTCCAGGGCGAAGGCGTCGGCGTCGGTGATCCAGCCGTCGCCGTCCACGTCGCCGGCGGGGTTGAAGGTCGCGTTGTCGTTCCAGTACAGCGTTTCGAAGGCGTCGACGTCGTCGGGCGAGAACCAGCCGTCGAAGGTCAGGTCGCCCAGGCCGCGGCCGAAGATCGTGCTCGTAAACAGGCCGCCGAACCGCTGGATGCCCACGTGGCCGGTCATCTCCGTTGCCACGACCGTCATGGCGTGGTTGCCGTGGGCGAGCCCCGCGAAGTACTTCTTGAAGAGGTCGCGGTCCATCGGCTCGGCCTGCGTGGCGGCGGAGAGCATGGCCAGGATCGCCGACTCGTCCAGGGCGGCCCCCACGTCGAGCAGCACGTGGACGGCGTCGGCGGTCAGGTCGAGGCTGCGGACGTAGAGGTCGCGGTTCTCGTTGACGCCCGCGACCGGCGGGTCGAACGATTCGACGGCCGTCTCCGGGTCGAGCCGGTCCACGTAGAGCACTTCCTTCCAGTCCTGGAAGACCTCGGGCCCGCCGTCGCTGCGGTGGCGGTAGCAGCGGACGGTGAGGTAGTGCATGCCCTCGCCGAGGGCCGCCGCGTCCACGGCCTGGCGGTACAGGCCGTTGCCGTCGCCGCTGAAGTAGCCGGGGTTCTTCACGTCGAGGAAATCCTCGAAGCCGTACGCCGGCGAGCCGGGCGTGACGCAGTCGACCGCGCCGCTGCCGTTCAGGTCCACCCCCTCGTCGATGCGGAGCATGGCGTTGTCGCCGTCGGCGTCGGGGTCGCGGAGGGAGTCCAGCCCCAGCAGCCGCACGGCATTGGTGGCGAGTTCCACCTCCAGCGTATCGCCCGTGATGACGCGGACGTCGGCCAGGCGGGTGGTGGCGTTGGCCCAGGCGTTGGCGTCGGCGGAGCCGTCGAGGTCCGGCACCTCGCCGGGAAGCGTCTCGCTCGCGCCGGTCAGGGTGAGCGTCCCCTCGGGCGCCGCCAGGCCGTAGATGACGTACCCCTGGCCGTGCCAATCGCCGTCGGCGTTGCAGTTCCGAGGGATTCGAACGTTGATATACGTGGGTCCCTGGAAGTAATCGTCGTAGACGGTGACGACCTCGGGGATGTCGTTATACGGATCGATGGCCGGGTCGGCGGCGTGGCCGGTCAGTTCCACGAGATGGGTGCCCCAGGGCAGGTCGACGCGGACCTTACGCTCGTCGAAGCCGCCGTCGCCGCGGTTCGAGAGGCCGATCATGCAGGACCCGCTCCGCTCGTAGACGAACGTGCCCTGGTCGTCGATCCAGCGTTCCTTGTAGTCGCCGCGGCCGTAGCGGTTGCGGATGTCGAGGAGCCGCGTGATCGTGTCGCCGTAGGCGCCGCCGAGGGCGTCGCCGCGGCCGGGTTTCGGGAAGTCGCTCCGCCCCGTGCCGAACTCCTGGGCGTTGAAGTAGACCACCGCGTTGCCGGGATGCATAAGGGTGTAGGCGTAGGCGACGTTCTCCAGGGCCCACGGGGCGGTGTCGTCATGGCTCTGGACGAACATGACGCCCTGCGACCCGTTGTGCAGGCCGTCGTCGTGGACGTCGAGGCTCGCGTCGCGGATGGCCTGCCAGCAGTTCGCGGTGCCGGTGTGTTCCAGGCTGCCCTTCAGGGCGAAGTAGAGGGGGAAGTCGAGCGTGTCGCGGTTGCCGCCCACGACCCCCGGATTGGACGGGTCGATCGTCTTCTTGACGAACGTCTGGAGGTAATCCTGGTTGCCGTCGTACACCTCGGAGAACGAGAACACGTGCCGCTGCTCGCCGTTCAGGAGCGTGCGGTTGCTCTGGCGGTAGACGGCCCGGTCGAAGTAATCGAGGGCGAATCCCTCGATATGCTTGGCGGCGTCGATGCGAAAGCCGTCCACGCCCACGACCTGCACCAGCCACTGGGCGTTGCGCATGAGGTAGCCGGTCACGTTCTCCTCGTTGGGATCGCCGGCCATGGGGTCGTCGAGGTTGAACGGATAGATGGGGATGTCGCCCTCGCCTGTCATCGGGTCGTAGACCATGATGGGCGTCAGGTCGTGGTCGGGGTAGAAGCGGCGGTTGGCCTCGTCGGGGACGTTGGCGAGGCGACCGTAGGCGGGCGTCGTGCCGGCGGGAATGTTGTTCGCCTCGCCCGGCACGGGGTGGCGCACGAGCGGGATGTTCGTGCCGTGGTCGATGTCCACGAGGCCCGCCAGGCGCATGCGGATGTCGCCCCAGTCGTAGGCGGAGTTGAAGTCGCCGTCGCTCGTGCCCGGCCACACCAGGACCATGCCCGGGTAGCCGCCGGCGTCGAGGAAGCCGGGCGTGGCGGCGTCGGAGAACCCGTTGTGATTGATGATGTAATCGACATAGTAATCGGCGAACTTGTGCACCTCGCCGACGACCTGCGTCAGGCCCGTCTCCGTGCCGTAGAGGGTCGGGTGGCCGGCCTCGCCGAGGTCGAAGCGGTCGTAGACGTCGTAGCCGACGGAGAAGTCGCCCTGGTCGGCCCGTCCGGGCGGGGGGGTGTAGACGGCACCGTAGCCGGCCATGAAGACGTCCGGGGCCCGGTCCTCGATCGTGCCGTAGCGGCTCTCGAAGTACTGGAGGATGGCCGGGGCCGAGACGTCGCGGGCCTGGGCGCGGGGCGCGAGGACGCCGCACGCCGCCAGGGCGACGAGGCCGGCGACGACCGTCCGTCGGAGGGCGCCGCCGCGGGCGAAATGGGACATACCGAGGGCCATGCGCAGAGGGCTCCTTCCTGCACTCCCCCGGTCCGCTTTCTCCTGTGAGTATGCCTGAAAAAGGGGCCTGCGTCAAATCGGGGGGAGAACATTTCGCCGCCGGGCCCGCCAACGACGGCGGGTAAACTCGCCCGGCGCGTCGGCAAACGGCAAAAGCGGATAACGCCCGGCCATGAGCGAAGCGAATGGCCGGGAAGGATGACGCGCGCGGTGGCACAGAAGGGCCACCTCGCGAAACACGCACGTGGGCGTCACCGGGCCGGAACGGTCACCCGCCCTGCGACGAGACGCTGGAAATCGTACGTCCGCCGGGCCTCCTCGAGCAGGCAGACCCAGTCCACGCCCTCCCGCCCAGCCAGCCGCGTGCGGCGATTGACGGTGACGCGGACGGGCTGCGTCCAGGCCAGCCGCTGGGCGGGCACATCGACCTCCACCTCCGCCAGGTTCCGGGCGGTGATGAGGATGCGGTTCTCGCCCTCCGGCATCCGGACGGTCAGGTGGTAGCCCTTGCGTTTCCAGATGCGCTGGAGCGCCCCCGGCACCTGCTCAGGCAGCCGCACCCCGCGCACGATCATGCGGTCGTGGAAGTCCACCTCCGTGGCGCCCGCCTTCGTCGCGCGGACGTAGTACGCGCGTCCCTGGTGCAGGCGGTGGAAGAGGTAGACGAACGCGCGCGGAAACGGGTCGCGGCGGACGCGGCCGAGAAAAGCGCGGATCGGTTCACGCCGGAGGTCCAGGTCGTGGCCCTGGCCCTCGTAGGCGATGCCCTCGAAACGGGTGTCGGCGCGCGTCGCGAACCAGTCGGCCGCCTTCTGCGACAGCGTGTTGATGCCCTTGGTTTGACCGGCAATGATGTCGCGGTCGCCCCAGTGGGCCTGGATCGGCAGCCGCAGCACGTTCTCCAGGTACATCCGGGAGCAGAGGAGGCCGGCCTCGGTGTTGGGGCACGAGGCGACCGGCACGATGCCCGCCCACCGGCCGGGCGAGAACAGGGCCGTCGCCCACGACTGGTATCCGCCCCGGCTGTACCCGGTCAGGACGACGCGGTCGGCGTTGACGTTGGCCCGCCGCCGCACGTCGGCCAGCACCTCCAGCGGGTACGTGTCGGTCACCCGGCCGGGACGATACGGGCCCGGATCCGGCGCGTCGGGACACGCCACGAGGTATCGGTTCATGTCCGAACCGAGGACCCAGCGGATCCACTCCATCGCCCGCTCGGCCGTGCTGTTGGTCCAGTGGCACGCGACGACGAGCGGGTACCCGGCGGCGGCGTGCGGGTCGTAGCCGTCGGGGACGCGCAGCACGTACCGAACCGCCGGGACGGTGTCCGCGGCGGGGGTCTCCAGCGTGTGGGTGCCCGGCGCCAGGTCCGGCCGCGGGGCCGTCTCGTGCAGCAGGGCCGTGACGGCGGCCCAGTCCATGGGGGCGACGGTGCCGAACTGCTCGGCGAGCGGCCGGCGGGCGCCTTCGGCCGTCTCGGCGAAGAAACGGACCAGGATAGCGCGGGCGGTGTCGGTGTCGGCGTGCGCCGGCGGCTCCGTCGCCGGGGGCGCGTCCGTTTCGGCGGCGGTCGCCGCCATTGCCACCGTCAGGACCGCGAGCCATGTTGAGATCCATCGTCGCATCGGCATCGTCTCGTTCCGTCCCGTGCGTGCACGGTACCGGGCGGGGGCGGGGCATGCAAGCGTTCGGCATGGCGGGTGTTCCCTCTCCCCTGGCGGGAGAGGGCAGGGTGAGGGGGGAGTAGAGAAGGCTTACCCTCACCCCGACCCTCTCCCATCCAGGAGGAGAGAGAACACGGCGTCCGCGCCGGGTGCCACTGGCGGCTTGTCCGCCAGTGCGGTGCTCGGCGCGGCGGGTCGGCAGACCCGCCGCGCGGGAATGGCGGGGGGCCATGCCACCCGGCAGCGAACTCCGTTGATTGCCGGCCTCCGAAACGGTACGCTGGCAGGAACGACCGCTTGTATTTGTCATTCCGAGCGAGCGAAGCGAGCCGAGGAATCTCGCCACGGCTTTTTCAATGCATGTCGTTCCATACAGGAGGTGAACCATGGCCGTCAACGTGGCTGTCGTCGGGTTGGGCATGATGGGCACGACCCATTTCCGCGGGTACCAGGAGATTGACGAGGCCCGCGTCGTTGCCGTCTGCGACGTCTCCGGCAAGAAACTCTCCGGCGACTGGTCGGAGGCGGCGGGGAACATTGACACGGGCTCGGCCGCCCGGCAGGACCTCTCGTCCCTGAAGCCCTACGACGCCCTCGCCGACCTCCTCGCCGACGACGAGGTCGACCTCGTGGACCTGTGCGTCCCGACGTTCCAGCACGCGGACTTCACGGTCCAGGCCCTGGAGGCCGGCAAGCACGTGATGTGCGAGAAGCCGATGGGCCGCACGTCCGACGAATGCGCCCGCATGATCGCCGCCGCCGAAAAGGCCGGCCGGGTGCTCGCCGTCGGCCACGTCCTCCGCTTCTGGCCGGAGTACGTCGTCCTCAAGGAGATGATTGACGATGGGCGCTATGGCAAGGTGACGAGCGCGATGCTGACGCGCCTGAGCCCGCGCCCCGGGTGGACGTGGGAGAACTGGATCCTCGACGAGTCGCGCTCCGGCGGGGCGCCGCTCGACCTCCACATCCACGACGCCGACACCGTCCAGTGGTTCTTCGGCCGGCCCGAGCGCGTCAGCGCGGTCGGTGCCGAGGGCCCAAGCGCCATGGACCACATCCTCGCCACGTATCACTACGCCGACGGGCCCGCCGTCGTCGCGGAGGGCGGATGGGACTACACCGCCTCCTTCCCCTTCCGGATGGAGGCGAGCCTGGTGTTTGAGAAGGCGGCGGTGGCGTTCAGCACGATGACCTCGCCCACCCTCGCCGTTTACGAGGAGGGAGCCGAGGCGCCGGTCCATCCCGACGTGCCCGAGAAGGACGGATACACCGAGGAACTGCGGTACGTCGTTGGGTGCGTGGACCGGGGCGAGGCGCCGGACCGGCTGCCGGTCGCGGAGGCCGCCTCGGCCGTCGCCCTCGTCGAGGCTGAAGTCCAGGCCGCCCGGAGCGGCGAGGCGGTAACGCTCTAAGATTCCGCGGTTGGCGCGGTGGGCCTCTGTATCCACCGCGCGACGTCCGGCACTGGCGGACAAGCCGCCAGTGGCACCCCGCGCAGCGCGGCGGGTACGGAGACCCGCCGCGCACGGTCGCACGGCCGGACAAGACCGGCCGTGGCACACCGCTTGGAGGCGCCCATGCGCCACACCCGCCTTCCGTCCGCCATCCTGGCGACCGCACTGCTCCTGACGGCCGCCGCCCCTGCCCGCGCCGCCGCACCTGACCGGCCGTGGCTTTGGGTCTACGTCTCGACGAACCTCCAGGTGAACGAGCGGGCGGACGATCTGGTGGCCCTCATGCAGCGGGCCGCCAAGGCCGGCTACACCGGGGTGCTCCTGTCGGACTACAAGTTCGGCAACCTCGCCGACCGGCCCGACCATTACTACCGGAACCTGGAGCGCGTCCGCGACGCCGCGGAGCGCCTCGGCATCGAGATCATCCCCGCTGTCATGCCGATCGGGTACTCCGGCGGCATCCTCCAGCACGATCCGAACCTGGCGGCGGCTCTACCGGTGCGCGACTGCCCGATGCTCGTCCGCGACGGCGCCGCCGCCGTCGCCGATGCCGCCAACCGTCTGCCGAACGGCGGCTTCGAGCAGGCCGACGGCAACAAGATACCCGGCTGGGACTGGATGGACGCCTGCGCCGCCCGCGACACCGCCGTCGCCCACTCGGGCGAGGCCTCGCTCCGCCTGACGGCGTTCCGCGCGAAGAACGAGCACGGCAACGGGCGGGTCGTGCGGAAACTGGCGCTCGCCCCGTTCCGCCAGTACCGCGTGGACGGCTGGGTCCGGACGAAGGACCTCTCCGGCGCGGCCAACGTCCGCGTCGCCCTGCTCGCGGGCGGCCGCACCCTTAGTTACACGGACCTCGGCGTCAAGGCCACCCAGGACTGGGCCCGGCACAGCATCCTCTTCAATTCGCTGGGCAACGGGGAGGTCGCCGTCTACATCGGCATCTGGGGCGGGCGCGACGGCACGCTCTGGCTCGACGACGTCGCGGTCCGCGAGGTGGCCGGCGTCAACATGCTCCGCCGCGATGGGTGCCCGGTCCGCGTCACGAGCGACGACGGCCGGACCGTCTACGAGGAAGGCCGCGATTTCAAGCGCTGGGCCTGGCCGAAGATGGGCCGCGTGCCCTGGCCGGGGGCGTTCGAGGTGGTCCATCCCGAGCCGCCGCTCGTCCTGACGGACGGCTCGCGGATTGAGGACGGCGAGCGCCTCCGCGTCTCCTTTTTCCACACGGTCGTCATCCACTCGGGGCAGGTGGCGTGCTGCCTGTCCCACCCGCGCGTGTTCGAGGTGCTGGAGGAGCAGGTGCGGCTCGTCAAAACGTATCTGCGCCCGAAGAAGTATATGATGAGCCACGACGAGATCCGCGTGGCCGGATGGTGCGACCTCTGCCGCGCCGCCGGCGACACGACCGGCGACGTGCTCGCCAGGAACGTGGCCCGGTGCGCGGAGATCATCCGCCGGACGGACCCGGAGGCGGACATCTTCGTCTGGTCCGACATGTTTGACCCGCACCACAACGCCCGCGACAACTACTACCTCGTCGCGAGCACCTTCGAGGGCTCGTGGAAAGGCCTCGACCCGTCCGTCCGCGTGGTGTGCTGGTACTTCGGCAAGCGGGCGGAGTCGATGCCGTTCTTCGCCGAGCGAGGTCACAAGATCCTGATGGCCGGCTACTACGACCAGTCGGACGTGAAGGCGAACGTGTTCGGCTGGCGCAAGGCCGCCGCGAAGGTCCCCCAGGCCGTTCGTGGACTCATGTACACGACCTGGCGGAACAACTACGCGGACCTCGAGACCTTCGCCCGCCTCGCCACGCAGCCGATGGAGTGAGTGCGCGGGTGCCACTGGCGGCCCGCCAGTGCGCCGGGTGGCATGGCCACGCTTGTGTGGCCATGCGCTATGCGAAACACATGGCCACCCGACGTCGGGTGGCCATGCCACCCTCACGGCCCCTGGATCACCAGGGCCCGTGCGAAGAGCGTCCCGTTGATGGCGGCGGCCAGGGCAAAGTAGAGCGCCGCAGCCGTCCAGAACCGCCGGCGCCCGCGCGGCTCTCGGAGGCCCGGGGCGTGGCGGTCGACGACGATCGTCCCGGCGGCCCGGTCCCCCAACCGCTGGTGTGGCGGCTTGCGCATCAGCAGGATCGCCACCAGGCCCAGCACCATCACGTCGGCGTACCGCAGCACGCCGCGGACCACAGCGGCCTTGAAGCTGCACGGCCGCCCGTCGGCCGTGACGACCCGCATGTTGAGGAGCACCTTGCCGGGCGTCGCCCCGTACAGCCACTCGAACAGGAAGAAGTAGACCACGGGCATCGTGGCTGCCAGGGCGATGGCCGTCGGCCAGGGGTTGCCGCGCTCGACGGCGATGGACCCCTGCCACGCGAATCCCTCGCCGCGGAAGAACGGGAGGCCGGAGCCGGCGAGGCTCCGCAGGGCGGTCATGCCGACGAGGACCGCCACGATCCCGACCAGCAGCGATGCCAAGTCCACCACGCCCAACAGAAATCCGTCCACGAGGACCGCCAGCGCCCGCGGCCCGATCCCTTTCGTGAAGGCCGCTGGGACGGGGTCCGTTGCCGACCCTCCGGCGGCGCCGGGGCCGACAGTGGACGGACCGCCACGGGCGACGGCCGGCGCATCGGCCGACGGTCCGCCGCCGGCGGGAGAGGGGGCGTCGGTCTCAGCGGAAGCGTCCATGCCTCCAGCATGGCGGGCGGGGGAGGGTGTGTCAAGGTTGCTGGTGCACCACGCCGCCACGGCCTTGCCCCGGCCGCGCCGGCGCGTACAATCGAGCCGACGAGGAACACGCGATGCCCAGCCGCCGCCAACCCATCTTCATCATCTGCCCGCAGCATCTGAAACAGGTGCGCGGATGGTACGAGTCCGGCTCAGACGGGAAGTTCCGCTACGCCGCCGATGGCGGGTACGTGCTCGATTACGTCCGGTGCAGCCAGGACGGCGGCCGGTGCATGCAGACGCTCTGCGTCCTGCATCGGTACAACCGACGGGGCCCGGCGTCGTGGTATCCGGAGAAAATCTTGGCCGTCCGGCCGCGGGGGCGGCGCGGATCGCCATCGTAAGGCTTGCCCCGAGCGAAGCCGAAGGGGTGGCGGGTGTTCCCGCAGGCGGTGAAACGTGCGCCGCGGAATCGGTGATACCCGCGATCTCACGATCGCGGCTCGGCCTTAGGCGGCGCGGGACCGTGCCACCCGGCAGGTCAGAGGGATGCGGCGCCCTTGGCCGGCCGGCCGTACACTTCCACCTCCACGTAATGGTTTTGATCGTTGTCGATGTTTCCGTCGGAGGTGAGCCGCACGTACCGGCCGCCCACGCCGCCGGTCTCGATGACCCGGCCGAGGTAATCCTCCACGTACTCCATGTCGCCGCCCGGGCCGAGGCCGAGCGAGTTGTCGTAATCGTTGTTGAAGACCGTCACGACGCCCGTGCGGAAGTCCGGATCATCCGACACCTGGACGAGGACGTCGTGGTACACGCGGGGCGTGGCGGGGTAGTGCCAGACGGCAACGGCGTCGATGGCGGCCCGCTGCCGGAGGTCGACCTGGATCCACTGGCGGCCGGGCCCGAGTTCCAGGAGGTCCTGGTCCGTGCCGCGCTTCTCGCCGTCGGTCACGAGGTCGAGGCTGCCGAGGATGGGCGAGGGGTCGCTGCTCGTGACGGGTTTGCCGAGGGCGAGGTTCCGCGTGCCCGCCGGGACGACGACCGGCCGGCCGGGCGGGCCGGGGTACGGCTCGATGTGCGGCCCGGTGGGGATGGCCCGCGGCGTGCAGGCGTACGTCGGGTCGGGATACGTGAATGGGACCTGCCGCGGCGTGCCGAAGGTCTGGAACTCGCCCGGGTTGCTGACCACGGGCGTGGTCGCCGTCTCGTCGCTGAGGAACGACGTGGCGAGGCCGATGACGACCAGGGCCGCGGCGGCCGCTCCGACGTAGGTCCACAGGCGGACGATGCGGCGGCGGGCGGCCCGGGCGGCTGCCAGTTCGGCCTCCAGCCGGCCGCGCAGGTGCCGGACGAACTCCGGCCGCGGTGGGGGGGCGCCGTAGGTGTCGAAGGCCTCGTCCAGAGGGTCGAATGCGTTGGGATCGGGCATCGTGTATGACTCCTTGTCAACGGCCCGCGCCCCGCAAGCGGGGCGGCGAACCGGAACACGGTCGCATCCTGACCACGCTACCGAACCTCCGAGGCCGAGTCGCCGCGGTCGTACGCCTCGCGGAACGCCTTGCGGGCGCGGTAGAGGACGGCCTCGGCGGCCTTTTCGGTGCGTCCCATACGGTCGGCGATCTCGCGCACGCTGAGTTTATCCACGTATTTCCATTCTAGCGCCGCTCGCTGGTCGTCGGGGAGCGTATCGAGCACCTCGGCCACACGGGCCCGAGTCTCGGCGGCCTCGATCGGCGAGGCGGGGTCCACGCCGCCGGGGGTGGCTTCGATCCGGCCCTCGGCGGTCCCCCCGGTTTGGACCCGGCGGCGCCTGCGCCAGAGGTCGCCGATCTTGTGTCGGGCGATGCCGATGAGCCAGCCCGCCACGCTGCCGCCCTCCGGCGTCAGGCGGTCGATCCGCCGCACGGCCGCCAGGAACGTCTCGCTGACCACGTCCTCGACGGCGGCCGTGTCGCCCCGTAGCCGCGCAAAGGCGTACCGCCAGACGGACGGCAGGTAACGCCGGTAGAGCGTGTCGAGTGCCGCCGCGTCGCCGGATTGCACGGCTCGGATGAGGTCGGCGTCGGTCACCGGGCGGTGCCTTTCTGCGAGGGGTTGCCGGGTCGGCTCCCTCCGGCCCTACCGTTATGATCTCGCATCCGGACGGGAAATCACGCAGGAAATTCGGCGGAGGGGAGGGCTCGGGCGCGAAAAGGGTCCAAGAGGCTTTTCCACATGGAGCGCGGCGGGTCTCCGTACCCACCGCGCTCCTGGCAACACGCGCGGCGGGTACGGAGACCCGCCGCGCTCACTTCGTTACTGGTCCCGCGGTCGGATTTCCGCTATACTGCCCCGCCAAAGGAGGCAACCATGCGCCCATCGCCTGCCGCATCGATGGCCGTCCGGCTCGCCGCGCTCGTCGCGCTGGCGGTCCTGGCCGGCTGTAACGAACACGTTTCGGACTCCAACGAGGGAGACAAAGAGCCCATGGCCGAACCCAATCCCCAGGTCACCATCCATACCGAGAAGGGCGACATCGTTCTGGAACTCTCTGAGGACGAGGCCCCGAACACGGTCGCCAACTTCGTTCACCTGACCGAGAAGGGATACTACGACGGCCTCACGTTCCACCGCGTCATCGCCGATTTCATGATCCAGGGCGGTTGCCCGCAGGGCGACGGCCGCGGCGGCCCCGGTTACGTCATCGCCGACGAACTCAGCCGGAACCTGCGGCACGAGCGGGGCGTCATCTCGATGGCCAACGCCGGACCGAACACGGGCGGAAGCCAATTCTTCATCACCCACGTGCCGTGCCCCCACCTGGACGGCAAGCACGCCGTCTTCGGCAAGGTCCTCGAGGGGATGGACGTGGTCGACGCCATCGAGCGCGGCGACAAGATGACCCGCGTCACGGTCGACCGCAAACGCGACCACGAGTACAAGCCGGAGATCCTCCGGCGGGGCGAATAGACCCGGCCGGCTGGCGTCCAACCGAAGCGAGGGCTGCCCACGCGTCCTCAGGGCCGGGCAGGGCCGCGTGTGTACCCGGTCCGGGCCGGCCGCGCGGCCTTGCGGTTCGGGCACGCCCGTGGTGCGTGTGAGGCAGCGTCCGGGGCCCGGCCCGGGCCGCCTCCGTCCCGCGCAGTCAGGCCGCCGTTATGCGTCGAGCGACCATCCTCCTGATACCGATGCTCATCGCCTCGGCCGCTTGCCCTCTTGCGGCGCAGGCCGACCGCGACGACGCGGGCGCCCTGCGCGCTCTCGTCGGCCACGCCGTCTGCACGGTGACGGCCGAGAATGCGTGGGGGGTGCCGGTGTCGGTGGCCAGCGGATTCCTGTTGGGCGACGGCCGGTTCGTGGTGACGGACCTGGCGTCGCTGGCCCGGCCGGGGGTTGTCCGGGCCACCATGCGTTTTGAGGGGAGCCGGACGGTCGCGGTCCAGCAGTTCGGCCTGGCGGATGTCGGTCTCGGGCTGGCGGCCCTTCGTGTGCCCGGCCGGGGCGGCGGCGGGCGGGGGCTTCCGCTGGCCGGTCGTCTCCCCGACCTCGACGGGCGGACGAGCGTGGCCATCGTCGGCTGGGAGTGGGGCAAGGACGTGGCGGTGGCGACGGGCCGGTTGTGGGGCGGCCCGTCGGCGGAGGTGGTGGCGGGCCGAGCCCGCGTCCGGGCGCCGAGGGGGCCGGCGCACTTCCTCCGGATGGCGGGCGGCCACATCGAGGCCGCCTCCGGCGCACCCCTGGTCCGCTCGGACGGAACGGTGCTGGCGGTCCACCTGGCGGTGGAAACCATCGGCATCCAGGTGCCGCTGGCGATGCCGGCCGCCTCGCTCCGTCAGTCGCTGCTGTCGGCCGAGCCGAAACTCCGGCCGCTCTCGGACCTGCCGGCGCCGGTCTGGCCGGTGGAGGTCCTTCGTCTGCCGGGGCGTCCGCCGAAGCCGGCGGGTTTCCAGGGCGCCCGCAGCCGCATCAGCCGGAACCTCGTGTGCAGCCGCTGCCGCGGGCGGGGCAAAGTGCGGATGGAAGTGCGCGGCGAACTCTCCGAAGAAACCGTCGTCTGCCCCCGCTGTGGCGGCGAGGGCATCGCCGTTGAGAGCGGCGTCTTCGACCTGCTGACCACCTGGGCCCTGGAGGGAACCCGGGCCGTCTGGGCGCCCGGCAATGCGGACGGCATCCGGCTTGCGGCCCGTGGCGCCGGCCGCGACATGCTCGCCCACCTGGCGAAGGCCGGAAGGCGGTTTCGGGCCGACTTCGCCAAGGAAGCCGGCCGCGCCGTCGGCCAGCGGGGCCGGTCGGTCCCGCGCGGCCTGGTGGTCTATGGCGAGGTTCGCGAGATCGTCTCCGGCCCGGACGGGCGGTACGTCATCCTGGACCCGCTCGAGACCCCTGACATGGTGGCCGTCCGACTGGACGACCTGATGGGATCCGACGGCCTGGGCCCCGGCGGCGTGGGTCGGCCCCCGCACGAGCGGGCCTGGATGGTCCTGGCGGGCACGGTCCTTTCGTCGTTCGACAATGGGCGGCACTGCGGCGTGTGCGTCCTGCCCTTCGAGTGGATGGGATGCCCGACGCCCGGCCAAGTGCCCGGCGGCCGGAGGTGACGCCCCCCCCCGCGACACGCTTTCCGCGCGGGTGGCCAAGGGTAACTCCCGATGGCCGGCGCTCCGCAACGCGGTTTTGATTTGATGCAATCCGACACGGCCTCACGCGTTGTACAATGGCGAGAGGGAAGTCTGTATCTTCAGGGAGGGGGAAGTCTGATGCCGACCTGTGCACGGCTTTGCTTGGTGGCGACGGCGCTGGCGCTGGCGACCTCGCCCACCGCGGCGGCAACGAAGCCCGATCCGGAGGCCGTCCTCCAGACCGTCGGTCCTGCCGTCTGCGCCGTCGTGGTCGAGAACGGCTGGGGCGTTTCCCAGTCTGTCGCCACGGGATGGTTGCTCGGCGACGGCCGGTTCGTCATCACCGATCTCGGGGCCCTGAAGGTCCGCGGTGCCGCCCGGGCCACGCTCCGCTTCGCGGACGGCACGCGGGTCTCGGCCGAGACGTTCGGCATGGCGGACCCGGCGCTGGGGCTGGCGGCCCTGAAGGTGGAGGAGACGGCGTCGGTGCGTCAGGGCCTGACGCTGGCGTCGGAACTGCCGGCCCTGGGCCCCTCGTCCCTGGTGGCGATGACGGGATACGACTGGGGCGAGACGCTCAAGGTGAAGGCGGGCCGGCTCCTGCCCGGGCCGCAGATCCAGACGGTGGCGTCCCGGACCGGCGTGGCGCCGCCCGCGGGCGTCGACCGGTTCCTGCGCATCGAGGGCGACCGCCTCCACGCCGGCAGCGGGTCCCCCCTCACCGACGCCGAGCAGCGCGTCCTGGCCGTCCGCCTCGACGTCCAGGTCAAGGGCATGTCGTCGGTGCTGGCGATGCCGGCGACGACGTTGCGGGCGTCGCTGCTGTCGGCCACGCCGGAGTTGAAACCGCTCGGCGCGTTGCCCGACCCGTACTGGCCGGTCCGCATTCTGCGTCTGACGGGCGAGCCTGCGGGGCTGGAAACCTTCACCAAGGCGAGCAACGCCATCGGCCGGGCCATGGTCTGCGACCGGTGCGACGGCGAGGGGAAACTGAACGTCCACCGGTTCGTCGGCCGCGATATCGACTGCCCTCAATGCCTGGGCACCGGCATCCACCTGTCGCCGGAGGTCCTGGAGATGCTCTCCGAATGGGCCAGGCAGGGGACCCGCGTGGCGTGGGCGCCACAGATCGACAGCCGGACGCGCTCCGGCGTCCGCAAGATCGGCGTCGAGATGTTGGCCCGCCTGGCGCCGGTGGGCCGGCGGCTCCGGAGGGTGTTCGGCGGCCTCGGCCGGCTCAACGTGACGCAGGCGAACCCGGAGGATCCCCAGGGTGTCATCCTGTACGCCCAGGTCGACAATCTCCTGGAGGGGCCTGACGGCGAGTACCTGATCCTCGACGCCTTCAACACCCGGACGCCCATCGCGGTTCGCGTGGAAGACCTCCTGGGCCATGACGGTCTCGGCCCGCTGCCCGGCCGACGCGTGCCGCGCGAGGGTTCCTGGTTCGCCCTGGCGGCGACGGTCGTCTCGGAGTTCGATACCGGCGAGGTGACCGGCGTGTACGTCCTGCCATTCGAGTGGGCGCCGTACGTGCCGGAACTGGATCCCCGCGGACCGCCGGACGACCGTCGCGGACCGCCGGGCGGCGGCTGGAACGGCCGCGGCGGCGGCCGAGGAGGTGGCGGTGGCGGCGGCGGCGGTGGCCGGGGACGCTGAGAAAAACGTCCCACCCGTCTCTTTCGCGAGGCCAAGGGCGCGGTGGGTCTCCCGGCTTCGCCAGGGCAAAGCCCGGCCCGCCGCGCAGGCTGCCGGGCGCGCGGTGGGTGCGGAGACCCACCGCGCTCACGCCGAAAAAGAGTGTCGGCCCCTTTTCCCGAGTAGCCCCACCTGCCCATCGCTTGCTCCGTCTCCCGCCCGTGTTATAATACCTCCCGTATTATCGCCCGTTTCATCGTCCCTTAGCGGGAGGGAATCGTCATGCTCGTCTTCATCGTTCGTCTGTTCTTCTTCCTGGTGATGGTGGCCGCGGGGTACGTCTTCGGCGACGCCGTCGGCGACGGGAGCCAGCTCGTCGGCATGTTGAGTTTCGCCGGCGCCGCCGTCGTGGTCATCGTCCTCGACGTGGCGTTCCGGAACAAGAACATCAGCATCATCTCGGCGGTCTTCTTCGGACTGTTGGTGGGCCTGGTGGTGGCGATGCTGCTCGGCCCCGTGGTCGACATGTACGAATGGATCGACGCGAAGGTCCGGGAGGCGATCAAGGTGGGGATCGCGGCGGTGGCGTCGTACCTGGCCGTTTCCCTGATCCTCCAGACGAAGGACGACTTCCGCTTCGTCATCCCGTACATCGAGTTCGCCAAGCAGCAGAAGGGCGGCCGGCCTTTGCTGCTGGATACGAGCGTGATCATCGACGGGCGCCTGGCCGACATCGCCGAGACCGCCTTCCTCGACGCCCCCCTCATCGTGCCGCGGTTCATCCTGCGCGAACTCCAGGGCATCGCGGATTCCGAGGACAAAATGAAACGCGACCGCGGTCGACGCGGTCTGGACATCCTCAACCGGCTCCAGACCACGCCCGCGGTCGACGTCCGCATCGAGGATGCCCGCCTGGAGGCCGTTCCCGGCGAAGGGCCCGACCAGATGCTCGTTAACCTCGCCTCCCAGATGGGCGGACGCATCGTCACCGTCGATTACAACCTGAACAAGGTGGCCCGCCTGACGGACGTGGAGGTTATCAACGTCAACGACCTGGCCAACGCCCTGAAGCCGTCCGCTATCCCCGGCGAGGAACTCGACGTCGCCATCCTCAAGCCCGGACAGGAGGAAGGGCAGGGCGTCGGGTACCTGGAGGACGGGACGATGGTCGTGGTGGAGGACGGCAGGGACCGCATCGGCGATACCGTGACCATCACCGTGACGAACGTGCTCCAGAAGAGTGCGGGGCGGATGATCTTCGGCCGCATCGGGCCGCCCCCCCGTCGCAAGGCGTGACCGCCCGCACCCTAAGCGGACCCTTTTAGCCGCGACCCGAAGGGGAGCGCGCTCGCCGTCAACCGGACACCCCACTCATGGCCGCCCCGAAAGCCAGCGTGATTCTCGCCGCCGCCGGCGCCGGCCGGCGGTTCGCCGACGGCGGCCCGGAGGCCGCGCCGGCGGGCGGCAAAGTCTTCGCGCCGCTGGCGGGCCGGCCGGTGCTGGCGCACGCGCTGGAGGCGTTCGGCCGCGTCGACGCCGTCGCCGAGGTCGTCGTCGCCGTTCCCGCCGACCGTCTGGACGCCGCCCGCGAGCGGTTCGGCGAGGCACTCGACGGCGGCCGGCCGCTGGTCTTCGTCGCCGGCGGCGACAGCCGATCCGACAGCGTCGAGCGGGCGCTGGCGGCCGCCGACGCGGGGACGGAACTGGTGGCCATCCACGATGCCGCCAGGCCGCTCATCCGCCCGGCCGTCATCGAGGAGGCCTTCCGCGTCGCCGTCGAAGACGGGGCCGCCGTCGTCGGCCGGCCCGTCGATCACACCATCAAGATGGTGGACGCGGACGGCCGCGTCACCGAGACCGTGCCGCGGCGGGCCCTCTGGATGGCCCAGACGCCGCAGGTCTTCCGCCGCGAGATCATCACGCAGGCGTACGCCCGGCGGGGCGACGTCGTCGGCCGCGTCACCGACGATGCCCAACTCGTGGAGGCGCTCGGTCGGCCCGTCCGGATGGTGCACGGCGACGGGGCGAACCTCAAGATCACCACGCCGGAGGACCTGCGGGCGTGCGAGGCGCTCCTGGCCGCCGGCTGGCCGTTCGAGGAATGAAACAGTGATTGGTGCAGCGGGTCTCCGCACCCGCCGCGCCCGTTGAGCCGTCGACGGCACGCCGACGGCCGTTCGCCTTTCGCGTCGACCTTCGGTCGACGGCTCAGCGAGGGCGCAACTCGTTCATCGAAACCGTGATTTGACAACGCCCGTGACCGAACCGCCCCAGCCCGATGCATTGCCGCCTCTCGGCGCCGCCCCTGCGCCCGTGTCGGGCGGGCAGACGGCCGCGGCGGTCGTCTTTCTCGTCCTGGTGGCGGGCGTGCTCGCCCTGTACCGGACGGCGGAGCGTCCGCTCTTCACGGCCCACGAGGCCCGGGCCGCACGGTGCGCGCGGCACATGCTTCGCTCGGAGTCGTGGCCGGCGGAGGCGCCGAGCCCGTGGCTCGTGCCGCAGTTCTCGCCGGACGCGCCGGAGGGCGTCAACTACCAGAAGCCGCCGCTCTATTACTGGGCGGTGGCGGCGGCGAGCGCCGCGGGCGGCGAGGTGACCCGCCTGACGGTCCGCCTGCCGAGCGCCGTCAGTTTCGTCCTCCTGGTCGTCATCGTGTATTTCCTGGGACGGGCGGTCGTCTCGCACCGGACGGGCCTGGCGGCAGCCTTGGTCTTTGCGAGCACGCCGAAGGTCCTCTGGTGGAGCCGGGCGGCCGTGCTCGACCCGATGCTGACGGCGTGCATCGCGGGGTCGCTGCTGTTTTTCATCCGGGCGCACCTGGCGGGGGCGGCCGCGCGACCGTTGAGCCGTCGACCGAAGGTCGACGAGAACGGCGAGGGGGATTCCCCGGACGAACGACCGGCGACGTACCATCGCCGGCTCGACGGCGCGAGCGACGGCGCCGACGGGGTCGGGGCACTGGCGGACGAGCCGCCAGTGGCACCCGGCGCGAGCGCGGCGGGTGCGGAGACCCGCCGCGCACGAGTTTCGCACGCTCCGTCCGGCACGTGGCAGATCTACCTCTTCTGGGCCCTGGCGGGCCTCGGGACGCTCGTCAAGGCGACCGCCCT
>Ga0272441_10005188_pt1 | contig 22879 bp, 14 predicted proteins | sample SSMProp6N_FD_193582 | JGI IMG/M metagenome (GOLD analysis project Ga0272441, IMG submission 193582) | Marine sediment archaeal communities from Little Sippewissett salt marsh, Falmouth, MA, United States - SSM-Prop-6N | ecosystem: Environmental > Aquatic > Marine > Wetlands > Sediment ...
AGCAGCGCCAGCGAGACGGCGCCGGAGGCCTCGCCCTCCAACTGGTCCGGATTGAGCGCCGTCACCGTGTAGACCACGTCGGCGTCCAGCGGGACCGGCTCGGTGTCGTCGTAGGTGGTGCCGGCGGCCTGGCCGACCCACTCGCCGTCGCGGTAGACGCGGTAGGCGGCGACGCCCGTCTCGGGGTCGTCGGCGGGGTCCCACGTGAGGCGGACGAGGTGCTCGCCGAGGCGGACGGCCTCGAGGCCCGTCGGGGCGGTCGGCGGCGTGTCGTCGAAGAAGGCGTTCGCCGCCCCCGGCGTCCCGCCGTACGTGCTGGACGCCCAGTTCGCCACGTCGTCGATGTAGGCGTCCGGGTCCATCCGGGCGATGGCCGAGCCCTCCCCGTCGGCCGTGGGCGGCCAGGGCGCGTCGTCCTCGTACGTGACCTTCTCCACCTCGATGTACGGGACGTACGGCAGCGTCTCGCCGGGCGGGCCCTCGTGCTCCTCCGGCTGACCCGGACGCGACAACGCCACCCGTTCGCCGTCGTTGGCCAGCCGGGTCGGGTTCGTCGGGTCGTCCGGCGGGGCCTCGAACGGACCGTAGATCGGCACCGACGTCGGGATGCTGAACTCGGTGCGGAACGCCGCCGGGTCCGTCTGCACCACCAGGGCGTACCCGCCCGCCGGCACGGTGTCGCCCACGTCGAACGTATACAGGATACCGTCCGTGAAGGCCCAGCCGACGTCCATGTCCGGGTAACTGCTGAGGTCAAAGTGCTGCCACAGGGCCACGTCCGAGGCCGTCGGGTTATAGAGTTCAATCCATTCCTGGCCGCCCGTCGCCTCGTCCACGGGACGGTACATGATCTCGGTGATCCGGACGTCCGGCATCGCCGGGTCGGCGTTCTCGGACCCCGGCGTCGGGGCCGACATCAGGACGAAGTCCTTGCTCCCGGTCGACTTGACGTACCGGCCGAGGGTCTCGTCGGCGGGCGTGGCGCCGAAGTCCACGTCCTCCCGGTACCCCGACAGGACCCAGGCGGCCGGCCAGTCGCCCGAGACACCGGCCAGGAAAATCTCCGAGGCCTCCACCGCCGGAATCAGGTACACCGCCTCGCCGAACTCGCTGAGGGCGAACGCCCCGCCGAAGTCGTCCGTCTGCGTCAGGACCAGGAACCGCCCCGGACCCGTCCCCTCCAGGACCGTGTCGGCCGTGGCCGAGGTGATCGCATACTTCGTCAGCGCCGCCACGTCCGCGTCGTTGTCGGAGAGGTACCAGCCGTCCACGTCGACGGCGGCGCCGGAGAGGTTCACGAGTTCGATCCAGTCGCCCTCGGGCCCGTTGCTGTGGGCCAGGACCTCGTTGACGACGACCGCGGCGGGATTGGCGCCGGTGTCGGCCGCCCCCGGATTGCCGCCGTACTGCCAACTCGTCCGCCACCCTTCCGCCGCGTCCCACAACGCCGTGTCCTGACCGGCGTCCCGCACCACCAGCGAGTACCCCTCGCCGTCCGTCCGGCCGTACCAGCCGTCCTTGTAATCGAAATCGGCGAACTCGCCGACGTAGGGGCTTTCGAGTTCGATTTCCTCGCCGTCGTTGGCGAGGTTCGTGAGGTCCGCGAACTCGCCGAGGATGACGTACGGCTGTCCGGCGTGGCCGGTGCCGTAGCGGAACTCGAAGGCGTCCTGGTTGCTGACGACGAGGACGAACTGGCCGGGGTCCAGCGTCACGGGCGGTGCGCTGAACTCGACGCCGTCCTTGAAGGTCATACCCCGCAGTTCCACGGGGTCGCTGCTGATATTATGGAGTTCGATATATTCGAAGTCGTCGTTGTTGGTGAATCCGGCGGCGATTTCGGCCGCGGTCGGGTCGGCCGGGTTGTACATGATCTCGGTGACGACGAGATTGTCGGCGGCGGCCACCGGGTTGACGAAATACTCGAACGTGGCGGCGGCGGACCAGTCGTCGCCGGTCGCGACGTAGCCCGGCTGGCCGCTGGGCGGCGTGTAGCCGGACTGACGGACGCGGGCGATGATGTGGGTGTAGTCGTTGACGGTGACGGGGCCGGTGGCGAGGATGGCGGAGGGGGCGACGGCGCCGTTCTCGCCCCGCGGGTCCGTGCCGTCGAGGGTGTAGTAGATCTGGCCCGAGGCGGCGGTAAGATTAACGGTGGTGCCCGGCGCGACGACCAGGTCCGTGACGCTGCTCTCGGGGGCATTGAGCCACTGGCCATCGATCCAGTTGGCACGGCTGATGAGCCAGTCCTTGAGGTGCTGGACCTCGCCGGCGAAATCGCCGTAGCGGGGACTGTACCAGCGGGCGTAATCGCGCGGGGCGGCCTCGGCGAGTTCATCGGCATGGGCGTCGATGGTGGCCAGGAGGTTGGCGTTGCTGAGCACGCCCTCGCGCAGTTCCGTCCAGCGGTCGATGTACGACTGGACGAAGTCCGGGTCGTCGAAAACGCGGGACCACCAGTACATGGACCGCGAGCCGAAGACGTCGTCATCGAAGTAGCGGGTGCTGTCGCCCGTGCCGTACCACCAGTACTGGTTGTCGTCGCGGCCGTCGGTGGAATCGAAGGCGCGGTCGAAGTCCCAGACGGGACCGGCCTCCATGAGGAATCCGACGCCGGTGGGCTGGTTTGACGAGTTGAACTCGTGGTACTGGTTGAAGTAATAAGTGCTGATGCGGAGGGCGTCGACGTTCATCGCCAGCATGTTGATGATGTTGTGGTCGACGAACGAGTCGGAATCGAGCCAGGCGGCGTAGCCGACGTCCGGGTCGGTGAAATTGGGGCTGAGGGCAGCGGACTCGGCCGTGCTGATGTAGTTGTCGATGCACGCCTGCTGGGCGGCGGTGGGGTTCTCGGGTTCCACGTACTTGCCGGACTTATCCCGCTTCCAGGCGAAGCCGCCGCTTATGGGGATGCCGCCCGCGCCGGTGGAGAGGTCCTCGATATCGACGCGGTCGTCGTCCTGCTCGATGACCTCCATGAGGATGTAGGCGCCGTAGTAATCGCCGCCGGAGACGCTGCCGCCGCCGTTCAGATACATTTCGACCCAGCGCGTGCGGACGGCGTAGCGGCCGACCTGGTTGCTGATGTCGTAGGCGAGGGCGTTGTTGATGAGGGCCCGGTCGTACTGGCCCGGGCCGTAGAGAACCCAGTCGGCCTCGGCGGGCATGTCGAGGACGTCGTACTGGACGTCCTCGTTGTTCTCGTCCCAGAACTCGACGCGGTACTGCTTCTTGGTGAAGCCGGCGGAGCTGGAGCCGCGGATGTGGATGCCCGCCCGCGTGCCAAGGGTGAAGACGTCCGTGAGATACGACCGGCCGTCCTCGCCCGGCTCGATGATGGCGATGAAGCAGTCGCCGAAGCCGTCGTCCCTGGAGTTCACGCCGTCGCCGAACGTCTCGACGATGACGTAAGGCAGGTTGGAGTTGTCGTCGAGCATGTCCGGGCCGAGTTCGATGAACGCCTCGCTGACGACCCGGCTTTCATGGCCGCCCGTGCTGACCGAGATGGCCCGGATCATCGTCGTATCGGTGACCGTCATGGGCCCGGACCAGACGGGCGACGCCGCGGTGGGCACCGTGGTGTTGGTCGTGTAATGAATCGTGTCGGTCGGCCCGACGGGCGTCAGGTCCACTTCCACCGAGCCGCTGAACGTCTGGCTGCCGACGCTGAAGGTGGGGGCCTGCGGGTACTGGTTGGCGTTGTCCCATCCGGGGGTGGGGTCGGTGTAGTAGCGCTCGGCGAAAGAGGCGTCGATGCCGTAGGAAACGTCCTCGAACTGCTCGGGGTAGTCCTCGTAGGCGAAGACGACGAGGCCGTCGGCGTCGGTGAGGGCGACGTCCTCGCCCTCGCCGAGTTTGAAGTTCGTGTGCAGGTAGCCGTGCTCATCGAGGCTGTCGTTGGTGATGTCCTTGCCGGAGGCCATGACGAGCAGGTACGCGCCCGGCTCGATGGAGGTGCCGGCCGGGATTTCCCATTGCTGCGGATCGCCCAGGTCGTCGGTCAGGTGATAGCCGCCAAGCGTGACGGTGGCGTCGGTGGGATTGTGAATCTCGATCCAGTCGGGGGTCAGGACGTCGCCGAGCGGGCCACCCACCGTCTCGCGGATGCGCGTCTGGAGGATGGTGCCGTTGTCAGCCATGAACTCGGTAATCTGGACATCTGGCGTGGCGGTGGTCACAAACGAGAGCGAGGGGATGGCCCAGTCGCTGCCCACGTTGTTCTGAGCATAGGCGGCGAAGTAGTAGGTGATCTCGGGGTCCAGGCCCTCAATGGGCTCGCTGAAGACACCGGAGACCACGCCGATCTGTGCAGAGTGGTCCCAGTTGCCGGCCACGGTGCCGCCGTCTGTCTCGCCCCAGTACAGGGTGACGAGGGGGGCGTCGTTGCCGGTGTCGGCGACTTCGCCGTTCAGGACGGCCGTAAACGCCCCGACGTTGCTGGCCGGCTGGTTCACGATCACCGGTGCGGTGGCGGTGAGGGTGGTGAAGGACTCGGTGGCGGGGGCCCAGTTGGAGCCGACCACGTTCTCTGCATAAGCCCGGTAATAGTACGGCGTGTTCGGGTCAAGGCCGGCCAGGGTTTGGGCAAAGGTGCCGCCCTGCTCTCCGAGGCTGACGGCGTGGTCCCAGGCGCCAGGGGTGGTGCCGCCGTCCGTCTCGCCCCAGTAGAGGGTGACCTCGGGGGTATCGCCGCCGGTGCCGGTCACCTCGCCGTTCGCGATGGCCGAGAACGCCTGCACGTCGGTGGCGGCCGCGGTGACGACGGTGGGCGGGGCGCTCGGCTCGTGCTCGATCAGGCGGACGGCGTTCAGGCCGTACCCTTTGCTCCCGTCCGCATAGCCGCTGGCGTTGATGGAGGTCGGGACGGGCCCGGTGTAATGCTCGGAGATGACCTGGAACACGCCGTCGCTGCCGGGGTCGATGTCGACCCACTGGACGACCCAGCCCTGGTCGGCCTCGGAGTTGTCGCCGGTCCAGATGGCGACCTCGTTGTCCGCCAGGCCAGTGGTATAGATCCCGTCCTTGTCGGAGTGGGAAACGGTGAAGGAGTCGGCCCCCTCCAGGGTGACGAGGGTCCAGCGATCCGTGTAGTCGTCCTCGCCGCGGACCGCGGTCCCGACGAAGTCGTAGGTGTTTCCGGCGTCGAGGTTCGAGAACTCGTACGTGTAGGAATCGCCGCCGCTGATCTCGATGCTGTTGTTGCCGGAGGAGGACGTGAAGTCGACGTAGCCGTTGAAGATGTCGCCCGCATCGGTGCCGCTCGCGGGACTCGTGCCGGTGCCGCCCCAGTTCACCCCGACGTCCGCGGTCGACAAGAGAACCGACACGTAGGAACCGTCGCTCAGGTCCTTCAATTGGCCGGATGCGGTGCCGCCGTTGTCGGCGTAGACGGTGACGTTGGCGTGGGTCGCGGTGCCCGCAACGGCATCGTTGATGGCCACGAACCCGGAAAGCAGCAGCCGCACTTCCATCGGCTCGAAGACCGGGAGATGGGGTTCTTCCGGGAAGGCGAAACGCGTTGACGGCTCGAGCATGGTTACCCCTCACTCCCCGTGATGGTCTGCCGGCGACCCTGAGCGTACACTATCCCCGCTCAGTTATACGATGCACGGCGGCCCCTTAACACGTTTCAATTATAAGGGAAACAGACCGCTAGTCAACTTGGGGAACGCGAGCCGCCGCCCACACACGCTCCGCCCTTCACACCGCCGTGGAAGCCCCCGGCGACCATGCAGCCCCGGTCGGCAACATGGGAGACGCCGTGCCTGTAAGGCACCCTCAAAGGCCTCCAAGAGGCGGAAAACGCCGGACGGCGCGGCCGAAGGGAACAAACGTGAGCGCCGAAACGCGTGCCGCCCGCCCGTCGCCACGCGGCGTGGCTCCAGGCCGCGGACCGAACAGGACAGGAAAAAACGTGGCGCGCCCGGCAGGATTCGAACCTGCAACCTTCGGATTCGAAGTCCGCGACTCTATCCGTTGAGCTACGGGCGCGGGGGTCTCGCCTATTCTTATAGCGGTTGCAACGGGCCGGCGTCAAGGGGCCGCCGCACCCGACCGGACGGTCCCATTGCAGCCTCGACGGCACGGCGGGCGCCCTCGTCCGACCAGACGTGCCCGAGGATAGTGAAAAACCCCAGCGGCGGGCCCAATGATTTCCGAAAAGCCCCTCGGCATCGGGACCATATAGAATCCGCTCTAATTCATTACCCCTTTCATGACAACAACTTACGGTCATCCAGGCACGAAGGGCCCACCAATGGAGCCCCGTAACCTGTTTGACTTAAGCCGTTTTGCGGGTATAGTTGCAAAGCGCTCCGCAGAGCGGAGCAATGGTCGTTCCGGGGGGAAGTTAACGTGCTTTTCAAGCCAACAGGCTTGACAAAGGCGGGTTTTTGGGGTATCTTTACTCTGTAGACTCGCCATGTCTGCCGGGGCTTTTTCCTCCCCACCCGGCAGGCCAAGCGGGATCTGCGATGGAGGGAAAGGACGACTGACAGCAGGGGGGCGGGACGCAAAGGTCAGGGGGGAACGGCAGCCAGATCGCCTGCTTCCATCACAGGTCGCCCGTTCATCCCAAGGCAGACTCCTTGTGGGGGGTCAGTGACGTAACGGCGTGTGCAGCGCGCCACGTGTGGCAATCGCGGTGCGCTTCGATGGTGTGAAGTAAGCAAAACCAGGTAAAAAAGGGCGGATCAGAACCGCACCCTGCAAGGTGGCTGATCCGCCCGGGCCGGTGCGCCGGGGCATGTGTGCGCCCCGTGCGCCCGTACTGACATATTGTACCCGGCGCACCGCCCTAATGTCAAGATGCTCGTGGAGGCCAAACGGCCGGCCACGAAAAGGCGGAAACCATGCCGGAACCTGTGACCATCATCGGCGTCGGCGCCGGCTTGGCGGCGTTGACGACCCATCTCGCGCGCCGGTTCTTCAGCCTGGCGAAAGAGGTCTTCGACATCGTCGCCGGCTCGGTCCTGCTGGTGCTGGCGCTGCCCGTCCTGGCGGTGTGCGCCGTTATTATTAAACTATCGAGCAAAGGGCCCGTCATCTTCACCCAAATCCGGGCGGGGCAGGACGGCAAACCGTTCCGGATGTACAAACTCCGGACGATGTACGCCGACGCCGAGTCGGCCAGCGGCGCCGTCTGGGCCACCAGGGGGGACCCCCGCGTCGTCGCCACCTGCCGATGGATGCGCCGCTGCCACATCGACGAACTGCCCCAACTCCTTAACGTCGTCCGAGGCGACATGTCGCTGGTCGGTCCTCGCCCGGAACGCCCGGAAATCATCGACGAACTGGAAAAGGTCTACCCGGAAGTCCGCAAGCGGCTGTCGGTGCGGCCCGGCATCACGGGGCTGGCCCAGATCCGCAACGGCTACGATACCTCGGTGGACGCCTTCCGGGACAAGCTCCGGGCGGACCTGGAGTATATCGAACGCCGGAACTGGAGTACGGAACTCCGCATCCTGACGGCCACGTTGCCCAAGTTCCACGACAAGACGGCCCACTGACCCGTCGGGATCGCCCGTGAATCGGCTGCACGCCGGGAAAGGACGGGATTATGACATCCAAGGCCATCGCGGGTCGGCAGAGCGCCCCAGCACGTCACGCCGTCGGTACGTTGGCCGTGCTCGCGGTCGCCATCTGCGCCGCATGGGCCACCCCTGCTGCGGCCATCACGGTGGACGGCATGGTGGCACCGCCGGAGGAATGGGACGGCGTGGCCATCCACCTGAGCGACGCGTATCCCGAGCCACCCATCCCCGAAGCCTACGACATCACCGACATCTACCTGATGGGCGGCGGGGAACTGTACTTCCGGCTGGACGTGTATGATCCGCCGGTGGTGTTCGGCAACCGGGTGTTCCTGCGGTTCGACTTCGCCGTCGACGAAGACCCCGGCGCCGGGTACAGCATCACGCTGAACGACGGCCTCGGGCTGCCGAGCAACGAGATCCACCTCGTGCGGTTCCCCGACTGGGATAACCGGGGCTTCTTTACGAGGCAGGATCTGGGCATGGGCATCTACGCGACCGGCGACGTGCTGGAGGCCTCGTTCGACTGGTCGCTGTTTCCGTCGGAGGTGCTGGAATCGGGAACGATGACGTTAAATCAGTATGCGTACATCCTGGAATCCGGGCGGAACACGGCGGACGACGCGGGCGAGGGACCGTTGTCCGGCCCGCCGCTCCATACGGCGCCCGAGCCGATCACGCTCGTCGGATTCCTGATGGGTTGCGGGGTACTGGCCCGGCGTGTCATGGCCAGGCGTAGGACTCTGGAGGGATAAGGGGAGAGACGGGGATAGCAACATCGCTCACCGTATCTCGCACGCCGCCAAGGGGGCGGCGCCGGAGTGCTGCGCAAGGAGAGGCTCATGACCCGCTGGATCTCGGTTTGCACGATCGCCATCGTGTTCGGTCTGTCCGCCGGCGCCGCGCCGGCCGGCATCATCGTCGACGGCTCCGTCTCACCGGCCGACGAATGGAGCAACACGAGCCCGGGTAGCATCGTGGACTGCAACGAAACCGACATTACGGACGACGCGGTGGACCTCTCCGAGGTCTTCATCAGCGCCGATGCGGGGCACCTGTATTTCCGGTGGGACGTCTACGCCGCCTCGCCGCCGCTTATAAAGGGCGGCGGCCTGGTGGAATACGGGTTCGAACTGTATCTGCCCGGCAACACGACGATTTTAGCCACGAACAACCCGTGGTCCGGCGGGACGCCGGACGCCACGACGTTCTTCCTGGAAGACGACGTCCAGACCGCCGCGTCCGCGGGCACGTACGTCGTGGGAACGGGCCAGACGGTCGAGGCCACCGTCCCGCTTGCCGCGCTGGCGGACCTCGGCGTCACGCTGCCCCCGCAGGGGATGGACGTGGAGTATCTGGCTTACGTCATCGAGCAGACGCTTGAGATGGACGACGAGACGTGCGTGGGCTCGTTCACGATCACCCCGGAGCCGGCGTCGTTGACGGTCCTGCTCCTGGGGCTGGGCATGCTGGCCGGCCGCGCTCGCCGACGGCGGACGCGCTGACCGGTCCCATCCCCGGCGGCACCGCCGCCGCAGGGGCGCGAAGGGACAAGTGAATCTGACCCTGCCGCGGCGTCGCCGTCGCCGTAGCCGCGGCACCGTCTCGGGCGTGCCCGCCGCTTGGGGGGTGCAGCCGGGGCACATAAGGCCGTCACCGGCGTGCGTCTCCGGACGCCGGCAGGCTGCCGACGGCATCCTCCCGATGGGGGATGACCGCAGAGGGGTAGTAACCGGAGACATGCGAAGGAGTGGGTTCGATGAAGGGCATGCTGAGAGCAATACTGTGTGCCGTCGCCGTGCTGGCGGCGATGTCGGCGATCTCCGCCGAAGCCACGACCTACGAGGTGACGGCCAAGTTCGACTCCGTGATCAACAGGCGGGCCGTCCACCTCGTCAAGCCGGGGCCCAACCTGTACGTCTACGCCGGCCAGTACTGGTTCGAGAAACTGGGCGTCTCGCCCGACGTCGCGGCCAACCCGGCCTACTGGCTGGACGACGAGTTCGGCGGGTACTGCATCGACGTGAACCAGACCATTAGCTGGAACCACACGGACACCTGGCAGATCGAGCCCTTGGCCAATGCGCCCATCGGCCAGGCCATGGGCGCGGAACGGGCCGAACTGCTCCAACGTCTCTGGGGCAAGCACTTCGTCTCCGGCCCCTACGCCGAGTTTCAGGTCGCCGTCTGGGAACTGCTCGTCGAGGATCCCGCCAACGGCTACAACGTGACCACCGGCGACTTTTACGCACCGTACGGCAACGAGGTGAACCGCACCACGATCAACGACTGGCTGCTCGAGATCACCGACGCCGCTTACGACGGTCCCGTCTCGAACCTCATGTACGCCATGACCAGCAGCAGCACACAGGACTTCGCCGTCCTCATCGAAACGGGCGGCCAGATGGTCCCGGAACCGGTTACCCTGGCGGGGTTGGCGCTCGGCTCAGCCGGGCTGATCGGGTACCTCCGCAAACGCAAGGGCTCGGCCGCGTAAACCGCACGGATAGCAGGCCATGACCCACAGCCTCGCATCCTGGATCGCCCTGGTGGCCGTCATCGGCGGCCTGGCGCCCTCGGCGCTCGCTCAGGCCGTCCGCATCGACGGCGTGCCGCAATACCCCAACCAGCGGGGCTGCGCGCCGACGGCGGGGGGCATGGTCCTCGGGTACTGGGACGCCCACGGCTTCGGCGATTTCATCGTCGGCTCCAACGACTGGGCGACGAACGGGGCGGCTATCGCCGCGATGATCGCCTCCCCCGAGCACGTGGCGGACTACTGGGATACGGACGAGCCCGGGCCGTACCACCCGGACAACTGCCTCGCGGACTTCATGGGCACCTCCGTCGACCCGCTGCCGAACGGCGAAACCGCCTTCAGCCGCATCGACGACGGATTGGAGGACTTCGCGGCGTACGTCGGCTACACCCCATCCACGGCCGACAACACGCAGTACGTCGACTGGTCCGACGACGCCTACTGGAACGCCTACATCGCCGAGATCGACGCCGGCCGGCCCGTCGTCTTCTTCGTCGACCTTGACGGCGACGGCACGGACGCCGAGCACTGCGTGACCGGCTACGGCTACGATACGGCAACCGAGGAGTATCTGTTCCTGGACCCGAACGATACCGGGGAACAGCGTCGCGCATTCACCGCCATGGCCGCAGGCCAGCCCTTCGGCCTCCGGGGCGTGACCACGTTCATCCCGATGCCCGAACCCGCCACGCTCGCCCTCGTGGGCGGCGGCCTGGGCCTGGCCCTGGCGGGACGCATGCTCCGAATGCAACGCACCCGGTGAAACGGAAGACCCACACCGTGATCCAACCGACCTCCATCCCGATCGCCGTTCTGGCCCTCGCGGTCGTCTCCGTCCCGGCAGCCGGGGCCCTCGTCCACCAGTACACCTTCGAGGGCGGCACCGCCGACGACACGATCGGCGGCCTGAACCCGAGCGTCGTCAACGCCGTCGGCTTCGACGCCGCCGACTTCGTGCAAGGCGGCTTTTCCGCCGTATTCGACGGAGACGAGTACATCGAATTCGCCTCCGCGTCCCCCGCGTTCGCCGGCACCACGTTCTCCGTCGCCATGTGGGTGAAGCCGGAAGCGGTCGGCATCGGGACGCTCCTCGCAAACAAACCGGGCGGGGACGACACCGACGGCTTCGCCCTCCTGTTCACCAACAACGCGGACCTGTTGAACGTCACGGGTAACGGCTCAACGCACGCGACGGCCGGAACCGGCACCGGCCTGCTCCTTAAGAACGCCTGGCAGCACGTGGCTTACACCATCGATGTGACGAACGCCGCGGCGCCCACGTGCCGCATCTACCTCGACGGCGTCGACCGGACCGACGCAGACACCATCCTGAGCGACTTCGGGCGAGGCGCCCCGTGGCGGCTGGGCATGCTGACCGACGGTGGGGCCGGTTTGGACGGACGCCTCGACGACCTTCGCATCTACGACGAGGTCCTTTCCGAAGAGACCGTCCAGTTTCTGGCCAATAACCCGAACGGCGTCATCCCCGAACCGGTGACGACGATCGGGATGCTCCTCGGCGGCGCGGCCCTGACGGCCTACAGCCGCCGGCGCAGGAAAGCATAGCCACAGCGAACAAGGCAAGAGTTGGCCGCTCGGTGCGGCCGCCTGAAAAACGCGAAACAACGGATTCGGAGTGTTGAACCATGCGGGACCTGACGAGAACCCCGCGGCGAAGCGAAAGGAGGTGCGACTCTCTCACGCGTCGTATCGACAGTGCAGGTGCAGGACCTCTACCGGGCAGCCGTGGGCTGCGGGCGGCCCGGCATAGGGGGGCAACGACGGAGCCCATCATCGGTAGCGCGCGCGTGGACTCCGTCGCGGAAACGGCAGCCGACAAAGCGGCTTTCGACCGTACGGCGGAAGCCCGATATACGGAAGGAGTATTGCATATGAGATGCTTCAAATTGCTGTTCATGGGCGGCATCGTGCTCGCCCTGGCTGTGCCGGCGTCGGCACTGACTTGGAATGTGAACCTGCCCGTTGGTGGCCCCACCAAAGTCCGGCTCAACATCATCGACTGGACGATGGGCAAGACCTACTATGATGTGGACGTGAACGGTAATCCCACTGGGAATCCCGTCTCGCTCACCGAGGGCGTAGGCGCAGTCAATGCGCTTGGGCAGAATGCCCCGGCAGGGGTCCAGACCATCACCAAGGCCCAGACAGGCTTGGGCGGTGTGGGCAATGCCCTCGTTAATCAAACCGAGGACATCTGGGGTGTCGTCCAGGTTCAACAGATCCTGGATGATACGACCCCCTCGGTCATCTACTGGGACAACGTCGTCGACCCCAATTCCGAAATTGTGGGTCTGATCTACGGCGGTGTGGACACCATGGTCATTGACGACCTCGCCTCCGGATTGCAGCGCGTTTCGGCCGCAGGCCTGTTCGTCGACTTCTATGAACAACCCAAGGGAACGTTCGACGAAACGCTCGGTTCCGGCGGCCGCCTCAGCTTCGATGAGTACGAGGGTGTCGGCAAGACGTGGAACGACGCCGACCTCGACACGATCGTCGATCCCGGCGAAGTCTCCGACATCACCGGCTCGCGCCTGTTGCTAGCCATGGAAAGCACCGACGGCGACAAGGCGTGGGGCGATCAGACGCTGGCCTCCGACGTGGACGCCGACGGCGATTCCGACGGGGATTTCCGGGCACAGTTCAGCCCTGGGGTAACGCCCGGCACGGGCAACGGCAACAGTTGGCTGTGGCTCGACCTCGTCGGTGGCGCCTGGGCCGACCCGCCGGATCCCATTTCCTTCGAGGTTCCCGATAATTACTGGGGAGCCCCGGGAGACCCGGGCTCGAGCACCCACGGCGACGTTCACGCCCACCAGCAGTTCACCCCGTACAACGGGGCCGGCGACTGGCTGACGGACAGCGACGATCCCACGATCCTCGCATCCACGGTTATCCCGGAGCCCGTCACCATGGCCGGCCTGATGATCGGCGTGAGCAGCCTGCTGGGCTACGTCCGCCGTCGCAGGAAGTAACGACGTTTCCCGGTGCCGAAGGGCACGTCCCCCGGCGCCGCTGACAACTCAAGATGCAAAGTGCCCCGCGGTCGGCATACCCGTTCGCGGGGCACGCTGTTTCAAGGACGAACTCCGAAGAATTCCTCAGGCAACCTGCGGCGGCCCCCGTGCCGGCTGACCGTCCGGATGCCCTCGACCGTGCCGCATGCCAGCCCGGGACACCGTTGGATGCCCTGGATCGCCGGCCGCTGCGGCATCACAACTCATCCCCCCTTCAGGAGTTGAGGGACGGAGGAAACAATAGCCTTCATATGGGCAAACGAGGTGCAACGTTTGAGGAAGGAAAGCGCCTGGTACGACCGTGAATAGCACGCGCTGTAGCAGCGGTCGGAGTACTCCTTGAGTTGCGCTTCGGTCAGGCCGTTCGGCACGAAGACAACTTCGTCGAGCGAATTCATCTTCGACCAATCTTCCATGAAGTCACCGTGTTCCTCCACGCCCTCGTATACCTCGGAACCCGGGAGCGGCGAGAAGAGAAACACGCCCACGTCGTCAAACCGGCAATCATGGATCAACTGTACCGTCTGCTGCATCGTTTCTTCCGTTTCGCCGGGGTAGCCGAGAATGAAGAAGCCCTGCGTGCGGATGCGGAACTTACGGGTCAGCGCGATGGCCTTGCGCACCTGCTCGACCGTAATGCCTTTCTTCATCGCATCCAGGATCGACTGGCTGCCCGATTCCACGCCAAACAGAATCATGCGGCAACCGGCCTCCTTGAGCCGGCGTAGCCGCTCCTCGTCCACCGTGTCCACGCGGCTCTGGCAAGAGAACGGCAGCCGCACGTGCCGCTCGTGCATCAGGTCCAGCAGACGGAAGAGGTGCTTCTTGCCCAGGAGAAGGTTGTCGTCGTCGAACAGCAGGTACCGGATGCCGTACCGGTCCACCAAGTCGCGCAACAGCGCCACCGTGTACTCCGGGCTGTGCTTCGTAACGCGGTTGCCGAACACCGCCCGATCGCAGAACGTGCACTGCGCCGGACAGCCCCGCGACGCCACGATCGAAAAGGCGGGCAGTTTCTCCACGCTCGTCAGTGCGGGCCGGTAGTGCGTGGCCAGGTCGGGAAGCAGGTCAAAGGCAGGGAACGGGAGCGCGTCCAAATCACGGATGCGCTCGCGCGGGGCGGTTCGAACAACGCGGTCGCCCTCCCGCAACGCCAGACCCGCAACCTCGCTCAGGCTGCGGCCCTCGTTCAAGGCGTTAATCAGTTCGCTGAACGTTCTTTCTCCCTCTCCGACCACCACCACATCAAACGCAGGGAACTCTTTCAATGAACGTTCCGGGAGCGCGGTCACGTGGTTCCCGCCGGCAACCACGATCAGCCCCGGCACGCGTTCCTTCAAACGTAGCGCCAGCTCGTGGGCGTTAGTCACCCACAGGGTCTTGCAGGCGAGCCCGACGACCTGGGGCTCGTGGGCGAGGATCTCCTGAACGGCCTCCTCACCGCTGAGGCCCTGCGCCTCGGCATCCACGATCGAGACATCGACTCCTTCCTCGCGAATGACGCCCGCCAGGTAGCACAACCCCGTCGGCGGAGAGGCACCGCCCCAAGCCGAGAACGTTCCGTAGACCTGCTCGATCCGCATCGGCGGATTGGCTAGGACGACCTGCCTGATCTGGACCCGTTCCGGATCGTTCATCAATTCTCTCTCCTACGGCCACAAAGAGCCGTGTCACCCACTCCCCCTATTCTATCGATCCCGACACCAAACCACGTGCAACAAAATCCGATTGGCAAAGCGTCCGTACGCCGGTTCCGCTTTTCGGAGCATCTGCGTTTGCCCGAAGACGGGCGCCCACACAGGTGGGTTGTCTCCCGTCCGGCCAGGAAACGGCACCCGCGGAAACCCATCACGCCGCCACACGGAGGCTATCCATCTTCCCGACACCCCGCCTTTTCTCACAATGATGTTGCACCAAGAACACGCATGTTGCCACAGGCAAACGCGGCCCGTTGCCATGCGCAACACGGTAACGCCATGGCTGTCAATCACTTACGGCCATTTCGGCCCCGGCGTTTCCGCCGCGCTGCCAAGAGTAAACATCACGTCTCTTCGGGGTTCCCTCAAACAGCATTGTCGTTCCGTCAAACCCTCCGGAAACCTCCTTCAAGAGGTTATCGGTCCTTCTCAGGCAATCGGTCTTCGGCTTCCGGTTCTGGCACACCAATTGCAACTCGTATGCCAGCGGGGGTGCGCATGAGAGGGCCTGTCACGCGCCCATCCGAAAGAGAAAGGCGGGGGTTGACATGGCCCAGAAGGAGGGTATACTGAGGGTGAAACAAGCGGGGAACGAGGGAGGAGATAGGCAAGGCTCCACCGTCAGCCCGTGTCAGATCCGTGGGCAGGCCGTGCCGCCAAAGGCAATAAGCGGCACCGATTTCGCTAGGTGCGACTCCACATCCCAAGATGCTTCACCCTGCCCTGCAAGGTACCTCACAGACGGGCGGAGAGGGCTGTTTTGTATCGGACGCTGTGCCGGACCACTTCTCGCCCCAGTCCAACAACACGACACGTAATCCCCAGATGGGAAGGGCCCGAAAACCGCCCATTTCCACGCGCTGACCTCGACGCCTCCGAGAGGAGAGGGCCCAGCGTTCAGACCCTGGCTTCGCGCCCAAAGCGATTGTAACCCATTATCAGCGAAGGACTTGCCCGGGTCCGTCGACTGGCGATAGCCGCCAGGCATGCCAAATCCCTTTTCGGCCTTGACAACTCCCCTATCCCGCATAGCTTTCCCATAATGGCCAAACTTCCGAGAATCCCCTTTGGATTGCAATGTGAGGGGGCGATGAAAGGTATAGGGAATATGCGGGGAAAAAACGGAATGGATTGTTTGCGGAAGAAGGTGGCCCTCCTTAGACGGATGGGCCTCTTCAACCCCGACGATGCGTCCATCACGGTCCGCCGCGCCATTGCCGAACATGACCTCCGCGAGGCCTATCGCCTCGTCCACGACGTCTTCGTCGAGAGCGGCTACATCGATCCGCAGCCGCACGGAATGCGGCTGAGGCCGTTCGAGGCCCTGCCCGAAACCGCCACCTTCGTGGCCGATGCCGGCGGCCAGATCGTCGCCGTCATGAGCATCGTGGAGGACGACGAGGACCTTGGGTTGCCGAGTGACAAGGCATTCGGCAAGGAACTTGACGCATTGCGTCGCGAGGGACGCCGGCTCAGCGAAATCACAAACCTGGCCGTCGGAAAGGCCTACCGCCGCAGCAACGCCTTCTCGGAACTGACGCGCGCCTGTTTCGCACAGGCCCTTTGGTGGGGCTGCGACGACATCGTGATCGCCATCAGCCCCGGGCACGCGCCGTTCTTCCAAGACGTCCTCCAGTTCGACCCGGTGGGCGATCAGCGCAGTTACTCGTCGGACAAGTTGGACATCGTCGAAGCCAAGCGGATGGACCTCCGCGAAATCGAAGGTCGTTGGAAAGAGGCCGATCGCCTCTTGGGGAATGACGCTTTTCTTATCGATTACTACTATCACCGGAATCCTTACCACGCGCGCGTCGGCCCCGTCGCAACCCTGGCGAAGCGCGCGTTTCTTGACCCGGAGAGACTGCGCCGGCTTTTCGTCGCGCCCTACAACTTCCTCGACGCTTTCACCGCAGAGCAGCGCCAGGCCCTGTGCCGGCGCTGGGGCCAGGGGCTCTACGCCGAAGTCTACTACGGCCACAGGCCCGAGTTGGCTATCGCCTGACACGCTGAACACGGGTCGTGCCGGAACCAACCCGACAACCGGCACCGGCCCGAGCAGCACGTATCGCGCCGATAAACGTCACACACGAGACGCGGCCCCGGGGCAGCGGAATCACACACGTCGCCCCGGTGCCTGTATGGGACGTCGCTGGCGAGATGGCCAACGCGGGCGCGTCAGCCGGTGCCGAGGTAATCGAACTTCCGCTCGTAATCCAGGCTCATCCCCGCACCGAACGCCCCGTACGCAATGCACGTCACCTCGACGGGAACCGGCACGTACCGCCCGATGGCGTCGGCGAAACGGCTGGCGAGGGCGTCGTCGGCCACGGCACCCGGCACGAGTTGGACCCGCACGTCCAGCGTATCCCCGGCGGCCCGCAGACGGAAGTTGGCCGTCGTCTTGGCCGCCAGGGCCGCGTCGGCGTACAGGCCCTCCTTGACGGGTTCGGGGTCGAGCGGCAGCTCGTCCGGCCCTGCCCCGCGTCCCCGTCCCCGCACCATGAGGACGGGCAGGAACTCGAGATCCGCCGCGTCAAGCCCAACCCGTTCGGCCAGCTCCGGCAGAACACGTCCCACGTCAAGCCAATCGCACCGGTCGCCGGTGGCGTAACGGATGAGCGGCAGGCGGCGACTCGTATCCAGCATGGTGACGACCAGGCGGCCGTCGTCCAGCACTTCCACGAACAAGCGCTGCGGGTCGTACGTGAACAGCATCGGGACGTGGAGGGCCTGCGGCCCGAGGACCTCCCGGCGCCACCCGGCGTCGTGATGCAGAGCCCGCCGAAGCGGAATGAGCGGCGCGGCCTCGAAGAAAAGGTTCAGCCCCAGTTCCGCCACGCCCATCGTGGAGATGATGCGTCCCGTCTCCGGCCGCCGCAGGTCGATGCCCAGTAGGGAGGCCAGGTACGTGCGGGCGTTCTCGGCCAGAGGTTCCTCGCCGACGGCCACATGGACGAGGGCGGCGCGCCAGTCCAGGCCCTCGGCCCGGCCCAGTTCGAGCACGCGTTTGATGAACGCGGTTTCGCCCACGAGGATGGTCTGGTCGTAGGACGGGGCCACACCGCTCATAAGGGCCGTGACCATATCCTCCCGGACGCTCGTCTCAGCCAGGGTGCAGGCCCGCGTGTACACCTTGACGCCCATCGGCAGGCAGTTGATGAGGAGGGTGGATCGGCTCGCGACCTGGAAGTAGGCATCGAGGGCGGCGTCGATGCGGTCGGCGGCCTCCTCGCCCGTGTCGGCGTGGTACATGCCGAAGGCGAAGCGCCCGGAATGCCCGGAGGACGTGAGCACCCACGCGGGGTTGCCGAGGTCCCCGCCCCGGCAGAGGTCCGCCAGCGGGAACCGGCAAAACGTGCCCGCCTTGTCCAGGAGAGGGACGGACCGCCGAAAGGCGTCGAGGCTGCGGACGGTCTCCGGGTCCACGCCGGCCTCGGCCAGGATGTGCCGGTAGGCGGGCACGTCCTCGGCCGCCTCGCGGAACACGTGAAGGACGGACGATTCTACATCCATGGGCGTGCCTCCGGTCCGGCGAGGCCAGCGCCGCGTCAATGGGGCCGGCCGGCGTGGGCGGCGCCATGAGTGGGCCGCTCCCCGGCTGCCGGTGCCGACGTCGCGGCCTCGGCCGCGTCGGTCTTCTCGCGGACCCGGTGAATCGTGATCAGGTCGCTCGCCGCGGCGGCGTGCGGACGAGGGCGGTCCAGGACCATCCGCAGGCACCAGGCCAGGTCGTCGATGCCCACCGGAAACGTCAGGTAGGCCGAGGCTCCCGCCTCGCGGCAGCGGGCGGCCTCGCCGCGCGTCCCGGCGTGCGTGACGACAAGGACCTTCGGCCGGCCGCAGGACGCGTCCTCCGAGAGCGCGCGGGCCAGGTCGAACGCGGTCCCGCCGGGCAGATGCGCATCGAGCACCGCCACGCGGAACGGCCGACCGTCGGCTCGGGCCTGCTCCAGGGCGGCTCGGCCGCTCAGGGCGTCCTCGGTGGCCAGAACGTCGGCGCTAACCAGGGCCAGCATGCCCACGAGCCGCTCCCGCATCTCCCGCTCCCCGTGCACCACGAGGACCCGCAACCCGCTGAGCGCCGACAGCATACCCGGCCGCTGCGGCACGTCCTGTTCGCAGCGCCAGCCGAAGCGGGCGGTGAACTGGAAGGTGCTGCCCTCGCCGGGCCGGCTCTCCAGGCACAGCTCGCTGCCCATCATGGCGACCAGTTCCGAGGCGATAGCCAGCCCGATACCGCACCCCCCGTGGACCCGGGTCACGGAGCCGTCCGCCTGGCGGAACGCCTCGAAGACCGCCTCCTGCATGCCGGCGGGGACGCCGATGCCCGTGTCGGCCACGGCGAAGCGGAGAAGGAGGTCCGTTTCGCCGCGCTCCTCCACGGCGACGCGCACTGTGATGCGTCCCTCGTCCGTGAACTTCAGGGCGTTGCTCAGCAGGACGCCGAGCACCTGCCGGAGCCGACCGGGGTCGCCGACGACGGCGTCCGGCACGTCCGGGGCAAGGTCGCACGCGAAGTCCAGACCCTTCTGCTCGGCCCGGACGCGGTACCGGCCGACGACGTCGGCCACGCAGTCGCGGAGGTGGAAATCCTGAACGTCCAGGCGGAGCCGACGGGCGTGGATCTTCGACAGGTCCAGCAGGTCGTTCAGGAGCCCGAGCAGGGTGTCGCCGGCCGCACGGACCCGCTCCAGGTACCGCTGCTGCCTGGCGTCAACGGCGGCCGACAGGGCCAGGTCCGTCATCCCCATGATCGTGTTCATCGGGGTCCGGACCTCGTGGCTGATGCTCGAGAGGAATTCGTTGCGGACGGCCTTGGCGCTCTTGGCCATGACGGCCAGCGTGCGTGTCCGCCGCTTGGCGCGCTCCAGGTCCTGGACCAGGACGTTCACCCGGCCGCGCACCTGCCGGAGTTCCGCCCGGCTGCGGGCCAGCCGACGCCGGGTGACCCAAACGGCCGCGACGGCGGCGCCGGCCACCGCGACGGCGGCGCAGGCGAGGCCCACCCACCCGGCCGGCGCCATGGCCAGCGGCTGGACGACCATCGCCGATTCCATCCATGCGTCCAAGAGCATGGTCCGAATCCCGTCGACCCACGTCCTGCGTTCGGCCCGCGGCCGCGAACCGCTCATGGTTCCGGGAACCGCTTCCCCCTCCGGAAAGCCCCCTCCCCGGCCCCGAAAACCGACAGTCTTGCGTACTGTGTATCGACCTACGGGGCGGCGGAGTTCAACCATTGTCCCGCTGCACGGGCCGGGGGTGTGCAGCCCAAAATGGTTCCAGTATAGCGCCGCCGTCCGAATGACGATATCATAGGACGAGGTGGCGACCGGAGAGCGAGGACCGTCGCGGACCATCCGTGGTGCGGCCACAGCGGATCCCTGCATCCGGACCGGTCCCCGGAGGCTCAGCGAACGCCATGGACCGACGGGGCGGACAACGCGGCAAGGCGCGGCCGGCAGCGAGGCATCTCGCGGCGGTGTGGACCGTCGGCGTACTGGCGGCGACGGCAGGGCAAGCGGCCGCGGAGGATATCGAGGACAAGGCCCTCTCGCTCCGGCTGCCGGCAGCGCTGACGCGGTTTGCCCCGTACGGCGACGTGGCCGGCGTCGGCGGCGCCTCGGCGGGCAGCAAGTGGGCGTCCTCGGTCAACCCGGCGTCCGTGGCCTGGGAGCGGGATGTGTGTTGCTCGGTGACCCCGCAGTACTCGAACGTCCGGTTCGACGAGGACCTGAGCCTGAACGTCACGGCCGAGGCCGCCATCTTTGACCTGAACGAGACGGACCGTCTTCAACCCGCCCTGGCCCAGGCCCGCACCGAAGAGGCCACCACCCGTCAGGGGCTGGACTACCGGCTCGAGATGGACCTCGTGCAGGTCCAGTGGGCCCGGCGGGTGGACGAGGATTGGGCCTTCGGGGCCAATTTCAACTACACCAAGGCCCATGCGGATTACGACCTTGGCCCCCTGCCCGTCAGCAACTCCGAAAGCGAGACGTACGGGTGGCGGTTCGGCGTGCTGCGTCGCCTGTGCGGTGGAGGCGGGGAGGCCGGCATGCTCCTGGGCGGCCTGGTGTTCGATTACGCGTTTTCGCCCTCCCGGACAACCCTCTACACCGCCGCTGGAAACCAGCGGGTCAAAGACACCGGACACCAGTTCGTCCTTCACCCCGGTCTGGCCTGGTACTACGAGAAGGATTCCGCGGTCTACGCCGACTACCTGTACGGCTCGTTTCACGACGACAGCGGCCGGCTCCAGGTCCATCGGTTCCAGGTGGGGGTGGACCAAGAGATCGTGAAAGGCGTGTTCGGGCGGGCCGGCGTCACCATGGACGCCTCGGGCAACACGGCGTGGGCGGTGGGCGTGGGCATCTACCCGTCGGAGTGGGTGTCGATCGACATGGCGTACCAGGACAACATGTTCCCGGAACTGGAGCCGGAGTTTGGTGAATCCCGAACCCTGACGCTCTCGTTTTCGTTCTCGTTCTAAGAATGCGGCCGAGGGTTTGTGGTTCTTCGAACATCGCCGACGGCATTCTCCCATGTCGGCGCGGCACGAAGCCGGTGGACGAGGGCAATCCAGGCAAAGCGGGGCCCGGCCTCATCGCTCTCAAGGGCGGCGAAGGTCGGCTCGGAGCAGGGCATCGCCCGCAGGAGGCCAAGCGTGCTAAGCCTCGGAGAAACAGGGAATTGCGTTTGCCTCTGGAAGGAATTCGTGTATAGTTCATTGGGGTTGGTGGCAAATGCGCGGCCACCCTTTTCATTACCCAAGCAAGGGATTTGTGGGCTCGCTGAGGGGATGGGACGGCTCCCGCCGCGCCGCGGGTGCGGCCGGGATGGGGGTTTAGCGCGTATGGCGCCGCGGGGCGCAACGCATCTCTCCCGAACTCCGGTAACCTCTCCTTTGGGGGGCACCATCATGCGCAGTCGAACATTTGGAATGGTCTGTCTCGTGGCGGTCTGTGCCACCTTGTCCACGGTCGGATGCGGTCCCGCCGCCAAGAGTCCACTCCAGGCCTTTCTCCAGGACCGCCCGAAACCCGTCTCCGGGGTGCCTTACCGCGTCCTGCCGCCCGACGTCATTACGGTCCGGTCGACGTACGTGCCGGAAATCGACGGCAGCATGCAACAGGTGCGTCCGGACGGCATCGTCAACCTGCCGCTCGTCGGTGAAGTCGACGTGGTCGGGGAAAACCGGACCGGCCTGACGCCCGTGGAGATCGAAAAGCGGATCGCCACCATGGCCGAGAAGTACTACGAGCGGACCGACGCCACGGTCCAGGTGACCGGCTACAACTCGCAAAAGGTGTACGTCTTCGGGCAGGTGGGCCGGCCGGGACCTCAACCGTGGACGGGGGCCAACACGGTGCTGGACGTCCTGGCCAACAGCCAACCGAACGACATGGCCTGGCCGGAGAAGATTATCCTGGTGCGCGGCAAGACCCCACGGCGAGGCGGCTACCTGATTGACGTCGACGACCTGAAGAAAGCGGCGGAGCAGGCGCCGGAAGCCGGATCGGCCGACGCCGAGAACGCCCCCACCGTGGTCGCCAAGGCCGACAAGGAGGCCGACGACCCGGACGCCGTGACCCCCCTGCCAAAACAGATGGAAGCCAAAGTTCTGCGGGTCAATCTGACGAAGATGTACGAGAGAGGCGACCTCTCGAAGAACGTCTACCTCCAGCCGGACGACATGATCTACGTGCCGCCCACGCCGCTGGCGGAAATCGGGTTGGCGTTTCAGCAACTGCTGTTCCCGATTCGTCCCGCGGCGTCGGCCGTCCAGTTGCCGGCCAGTGCGGCCCGTTACGCGACCGGCCTGCCGTAAGCGAACGAGGCGATTGGCCATGGCCGATACAAACGAACCCGCGAAGCGGAAACTTACCCCGCGGGACGTCCTCCGGACGGCGTTCCGGCACCGGGTGCTTTTTGCGCTGGGCACGTCGCTGTTCGCCATCGTTGCCCTGTTAGCGATCCCGTCCTTGAGTTTCTTTGAGAAAGAGTACACGGGCACGGCGAAGTTCGAGCGGCACCAGGAACCGACGCTGAACGAGCGGAACAGTTCGTTCGAGGGGT
>Ga0272441_10005189_pt1 | contig 22879 bp, 22 predicted proteins | sample SSMProp6N_FD_193582 | JGI IMG/M metagenome (GOLD analysis project Ga0272441, IMG submission 193582) | Marine sediment archaeal communities from Little Sippewissett salt marsh, Falmouth, MA, United States - SSM-Prop-6N | ecosystem: Environmental > Aquatic > Marine > Wetlands > Sediment ...
CCGTCACGAGTACGCAGAGTGGTTGCTCGGCGAGCGACACGGTCGTCGTCACGCAGGACATCGAGGCGCCGGTGGTGGACGCGACGAGCGATGGCGTGCTGACGTGCGCAGATCAGCAGGTGAACCTCACGGCGGACGTGACAGGCGGATCCGCGCCGTTCTGCTACACGTGGCTCGATCCAAGCGGTGAGCTGATCGGAACGGCGGCGAGCGTGGATGTGAGCGCTCCCGGAACCTACACAGTAACCGTCACGAGTACGCAAAGTGGTTGCTCGGCGAGCGACACGGTGGTCGTCACGCAGGATATCGAAGCGCCGGCCGTGAATGCGACGAGCGACGGTGTGCTGACGTGCGCGAATCAGCAGGTCACCCTGGGTGTGGAAGTCATCGGGGGCGCCAAACCGTTCTACTACGTGTGGGTGGACTCGGGTGCGAGGTTGATTGGGACGACGGCGAGCGTGGACGTGAGCGAGCCGGGGACGTACATGGTGACCGTGACGGGGAGCAATGGATGCTCGGCGAGCGACACGGTTGCGGTTACACAGGATATTGAAGCGCCGGTGGTCCAGGCGACAAGCGATGGGGTGCTGACGTGCGCCAATCCAGAGGTCACCCTGAGCGCGGAAATCACCGGGGGAAGCCCGCCGTTCTGCTATACGTGGCTTGATTCCCGAGGTGATCTCGTTGCAGCAACGGCCGTAGTCAACGTGAGCGATGCTGGGCCGTATACGCTGACCGTGACGGGGAGCAATGGATGCTCGGCGAGCGACATGGTTGCGGTTACACAGGATATCGAAGCGCCGGTGGTCCAGGCGACAAGCGATGGGGTGCTGACGTGCGCCAATCCAGAGGTCACCCTGAGCGCGGAAACCACCGGGGGAAGCCCGCCGTTCTGCTATACGTGGCTTGATTCCCGAGGTGACCTCGTTGCAGCGACGGCCGTAGTCAACGTGAGCGATGCTGGGCCGTATACGCTGACCGTGACTGGGAGTAACGGCTGCTCGGTGAGCGACACGGTGAACGTGGCGAAGAACATCGAACCCCCGCTTGTCAGCGCGACAAGCGACGGGGTGCTGACGTGCGCGAATCCAGAGGTCACCCTGAGCGCTGAGGTGACGGGTGGAAGCGCGCCGTTCAGCACCATGTGGCTCAACTCCAAGGGCGACTTGGTCGCGACAACGGCCACCGTCGGCGTGAGCGATGCGGGAACGTACACTCTGATCGTGACAGGCAGCAACGGTTGCTCGGCAAGCGACACGGCGACGGTGACGGAGAATGTCGAATCCCCTCTTGTGAGTGTGACGAGCGACGGTGTGTTGACGTGCGTGAATCATGAGATCACCCTGAGCGCTGAGGTGACCGGGGGAAGCGCGCCGTTCAACTACATGTGGCTCGACGCTGGAGGCGGATTGATCGCGACGACGCCTGCCGTCAGCGTGAGCGATGCCATGACGTACACGTTGATCGTGACAGGGAGCAACGGATGCGCGGTGAGCGAAACGCTGGTGGTGACGAAGGATACGTCGCCTCCACTGGTGGAAGTCGGTGAGGATCGAGAACTCACGTGCGACAACAATGAGGTATTCATCGACATCATCGTTTCGGGAGGAACCTCGCCGTACAGCTATCTCTGGCTGGACGACTGCGGACAGGAGATCGCGATCACAGAGGACATCACGGTCACGCTGCCGGGCCTCTACACAGTGACCGTCACCGGGGCCAACGGCTGCCAAGCGATTGGCTACGTCGAGGTCATCAACGGCATCTTCCCGCCCATCGTGGATGCCGGCCCGGACAGGGTCCTGGATTGCGAGACGGGGGAAGCTCTGCTTGATGCCACCGTCAGCGGCGGTACGGCTCCCTACGAGTACGTTTGGAGCAACGCCTGTGGCGACGTCGTAGGCAGAACAGAGGACCTGGTGGTCAAGCAGCCGAGCGTCTACACGCTGCTTGTCAGAACCGCGGACGGCTGCGTTGCCTCGGACAGCGTCGTTGTGACGCAAGATCCACAGTAGCTAGCCCGTCCAACCGAGACGCCGCGATCGGCGTCGCCAGAAGCGATGCTGGTGTCCTGATACGGCCCGGTCGATGTCGGCCTCTCCGGACGATCCTCTTTCGCTGAATGATGTCGATTTCGCCGCGTCTCCGGTCTCACCCGGTCGATACGTTCTCTCCGGCTGTTGCGGTACGATGATTGCGCCAGGAACGTCCGACAACTAGAATCGGTTCGCCGTGTAACGGTGTTTCGCGATCGGCGAAAGGGGGGTGCGTGTCGGAGATCCGCCGGGGACTGCATGCGGTTGTACGAACGACGATGGTCGGCTACGCGACGACGGCTCGCCGTGATCCAGCGGCGGCAAAGCGCGCCCTTGCCGACTACACGAACCGCATGCAGGATCGACTCAGCGACTACGCCGGAGAAGTCATCCGCACAGCCGAACATGGATTTGTGTTGTGCTTCCCCAGCGCCCTTCACGCGATCGAGTACGCCCTTGAACTCCAACGATCGATTCGAGATCGATCGCAAGACGAGCTGGAGCGAGGGCGATCGATTCGAGATCAGGATCGATCGGACTCGACCGCGGCTTCTGGAGATCTCGAACGCTACAGGGTCCGCGTGGGGGCAGACATCGGCGAGATCTTGTGGCGAGACGGAGAGCCCGAAGGCGAAGCGCTCGCCGTGGCGGCCCGGATCGAGCCGCTGGCTGCACCGGGGGGGATCTGCATCACCGGCGCGCTCTACGGACAGGTCCATAACAAGGTGGATGCCCGCTTCGCCGGGCTGGGCAGGCGCGAGCTGGCCGGTGGGATGTCGGCGGTGGATCTCTACCGGGTTGTGTGGCCTGGAGATCGCCCCGAGACGTCATCCCCGGATGCACAGCGCACGCGGATCGCGGTGCTGCCGTTTCACAACATCAGCCCCGATCCCGGTGACACGTACCTCACCGACGGGATGACCGAAGAGTTGATCTATACCCTCTCCAAGGAACCGCAGCTGCGCGTGGTGGCGCACACGTCGGTGATGCGGTTTCGCGCACGCCGGGCGACCATCGCGGAGATCGGGAGGGACCTTCACGTGGGAACGGTGATCGAGGGGAGCATCCGCAAGGCCGGCAAGCGCCTCAGGATCACGGTGCAGATGGTCGACACCACCACACAGGAGCCGATGTGGTCGCAGTCGTACGACCGGGAACTGACCGATCTGTTCGAGATCCAGTCCGATATCGCACGGCGGGTCACCGAACAGCTTCGCGGCGTACTCGTCGATCTGCCGAGCGCTCTTCCTCCCGAACCGGTGGCGGCGGAGGTGGCAACGGAGCAGCACGGTTCGATCGCACAGGAGATGTACCTCCGAGGGAAGGCGGCCTGGCTGCAATGGAATGAAGACGGACTGGAACATGCGCTTGATCACTTCAAACAGGCGATCGAGGCGGACCCGCAATGGGCGCTTCCCCACAGCGCACTGGCCGATACCTACTCGCTGATGGCGCAGCTTCAACTGATCCCCGCCGAGGACGGCTACGAAAGCGCTCGTACCGCCGCGACCCGCGCACTCGAACTCGATGAGCGGCTTGGCGAAGCGCACGCCTCCCTCGCAATGATCGACATCTTGTTCGACGGGGATGTCGAGCGTGCGGAAGCCGAGCTGGACCGAGCGCTTGAGCTCAACCCGAGTTTGGCGATCGCCAGGCATTGGCGCGCCGTGGTGCTTAGCGCCTCGGGCAAGGTGGAGGACGCGTTGGCGGAGAGCCAGAAGGCATGGGAACTGGATCCAGACTCGCCGCGGTTCCAGGCCGCGGCGGGACAGCTTCTCGCATCGACAAGCTTCCAATCGGAGGCGGACGACACGTAGAGGCGCACGCTGCAAGAGCTTCCTTGAGGCCTGCGAGCGATCGGCGGTGCGGCAGCGAACGGTGGGTGGACGAACGATGCGCAGTTCATTGACGCTGACGAGTATCTGCAAGAGCTTCCCAACCCCCCGGGGGCGGATGGCCGTGCTGGATAGCGTTTCGCTCAACGTCGGAGCCGGCGGCTGGACCAGCTTGGTAGGACCGTCGGGGTGCGGGAAGACGACGCTGGCAAAGATCGCTTCGGGGATCCTGTCGGCGGACGCGGGGCGGGTTCTGATCGGCGGCGAGGATGCGGCGCATCCGGCTGCCGTGGCGTACATGCCGCAGCACGATACGCTGTTTCCGTGGCGTTCCGCGATCGAGAACGCCATCCTGTCTGCGGATGTGGATGGACGGTCCCGTGCCGAGGCGCGAACCGAAGCAAGACACTTGTTTGCGCGCTTCGGACTGAGCGGTTTCGAGGACCAGCGGCCTTCGACGCTCTCCGGGGGGATGCGGCAGCGCGTTGCATTGGCACGCACGTTTCTCGCCCATCGAGACATCCTTGTGCTGGACGAACCGTTCGGCGCGCTCGATGCCCTGACAAGAGCCGGGCTGCAGCGATGGCTGAGCGATGTCTGGATGGAACTGGAGCACACGGTTCTGTTCATCACGCACGACGTCGAGGAGGCCGTCCTGCTCTCCGATCGCATTGCCGTGAGTTCTCCGCTTCCTGGACGGATCCGAACTGAGACCAGGGTTGAACTCCCGCGGCCCCGTTCTCGAGTCAGCCCGGAAGTCACCTCGATCCGAGCCGCGTTGATGGAGTCGCTGGCCGAGGGGGCGATCTCGTGAGCGGGCTGCGACGGTGGCTGGCCCCGGCGGTCCTGCTGCTTGTCGTTCTGGCCGCGGTGGAGACCTACCTGCGACTGGCGTCTGTTCCCGACTACATTTTTCCGCAGCCAAGCGCAGTGCTCGCCGAGCTTGTCCGGACGCTGCCCAACCTTGCCAGTCACGCGCTGACCACCGTCGCCGAGACGGTCATCGGGTTGCTGATCGGTGCGTGTGCCGGCGGAGCCTTGGCGATGCTGATCATCTTGTCCAAGACGGTGGAACGCGCCTTGTACCCCCTGATCATCGCAACGCAGATGGTACCGGTGTTTGCCATCGCCCCACTGCTTGTCGTGTGGTTTGGTTACGGGATCTGGTCCAAGGCGGCGACCGCGGCGCTTCTGGTCTTCTTCCCGGTGGTTGTGGGGATGGTGGATGGGTTGCGTTCGCCCACGGAAGACCAGCGCGACCTTCTGCGCTCGCTACGAGCGAATCGCTGGCAGACGCTGCGGTTGCTGGAGCTTCCGGCAAGCATTCCTGCGTTCTTCTCGGGGTTGAAAGTGGGTGTCACCCTCGGCGTCGTGGGGGCGACGATCGGTGAATGGATCGGAGCGCAACGCGGACTGGGACACGTGATGGTCCAAGCGAACGCCTTGCTCAAGCTGGAGAGAGTGTTTGCGGCGATCGCTTTGCTGACCGTCGTTGGGTTGCTGCTGTTTGGATTGGTCCGCATAATCGAGAAGAGAGTTCTCGCCCGGCGTGGGTGAGAGGACGAGGAACCCGGATGATCCAGATCCAAACAAGATGGGGGGGATGGATTGCGGCCGTTGGCTGCGTGATCCTTTCGCTCTGCGCAGCGGGCGAGACGATTCAAGTCATGCTCGACTTCCAGCTCAACGCCAACCACCTTCCGCTGGTGGTTGCGGTGGAGAGGGAGCTGTTTGCTGCAGCAGGACTGGACATTGAGCTCCTTGTGCCCACCTCCGCGAGCGATCCGGCGAAGCTTGCAGCCGCCGGCGTTGTCGAGATTGCGCTAACGCCGCAGATCAACTACATGATCGCGCGCGACGCCGGTTTGCCAGTGACCGCCGTCGGGGCGCTGATCGCGGAGCCGCTCGGCGGGCTGCTGACGCTTGAAGGGCAAGGAATCGCTTCGCTCTCGGAGCTCGCGGGCGGGAAGATCGGCTACTCCCTGGAGCCACTGGAACCCATTCTGTGGCGCACGATGCTCGAGGCTTCCGGTGTGGATCCGAGCACCGTTGATCTGGTGCACGTCGGGATGAACACGATCGCTGCTCTGCTGACCGGGCAGGTCGATGCGATCGGCGCGTTCCGGAACGTGGAGGTGTTCCACGTCGAGCAGCGCGGCTTCGCGCCAGTGTTCTTCCCTCAGGAGGAGTACGGCGTTCCACAGACGATGGAAGTCATCTTCATCGCGGGTGATCGAACGATCGAAGAGGATATGGGTGCGCTCTCACGGTTCTTCACCGCTCTCCGCGAGGCGATGGTGTGGATCCAGGCGGTTCCCGGCGAGGCCGAAGCGCTGTTCTTCGAGGCGCATCCGGAACTGGGGACGGATGTGGAACATCGCTCACTCTTGGCGACGCTGCCGCTTCTGTCCGCCGATTTGCGGCTTGGGGCCACCGACAGTTGGCAGGTGTTGCAGGCGTACTTGGCGGAGCACGAGCTGATCGAGCTTGAAGGCGATGACGTAGTGTGGTTCACGGAGCGCTTCCTTTCGGATGCGGCGCCGAGATGAGAAGACCGATCAACGATCAAGGAGCTGGCTTGATGAACCGGGCGCGGAAGGGGCGACTTGAAGTGATCACGGGGTGCATGTTTTCCGGCAAGACGGAGGAGCTGATCCGTCGGCTGGAGCGGGTTCGGATCGCCAAGGGGCGGATCTGCCTGTTCAAGGCCACGGTTGATGACCGCTACAGCGAAAACGCGGTGGTGACGCACTACGGTCGTGAGTTCAGTGCGATCCCCATCGAGGCCGGGAAGGAATCAGTGGAGGCGCTTGCCGAGGCTGCAGGCACCCGGCAGCTGGCTTCGGCTTCCGTGATCGCGTTCGACGAGGGGAACTTCTTCTCGAGCCAGTTGTCGCCGCTGTGCGAGGAGCTGGTAGCGATGGGCAAGCGGGTCATCATCGCCGGTCTCGACTTAACGTTTGCTGCGGAGCCGTTCGGTCCAATGCCCGTACTGATGGCGCTTGCCGATCGTGTTGACAAGCTGGAAGCCGTCTGCGCCAAGTGCGGCGCACCGGCCACGCGGAGTCAGCGGCTGATCGACGGCCGCCCGGCCCCGGTGGATGATGACGTGATCGTTGTCGGTGGGCTCGGCACCTACGAAGCTCGTTGCCGGGACTGCTACGAGGAAGGATAGGGACGCGGAACGATCTGCCTAGAGCTCGATTTGGGCTCCGTCTTCGCACAAGAGAAGACGGTCCAAGCTGCGGACCTCGGCCGACGGCGTGCCCGACATATGGCTGGCGAGGACGCGCGTCTCTGCCGGCAGGTGGTCGAGTAGCCACCGGATGTCGGCTTCATCGAAATGCCCCCCGTTCTCCCCGATGTTCTCGGTCGTGTGAGTGAACTCTGTGATCACCACGTCCGCGCCGTCAGCCAGCCGGAGGATCGCATCGCAGCGGCCCGTGTCTCCGGTGAACGCGACCACCCGGTCGCGCAGCTTGAAGCGGAAGCCGAACGAGAGCATGTTGTAGTGCTTCATCTGCATCGCGTCAAACTCGAAACCTCCCGCGTCATAGCTTCCATCCTCTGGGATTTCGATGAACTGAACAGGATCCTCCGACGGGAAGCCGCGGTCGCACAGGCCGGGCCACGCAAGGTGACATAGCTGCTCCATGACCGCTCCGAGGCCTGATGGGCCGATGATGTAGAGCGGCTGCGAGCGATCGTGCGTGTAGCGGTAGTGGAGAAGCAGGAACGGAAGACCAAACACGTGATCGGCGTGAAGGTGGCTGATGAACACGCGGCGGATGGCCGTGAGATCCTTCCGCAAACGATGAAGCTGTGGTACTGCCGTGGGCGGAAGCCCAAGCAGGGTCGAGTCGTCGATCAGGAGAGAGCTCCAAAGCCGGTCCCCGGCGAGCGCCGAGCCCGACCCAAGGCAAGTTACCGCAAGCGAAGTGGTCATCGGATCAAGGCTACGAGGTGCCGGACTCTCCCAGGCGGCGCGCAAGCTCCTGGAGCATCTCCATCGCGACCTCGGGGTGGGAGGCGATCAGGCCTTTGAAGGCCCACGGTGTCAGAATCAGGCATGTCGTGTCTTCTGAGGCAACGACGTCGGCGTTTCGCGGCGCTCCGGCCAAGACGGCCATCTCGCCGAAGAACGCACCTGTCTCCAGATGGGCGACCTTGCTCCCGCCTTTGAGAACATCGGCGCTCCCTTCGAGAATCAGGTAGAAGCCAACGCCCTGGTCTCCTTCTCCGACCATCTTCTCGCCGACAGAGAACGCTCGTTCGGTGGCTGCGGTGAGGATCGCACGCAGGCCCTTGCCACTGACGCCGCCGAACAGGGGGGCAGCCTTCAGAAGATCCATCGCTTGGTTCTGATCCATGTCGTGTCTCCTTCGCTCGGTGTTGCCCGAATGGGGCGATGATATAATGCCGTACCTCATCGATGCAACACGGAGTGCAAAGGGGATCCATCAAATGTCGTGGAGCACGACCCTCAAGAACCGGCAACGAATCCGTGCCCAGCTCGAGAGCGGGGAAGGGATCGCCGTGGTGTTCAGCGACATTCGCGGTTTTTCCACCTACACGGCCCGAGAGGGCGACTGTGCGGCTTCCAAGCTCTCGCAGAGGCATGTCCGACTGCTGCGGGATCGCATCGTGCAGGGCGGAGGGGTGCTGATCAAGACGCTGGGCGATGGGATCATGGCAGCGTTCGCCAACGCCGTCGAAGCGGTGGATACCGCCGTCGACGTGCAGCGAGCGATCCGCGTGGAGAATCATGCGACGCGGGGCGATGTGGATATCGATGTGGGGATTGGGATCTCGTTCGGAACACCGGTGATGTCAGAGGGTGATCTGATCGGCCATGCGGTCAACCTTGCCCAGCGGATCTCAAGCGAAGCGAAGGGCGGGCAGATCCTTGCGTCGCAGCCCGTCTGTGAACGGTATCGCCTGGCAGGCGAGTTGGATGCGATCCCAGTGGGACAGAGATCTCTGAGAGGGATCGGATCGGAACATCTGCATGAGATCCTGTGGCTGCGCGAAGTCGCGAGAGTCACCGATCGCCACGACTTGATGACGTTGATCCTTACGGAACGCGATACAGTTCTGCTGGAACTGGCGAAAACACTGCATGAGCCAATAGCTCCGGGGGGAAGCAGACTCTTGCGTAGAAGGATCCTTCGCCGGTCGGGGCGGGAAGCGGCGCAACGAATTCGCGATGCTATCGCGCTCGAGCGAGAACACCCGATTGATCAGCTGGGGGTTTCGCTGCGTGGCGACAACCTGGCGATACAGCTTGCGGGAACGGAATTCGTGCTTCACGGCGTTGAGCCCGAAGATGCGGCCCGGTTCATCGCTGCATTCAACCGGGCTCGCGACGGACGAACTGGAGCGGGCTAGCCAAACGAGCTGGCTTTGAATCGACACAGGCGATTCCCTAGAATCGCGGAAAAGATCATCACGGAGGGGGCCGAACAAGGATGGGAAAGCAGGAAGTTCTCGAAAGCACGCTCAAACAGATCCGTAAGTCGTATGGAGACGGATCGATTATGTGGTTGGGAGACGGCGCATCGGTGCTTGAGGTGGAAACGGTTTCGACCGGCTCGCTGGCACTGGACATCGCCCTCGGCGTCGGCGGGGTTCCGCGAGGCCGGATCATCGAAGTGTTTGGGTCGGAGTCGAGCGGAAAAACGACGCTTGCCCTGCACATGATCGCCGAGGTTCAGAGGCGCGACGGCGTGGCGGCGTTCATCGACGCCGAACATGCACTCGATCCAACGTACACCCGTGCTCTGGGTGTCGACCTTGATCATATCCTGCTTTCACAGCCGAACTCCGGGGAGCAAGGACTTGAGATCACCGAGCAGCTTACCCGTAGCGGCGCCGTGGACATCATCGTTGTCGATTCGGTGGCCGCGCTGGTCCCTATGGCCGAGATCGAAGGCCAAATGGGGGACTCGCAGGTTGGGTTGCAGGCACGGCTGATGAGCCAGGCGATGCGCAAGCTGTCGGGAGCGATCGCGCAATCGAAGACGATCGTGGTGTTCACCAACCAGCTCCGGTCTGTCATCTCGGGAAGCCGGTTCGGTCCTTCGACCACAACCAGCGGTGGGCGGGCGCTCAAGTTCTACGCGTCGATTCGTTTGAACCTATGGGCGTCTGGCAAGATCGAGGAAGGCGCCGAGCAGATCGGAACCCATGTCAACGTTCGTGTGGTCAAGAACAAGGTTGCTCCGCCGTTCAGAGAAGCGACGTTCGATGTGATCTACGGAAGAGGGATCGTTCGATCGCGCGACCTGATCAACACCGGCGAGGAGTTCGATATCGTCTCACGTAGCGGATCGTGGTACTCGTACGGCGACGTCCGGCTGGGACAGGGACTCACCAACGCAGCCCGTGCTCTGGAAGAAGATGCCGATCTGGCCGGGAAGATCGAGGCGGCGATTCGCGAGGCGTCAGGGTTGACGCCGCCGGCTCCCGCAGATGAAGCCAAGAGCGAGAGCAAGAGCAAGAGCAAGGATGATGCCAAGGAGGTCGACGCCGCGACGTGAGTGAGGGCGAGCAGAGAACCGCTTGGAAGAGCCTGATCCGGCTGCTTCGATATCGGCCCCGCAGCGTGGCCGAAGCGAGACGGCGTCTGGAGGGGAAGGGCTTCTCCCGAGCGGTGGTAGAAGCCACCCTCGAGCGGGCGCAGGCGGACCAGTTGCTTGATGACGAGCTGTTCACGCGGCTGTGGATCGAGGATCGGTTGCACGCGCGCCCGCTTGCCCGGAGAGCGATCGAGATGGAGCTTGCCGACCTTGGTGTGTCTCGATCGGTGATCCAACAGGAGCTTGGCCACCTCTATCCCCAGAATCGGGAGAAGGACGTCGCGATACGGTTGGCCTCGGAACGGTTCGGCCGACTGGCTTCGCGGAACATCGAGTTGGAGAAGAAGAGAGACCGCGTGGTTGCGTTCCTCGCGCGCCGTGGATTCTCGTACTCCCTTGCGCGCACGGCAGTTGCAGCTGCAGAGCGGAAATCGGATCAGGCCAAAGAGGAAACGTGATGCGCCACCCCAAATCGCAGGCCACAAGCACAAGCCCCGCCGGTCGCGCGGAGCAGCGGATCGGGATGGGGATCGACTTCCATCGGTTCGTGCCGGGCCGTCCATTGATGCTTGGTGGCGTGCAGATCCCTTTCGAGAAGGGTCTTCTTGGCCATTCCGACGCTGACGTTCTGTTGCACGCGATAAGCGATGCCTTGCTCGGAGCAGCGGCGCTCGGGGATATCGGGCAGCACTTCCCCGACACCGATCCCCGGTTCAAGGACGCAGACAGCGCAGGCCTCCTGAACTCGGTGGCGGAGATGTTGCGGGCGAAGGGATGGGAGGCGGGCAATCTGGATGCGGTCGTCATCGCGGAGGCGCCGAAGCTCGCACGTCACGTGCCCCAGATCCGTTCGCGGATCGCTCAGCTCCTTGGCATCTCCGTCGAGCGGGTCAGCGTGAAGGCAACGACGTGCGAGCAGATGGGTGCACTCGGCCGCCGCGAGGGAATGGCTGCGCAGTGCGTGGTGATGATCCGTCAGATCTCTCGCTGACCTCGAATCTGCATAGCTCGGGAGTCATCATGGACAAGCTGTGTGGCCGCGATCGGTGTCCGTTATGGACCCCGCGCGCCCCCGGTGTGGCGTCATGGTCCTGATGCGATCATCAGCCGAACAAGCGAACGATATCGTTGAACGTGATCAGAATGAACAGCCCGATCAGGATGAGAAACCCCACGGCGTGAATCCAACCTTCGTACCGAGCCGGAACCGGCTTGCCCCGTACGAGGTGAACCAGCGAGAACACGATTCGGCTTCCGTCGAATCCCGGGAACGGAACAAGGTTGATCAATGCGAGGCTGAGGCTGAGGAAAGCACAGACCAAGAGGAATGTGCGAAGCCCCTGCGCAGCGCTTTCCCCGAGCATTCTGGCGATTCCCACAGGTCCGGTAAACGCTTCCGATGCAGGCACATCTCCGGCGAACACCGATCCGAAGGCGTCGCTGATCAAGCGGAAGTAGGTGGCAAACTGCAGGGATGACAGACGGAGCGCGTCGCTCGCGCCGGGCCGCTGATAGTACATCTCGGTCGAGGCAAACGATGCACCGGAGAGCAGCATCGAAAACGATACGGCGTCTGTCAGATCTTGATCCTGATCCTGGCCTTCCTCCGTGGCCGGGTCGACGCTGTCTGGCGCAACGATCATCTCAATCGTTCGCGACTCGGATGCCCTCATGATGCCGATCCGAAGTGGATCGCCAGGCGGCTGCTCGCTCGAGGCCTCGATGAGCGCTAGGATGAGCCCTGTTCCGGTCTCCACCGGGATCTCATTGACGGCCGTGATCGTGTCTCCGATCTGGAACCCAGCTTGGGCGAGCGGAGCGCCGGCCTCAAGGCCGGTGATCTCCGCCCAGAACGTCACGGCGTCGAAGTACGCGCCGACGATGTACTTCTCATCGAGAGGATCGTAGACCGGCGTGATCTCGACCGTGCGGCGTTGCTCGTCGCGGAGGATTCCGAGGATCATCGGCTCGCCGAGCTGGATTACGTCAATCAGGTCGCTCTCCTCGATGATCCGAGTCCCGTTGACAGACAGTACAACGTCGCCGGGGATGAGAAGCTCGGATGCGGGCCGCTCGGCGATCGTTTCCGCGACCTGCAGGCTGGGAACGCCCAACCCCCACACCAGGACAAGCGTCAGCAGGAGCGTCGCCAGTAGGTTCATCACCGGCCCGGCGAGACTGATCGCGATCCGAACAAGCGGAGGCTGTTGCGTGAGACGCCTGCCTGGCGGGACCTCATCGGGCGTGTCGCCAAGACCTTCGCCCGCCATGCGCACAAACCCACCGAACAGGAGAAGCCGAACGGTGTAGATGGTCTCGTTGCGCCTGATCCCGAACAGCTTCGGACCGAAGCCGATCGCAAACTCGTGGACGTACACGCCGGCAAGCTTGGCCGCGATGAAGTGGCCAAGTTCGTGCGTCGTAACCAGCACAAGCATTGTGCCGACAAAGATCAGCAGCGTGGGCATCGGAGATCCTCCGCTTTCAGGACGACGTATCGTGTTGTTTCCGGCGTGAGACGAACAGTATCCGAAAGCCGCAACCGTGTCACCCAAACGATCCCGTTCCGATCGCACAACAGCGGCCACGCTGCGCGGCGTTCCGCGGGGACGTGTTCATCGATGAGAAACGCCTTGATCCGCTTATCGCACGACATCCCGAGAGGCCGGAAGCGATCTCCCGGCCGGCGCGAGCGCAGGGTAAGCGGAGGGGCAATCCGGGCGGCGTCGGCCACCTCCACCCGCTCGTCATCGCGAGCGACATCGATCCAGCCGGCGGGTTCGTCGGTTTGCAGGACAGTCAACCGCAGGCCGAGATCGTCGAACGCGTTCTCGCCCCAGATGACCTCGCGTGGAGCGAATCCCCCGGCAGGGGGGACGTCATCCGATCGACGACTGAGGCGAAGCTGCGAAGGGGTGACGACCAGCCGACACCCTGGCAGATCCGTGGAACCGGCGCTGCGGTCCGCCTCGCGGAGGATCGCTTCGAAGTGGATCAGGTCCCATCCGCGGCACGATCCAAACAGGGTTCGCACCAGTCGACGCAGGGCGGGCACGCGCAGTTCTTCTGGCAGAGCCCGGTACTGGTCGTGGTCCAAGCAAGCGGACACAGCATCGCCTCCTGCATACAGACTGTGCCACCTCCGTTCGATCTCCGTGTCGACCCATCGTGCCTGCGCAGCGACGCTTCGGGAGGCGCGCGAGAACGCATCGACCCAACGTGGATTGATCACCTCCAAATGAGGAGCGATACAGTGGCGCACACGGTTTCGTGTTAACGACAGGTCCTGGTTGGTGGTGTCTTCACGCCATGCTAAGTGGTGTTCGTGGGCGTAGGCGACGATCTCGGCGCGGCGAACGTCGATCAGCGGACGAAGGATCTCTCCCGAGCAGGCGGGCATGCAGGCAAGGCCGTCCGGCCCACTGCCGCGGGTGAGATGCATGAGAAACGTCTCGGCTCGATCCGTCGCCGAATGGCCGAGGCAGACGTACCGGGCACCCTGCTGTGCCGCGACGGCTCGAAGGAACCCCAGGCGAAGATCGTGCGCGGTGGATTCGATGTTCTGTCGACGCTTCTTCGCCCAGCGCGGAACGTCCACGTGCGCAGCGACAAACCGTACGCCAAGCCGCGCGGCGGTCCGTTCCACGAGCGCCGCATCTTCCGCGGAGTCGGGTCGGATCCGATGGTCGAGGTGAGCGGCGACAAGATCACAGTGCAGCTCATCCGCAAGCCGACGGAGCACGTGGAGCAAGACGGTGCTGTCGACGCCGCCGGAGACCGCGACCACCAGGCGATCGCCCCGCCGGAGTTCCGCGTGGTCCCGAAGCGTCTGCCGAACAGCCTTCATGAGCATGTCTCGATTGTGGCGGGTCGGATGTCGAGTTGCAACGGCAGTGGCCGAGGGCTACGTTGTGGGCGATGATGGCTCCTAGTCCCAGAAAACCGGATCCGGACCGATCCGTCCGCCTCAGATGGAGAAGGTCCGTTGCCGCGCTGGTTGCGCTTGTGCTTCTGATGGGGGTTCTGGTCCTTGGCACGAGCACGGTCCGGGGCGGTGCTCTGCCTGCGGGTTGGCCGGAGCCAGGGGGCACCGCGTGGGCGCCGATACCAACCCCGATCCTGATGGCTCCCGAAGGCGCCTCGACGCTTCGCCTTACGACCACGATCCGTGGCGTGCGCGTGGCGTTCTCTCGGGTGATCATCGATCGGGTGGAAGCCCGGCTGGCCGCAGATCCAATCGCAGGCGTGCGGCTGTCGGCTCGCGCCCGCATCGTGGATCTGACACCGCTCGAGGTGGTCGTTGAAGCGAATTGGCGAGGGCCGTGCGTGCTCGCCACAAGCTGGTGGCTGGGGCCGTTAGGGATTCGTCTGACGCGGGAGCTTTCGAACTCGGGAGCCGTATCGGCCCAGTTGGCGTGGGCGATCTCCGATCGCCTGTTGGTCGGGGCCGGTTGGATGACGCGGGAGGCGGCAGGATTGGCAGCGGAGCAGGCGTGGCTGGTCTGGGCCGAAATCCTCGCTCCGCGGCGCTGGATGGGGTGGACCGTTTGGATCGGAATCGGCGAGGCAGGGATCTCGTGGTATCGCGCATGGGCGGGGTGAGGCGCGGGATCGGGCTACTTGCGGTTGCAGCGGCTTTGACGCTTGTCGTTCGCGCCGACGAGATCACTGTGTTGTTCACCAACGACCTGCATGCTCGCGTGGGACGCATGGACGCAATCGGCCAGGCAATCGAGGATGTCCGCGAAGATGTCGAGCACGTGCTTCTCGTGGATGCGGGCGACGCCTGGCACGACTTCCGGGTTCCCGTCCTCGCCTGTTGGGGAGCAGGTGAAACGGTGCGATGGATGAATTCGGTCGGATACGATGCGATGGCGATCGGCAACCACGAGTTCGCGATCGGTCCCCGGCAGCTTGCGGAGGCCGCCGACGAGCGTTCGTTCCCGCTTCTCAGCGCCAACACGGTCGCGTTGGGAGAGATGAACAAGCCGTTTGAGGAATCGGCGCGGCTGACCGTCGGCCCCTGGGACGTGTTGCTCATCGGATTGACGACCGCGGAGTTCTTCCCAGCCGGGGTGTTTCCTTGGATGCGGATGGAAGATGCGGGCGTCGCACTCGCTCGCTCGGTCCCGGAAGAGGATCGCGACAATCCGGAGTTGCTGATCATCGTGCTTGCTCACTTCGGTGTGGCCGAAGCGATCCGAGTCGCCCGAAGCGCACCGTGGGTGGATCTGATCGTGACCGGGCACACGCACACGCCGACTGACGCGCCGGTCGTGGCGGGCCGGACGCTGATCGTTCAGGCATCGCCGTTTGGGCAGGGGCTGGGGCGGATCGACCTGACGGTCGATGACCAAGGGAACGTCGCCGACTGGCGATTGGAATCGATTCCTGTCGAAGGACCGGCGCTTGGTGAGTTCGCCGGCGAAGGCCTACGGCGGCTTGCTGGGATGCTTGTCTTGAGCGCAGCCGCATTCTGGTTCTGGCTGAGCGGCGTTTGAGCAGACGCGCCTAGAGGAGGAGAACCTCCCGCCGGGGCCCGGAGAAAAGAGAGAGCGGCGCGCCGGCAACTTGGCTTGCAGGCGTGCCGCTCGTCTTCCGAGACGTCAGTCGTTTGTGGCTAGAAGCGGACGGCGTAGGCAACGGTCGCGCCTTGCTCTGTCCAGCCGAGTCTGAACTTCGTCTCCTTGGCGACGTTGTAGGCGTCGATTCCGCTATAGACGGCCCAGGCGAGGTGCACCGCAGGAACGACGTACCACGTGTACGGAACATAGGCGCCCACGGTGAATCCGGCCACATAGATCGCAACATCCACGCCGAAGTGGATCAGTGCTCTGTCGAGCTCGTCGTTGAGCAGCTGTCCCAATCCTGGGATCAGAAACGATGCCAAACCCGGAATCCATGCATCATCATTGGAGTCCTGCCCAAACGCAGGAACGACGAGACCCACCATCAGGCACCCGAGGATGCCTGCTACCAGCAACGCTCTTTTCATCTTCCATCCCTCCCTTGGAGATGATTCCCGAGAGGAGCGGGCGGTTCACCCCCCCCTCGGCCTTCTCAAACAGCCGATTTCACTACTTGCTCATTGTTGTCATCGTGCACCCATGCGGGCGCGCATATGTCCCCCGGAAATCGTCTAGAAGATCCAGATAACGCCCACGTTCGGCCACGTCGACAGATTCAGATCGATCGAGACCCCGATGTCGAGATACAACGATGGCGTGATCCGAACGATGACACCTCCGCCCACCTCGGGGAACATGAACGCCCACGTCCCGACTTGGACGTAGAGATCGATGCGTGGGAGCGTCTCTTCGATCGTCTGTTCCACCAGCTGATCGAGAGACAGGCCCGGCATGGCAGCGATCAGCGTTGATGCCGCCTCTTCCACATCGGCCCGGGACGGCGGCATGTAGAACCTCACATCGAGTCCCATCGTGATGAAGTCAAAACCGAAGGAGTTCGTCGGGTACCCGAATCCGTTTCTGCCGACCACTGCAACCTGATAGCCGAGATCCAGCGCCAGGCTCAGCCGTGAGGCGCGTTCGACGTACAACTCGCCGACCTTCTCGGGAAGAGAGGAGCCTGTTGAAGGAGGCGCAACCGGTGACACGGCGGTCGGCGTTGTCGGAACAGGAGCAGGATCAAAGCGGATCTCCTGAATGCTCTCCAGCCGCACCGATTGGATGTCCCCGGCCGCCGTTCGGAGCCCGATCACCTCGGGGATCCCGCCGAGCGACCCGACGAGGATGTTTCCATCGAACGTCTCAACGGCGGTCTCCTTGCTCTGGCTGAACACGATCGCTTTGATGTTCGTGCGTTGCACCGTGAAGATGTCCCCGGTTGACGATTCGACGCTGATCACTGCGGGGATACCAAACTCGATCGTGCCCTGAAGAACAGATCCGCCCGACGTGATAATCGTCTCTGCCGAACCTGCAAACGAGACACAAAGCGCCACCAGCAACATCCAACTCCAAGCCCACCCCACGTTTCGCCTCATCCACTCCTCCTCGATGCCAACATCCCCAGGATCGTTCCGCTAGTCGGCTGCGCCGACCTTCTCGAGAATCTCATCGGGGACGTCGAAGTTTGCGAATACCTCTTGAACATCTTCGTTGTCATCCAGCGCATTGATCAACCGCAGGACCTTCTCTGCGGTCGATCCTTCAAGCTTGACAGTGTTCTTGGGAATCATCGTCACTTCAGACTGAGTGGGTTCGATGCCCAGAGCACGCAACCCCTCGGCAACGGCGGGAAGATCCGTCGGTTCGCAGTAGGCGATGAGCCCATCGCCGCTTTCCTCGATCTCGGCCGCGCCGAGCTCGATCAGCGACATCTGCAGTTCATCCGAATCAGTTCCCTCAGGGATCGGCTCGACAACGACCAATCCACGCATGTCGAAGATCCACGACACACTTCCGGCGGATGCCATGTTGCCGCCGTGCTTGCTGAATACGTGACGAACCCCGGCCGCGGCGCGGTTGCGGTTATCGGTCACGACGCGCACGAGGATGGCAACACCTTCCGGCCCGTATCCTTCGTAGGTCATCTCTTCATAGCTGACGCCTTCGAGATCGCCCGTAGCGCGCTTGATTGCCCGCTCGATGTTGTCCTTGGGAAGGTTGACCGCTTTGGCGCGCTCGATTGCCTGAGCAAGACCTGCGTTGTGAGCGGGATCTGGATCCCCGTTTCGCGCCTGAAGCACAATCTCCTTGGTCACTTTGGCGAATGCTGCTGATCGTTTCTTGTCTTGGCGTTCCTTGCGGAACTTCGTGTTTGCCCATTTGGAGTGTCCGGCCATAGCTTCTCCCGTTCCTAACGTGCTTCCGCCATCATAGCATTTCGTGGATACTGTCCGCAACCGGCCTTCGCAGCGAGTGTAGAGCACACGGGGATTCCCCATCTTCGGCGCCAACCACGAAGGCGATCTACCGGCCGGCTTGCGTGGATTCGGCGATCAACCGCTGGATGATCTTCCTATCTGCGGTCGGAAACGCGAACCGCTCGAGTCGCTCGATCGCGGTCCACGTCCACTCCGAACTGGCGAGCGCTTGAGGGTCTCCCGCGGTGTGAACACAGTGGAACACGTGGAGCGTCATGCGGAAGTGCGTGTAGGCATGCTTCACCGTCATGAAAGGCGAGACGTCGCTGACTTCGATTGCGAGCTCCTCGCGGAGTTCCCGAATCACCGCCTCCTCCATCGTTTCAGAACGCTCGACATGGCCACCGGGGAATTCCCACAGGCCGCCGAGCATGTCGGAGGTTTGGCGCTTGGAGATGAGAATCTGCGCCTTGGGTGCGTACGGCATACCGTCCCAGATGATGGCGGCGACGATGTCCCGGTGTGGGATCGCCTTGCGTGCGGCACGCACGGGGTAGTCCGTCTCGTAGCCGGTTGCATGTGCCGCGCAAAGGTCAGACACAGGACATGATCCGCAGTCCGGTTTGGCCGGAGTGCAAACCTGGGAGCCAAGGTCCATCACCGCTTGGTTGAAGTCACCGGCCTGGCCAGGAGGGACCAGGTCCGCAGCTGTTGATCGAAGTTGCCGGCGGGTTGCTGCGCGGTCGATGCGACCCGACACAGCAAACAAGCGCGCGATCACACGAATGGCGTTCCCGTCGAGGATCGGCTCGTCGTGTCCGAAGGCGATCGATGCGACCGCCGCGGCCGTGTAGGGACCGACCCCCGGGAGTTTTCGCAGATCGGCTGCCGTAGACGGAATCTGCCCTCCGTGGCACGCCACGATCCGGATCGCCGCGGCATGAAGCGCGTGCGCGCGGCGGTAGTACCCCAATCCTTCCCACGCCTTGAGCACCTGATCCATCGGCGCCGCTGCCAGTGCATCAACGTTGGGGAATCTCTCCAGGAACGGTCCGTAGTAGCCGCCCGCCGTCTCGACCCGCGTCTGTTGGAGCATGACCTCTGAGACAAGAATTGCATACGGATCACTCGTCCGCCGCCAAGGAAGATCGCGCGCCTTGGCTGCGTACCAAGCGAGAAGCTGCGACCGAAGCGCGGTAACCTTCTTTGTCTCTCCGTTCTCGGCCTTCCCCACGGGCGATGCTCCTTGATGGAAGAGAGTCGGAGCAGCGAGCGCCTTCAGCGGGCACCGCCGCTCCGAGGTAATCCCGCTACCTGGCGGCTACGTCCGGTCTCTTGCCAACAGGGCCATGTACTCGCCGACCGCGGATACAGACTCCAGGTCGAAGGTCGCCCGAACGACGTCGTCAAGCTGGCGATCGGTCAGGGCGTGCCCGGCGTTGGCGCGGAATTTGTCGATCAGCTCTTCGTCCGAGAGCGGACGCTCGGCCCGGCCCTTGGCGTGATCTTCCAGCTTGGTGAAGTGCCGTCCGTCTTCGGTGGTGATGGTGACGATCGCGCGCTTCACCTTCGGGAACAACGAGTCGATCTCCCCGTCTGCCACGACCTCGATCTTGGGCAGGAGACTCCATACGAACGGATCGGTCAACGCGTCCGCCTCGAAATCGCTGGGCAAGACGTTGCCCTTGGCGACTGCGACGGCGATGCAGTAGGGCAGAGAATGATCGGCCGTTTCCTTGGTCCGTGGCTCGTATTTGCTCGGGTCGGAAAGGATGTCCGCTCCCCTGGTCGTCGTCTTGACCAGAATGTGGCTGACCGACTCAGGTGCTACCTTGTTTTCGGCCATGGCTTCCAGTGCGGCCGTGATCGGCTGATGGGTTAGCGCTTCGGTCGGGAACGCCTTATATCCGCATTCGGTGATCAAGAACTCGGTGCCGAGTCCATCCAGCATTTTGCTGGCATCCCAGCGGACGTTGGAGACAACCTCAAACACGCCCTCCTTGCCCTCGAACAGCTCGACCGGCCCGCTGTAGCCGGTGCGGGCGAGCAACGCGGCACGGACGCCGGCTTCGGTCGCCATCGGATCGGCGGTGTTCTTCATGTTTGTCAAGTGCCCGGCGACCACCCCACCCAGCGTGAAGTGGCTCGATCCGCTGATTCCGCATGCAGCGACCATCTGATCTTCGGAGAGGCCGAGCATCCTGCCAGCGACGAGAGGGCTGACGAACTGGGTCAGGCTGGCGTGGTGCCACCCGACCTCACGAACCCCAGGATCTGCCGCGAGGCACAGCCTCATCTCGAGCTCGTAGGCGATCAGGATCCCCACAAGAAGATCTTTTCCCGACAGTCCTGCGGCCTCCGCCGTTGCGAGCGCCGCCGGGAGGATGTCGGAAGGGTGGGAGGGATCTTGCTTCCAGTAGATGTCGTTGTAGTCCATCGCCCGCACGAGCAGCGCGTTCATCAGTGCAGCGTTCGCCATGTTGGTCATGGTGCCATGCCCGATGATCGTTGCTTGCTCGGTTCCACCGAGCTCGCGGACGTAGGTGAACGCTTGCTGCATGTCGTCGTGATCCAGCGCGGCAAGGGCACAACCCACCGAGTCGAGTAGGAACCGTTTCGCCTCGTACCGCGCGCTGTCGGGGATGCTCTCGTAGCCCAGTTCAAGGGCGAATCTCGCCATCTGGCGGCTGATCGAAGACATCGCTTCCTCCTTGGGACTAGATCGCGGCTGCGACGGCCTCCGCCATTTGGGTCGTGGACGAAGAGCCACCCATGTCGTAGGTGCGGACCTCACCTGATCCGATTACCGTGGCGACGGCGTGCTCGATGCGGTCGGCCATCTCGTGCTCGCCGAGGTAGTCGAGCATCATCTTGGCCGAGCGGATCGTCGCGATCGGGTTGACCTTGTTCTGGCCTGCGTACTTCGGCGCAGAGCCGTGCGTCGGCTCGAAGACCGCGTAGTCGTCTCCGATGTTCCCCGCACACGCAAACCCGAGACCGCCCACAATCTGTGCCGCCAGATCGGAAACGATGTCCCCGAACATGTTCGAGCTGACGAGAACGCCGTAGTCCTGAGGGTTCTTCACCAACCACATGCACATCGCGTCGATGTTGGTCTCCCACAGGTCGATGCCCGGATACTCCGCGGCGATCTTGCGCGCCTCGCGCACCATCAGCCCGGAAGTTTCTCGAATGACGTTCGGCTTTTCCACGACGGTCACGGTGGAGTATCCGTGATCCTTTGCGTAGTTGAACGCCTGCCGGACGATTGTCTGACAACCTTTGCGGGTGAAGATCCGGGTGGATATGGCGAGATCGTCGCCGGCAACGTTGTCGAATCGCTTCATCTTGGGATGCGCCAGAAGCGCCTGCCGAACACCGTCTGGAACAGGATGGAATTCCACACCGCTGTACAGCCCTTCCGTGTTCTCACGGAATACGACAAGATCGATGTCGTCGCGGAGGTTCAGAGGGTTCCCCGGATACGCCTTACAAGGACGCAGGTTGGTGTGAAGGTTGAACAACTGTCGCAGCCCGACGATCGGGCTCGAGTAGACGAGCCCCTTGCCCTGCAATTCAGGAACCAGCTCGGTCGCCGCTTCTTGCTTCGGTTTTGATGTGATCGCGCCGAACAGGCAGGCATCGGTCTCCCGCAGCAGCTGAATGGTTCTCTCTGGCAGAGGGTTCCCCTCGGTTCGCCAGAACTCCCACCCGATATCTCCATGAACGTACTCGGCCTCGAAACCGACTTGATCGAGCACAGATCGAGCCGCTTCCAAGACATCTTCGCCGACTCCGTCGCCCGGTAGCCAGGCAACCCGGTACTTGGCCATCGCTCCTCCCGTTCACAAGCAGGTTTGTGGTCGGAGGATTATACAAGAGCAAGCGCGGGTTGCGACTCTTCTCATCCGCTGGGAGAAGGTGCATTGCGCCGTGTCCGTCGCCTGACTACACTGCTCTCGTCATGGCCGAAGCAACGGCAGTGTATCCCGGCACATTCGATCCGATCACCAACGGGCACCTGGACATCCTCGCTCGCGCCGCATCGGTATTCCCTCACGTTGTTCTGGCAGTCGCCGAAAACGCCGGGAAACAGCCGATGTTCACGGCTGAGAAGCGTGTTGCCTTGTGTCGGCAGGCAGTGAAGGAGTCCGGACTGGAGGGGATCGACGTGCGGCTGTTCGATGGGCTGCTCGTGAGGTTCGCCCGATCGTGCGACGCCAGCGCCATCGTGCGAGGACTTCGCGCTACATCGGACTTCGAGTACGAGTTCCAGCTGGCGCTGACGAACAGGATGCTCGAGCCGCAGGTTGAGAGCGTCTTCTTCATGACATCCAAGGAGTACGTCTTCCTTTCGTCATCAAGCGCGAAAGAGATCGCTCGCTACGGCGGCGACGTCCGGCGATTTGTGCCCAACTGCGTGGCACGGGCGATGTTGAAGCTCGTCGAATAGCCGCCTCTGCCGATGGCCATCTAGGAGTGCTCTGCTTTGTGGATTCCCGGATCTACCGAGGGTTCGCTCCGGTCACCAGGTTGCTCAGCAACCACCTAGGGAGGTTGCCCCTACATCAGCAACCTCCTAGGATGGGGCATCAGGAGAGG